>QLIP01107134.1_pt1 | contig 15354 bp, 12 predicted proteins | sample 1769771 | NCBI WGS metagenome assembly QLIP01 (sample SAMN09428762, study PRJNA476227) | Gut metagenome, whole genome shotgun sequencing project. | isolation source: cecum | host: Rhizomys sinensis | place: China: Jinsha town of Minqing, Fujian Province | collected 2013-09-23
TCTTTACGACCTTGAAAGTATGCTTCAAGTGTAGACAACATCAGACTCTTTCCAAATCGTCGCGGACGACTCAGAAAGTAATACTTATACTCGTGGGTCAGTCGATATAACAGTGCTGTTTTGTCAACATATAATTGTTGCAACTGACGAATCTCTCTAAATGATGATTCCCCCACAGGATATCTTCCGAATGTATTCAATGTTGTCATTTATTTCACAATTTTCTATTTGAGCAGAACCTTTTGCCATGCATCTACAAAGTTAACACTTTTGCTTACTTAAGTGCAAATTTTCATCGACAAATTTAGACAATATACACTAATTTAAACGCCTGCTTTCCGAAAATCGAAAGGCAGGCGCATTTACTTGTGTGAAGAAAAAATTTATTATTTTCCCAATTCAGCAGCAGGCTTAAATTTAACAACCTTGCGTGCAGGAATTTGAATCTTCTCTTTTGTCTGGGGGTTAATACCGGTACGAGCCTCTTTCTCTACTACAGAGAAAGTACCGAAACCAATCAACTGTACCTTGTCATCGTTGGCAAGCGCTTGCTCGATCGACTCCAATGTAGCTTCAAGAGCAGCCTTAGCAGCCACTTTGTTCATCTGAGCTTTGGCTGCAATCTCGTTAATTAAATCAGTCTTGTTCATATTTTGCAATTTTAAACAGTTTTTCGGGTAACATTTCACGAAGTTCATCTATCAACTTCTACATCAGATATCCATCGTTTAAATCGGGTGCAAATATAGTCATTATATTATTAACTGCAAACAAATTTTAATTTTTTTTAAAAAATTTCTCTAATCTACATTATCTCAACTACATTAACTCTTCTTTAGAATCATAACGAAATGCGAGAATGGTATGTTCATCATTTTCCTGAAATTCTATTGAAGTTGTCCAGTAATGTTTAATTCGTAGAGTTGAGTTGTATAAGAGAAATACAAATGCCTTTTTCAATACAACTATATGGATTATCGCGTCGAACAATTTGTTGATTGCTGAATATCGAAAAGGGTTTCGACTCACGTCGAAACCCTTTCCTGATTAAGGTCAAAATAATAATCAATTACCCTGTTGCTTGCTTATTGCTTATTGTGTACTGTTTATTTGTCTGTTTATTTCGGTCTCTGTCATTATTCAAGACCGAACATCATTTGCGATTCTGTACTGCAAAATTACAGACTTTGTAGTTGCTGACAAAATATTTTTTGTTGTTATAAAACATATATCCCCGCTTTGGGCGGGGATATATCCTATTTTATGTTTCATAACATATTAATTCAAGCCACGAAGGCGAAGCAGAGCTCCTGCTTCAGGCTTACGACCACGGAATTTCACGAAGAGATTCATCGCGTCATCTGTGTCGCCGGCCTCAAGAATATTCTTCTTGAACGAAGCTGCAGTCTTCTTATCGAAGATACCTTTCTGCTTAAAGAGCTCCCATGCATCTGCCTCAAGTACCTGAGCCCAGAGATAGGTATAATAACCAGAAGCATACTCTTCGCTACCGAAGATGTGCTTGAAGTAGGGTGAACGATAACGATAAGTAATTTCGGCGGGCAAGCCAATCTTGTTACCTACCTCTTTCTCGAACGCCAAAACATCGGCAACCTCGGGCTGCGAGCCATAGTTAAGGTCAAGGATGGCAGCACCTGCAAGCTCTGTTGCAACAAAGCCCTGATTGAACTTCGATGAATCCTCAATCTTCTTCACCAACTCATCGGGAATCACTTCGCCAGTCTTATAGTGTGTAGCATAAAGCTTCAACAACTCGGGTTCGAATGCCCAGTGTTCGTTAATCTGCGAGCAGAGCTCAACGAAGTCGCGATCCACATTTGTACCGGCCAATGATTTGTATTTAGCCTGCGAAAGCATGCCCTGAAGACCATGACCAAACTCATGAAAGGCAGTCTCTACCTCATCGATAGTAAGAAGAGCCGGAGTGTCGCCGGCTGCCGGAGTAAAGTTACCAACGTTGTATACGATAGGACGACGCACCTCGCCATTAGCAAAGAGACCGTTGCTCTGCAACTGCTCCATCCAAGCACCCTGACGCTTTGTTGCACGCGGGAAGTAATCGCACATCCAAACTGCGATATGCTCGCCGGTCTTAGCATCTACTACATCATATACCTCAACCTCGTCCATATACTTCGGCGCATCGGGCATCGGAATCATCTTAATACCCCAAAGCTTCTCGGCAGCGATAAACATACCCTTCTTCACGTTGTCGATCGAAAAGTAATTGCGAGCCTCATTCTCATCGAAGTCATACTTCTGTTTCTTCACCTTACCGGCATAGTAATAGTAATCCCACGGGGCAATTTTGAAATTACCGCCCTCGGCATCAACTACAGCCTGCATATCCTTCACCTCCTCTTTCGAGCGCTTCACAGCAGGTTCAAACACCGACATCAGAAGATCCATAGCTGCGCCGGGAGTTTTAGCCATCACCTTCGAAGTCATCAACTCGGCGAAGTTCTTGAAGCCCATAAGCTCAGCTTTCTGCTGACGCAATTTGATGATCTGCGAAATGATGGTAAGGTTGCTGTTAGCTCCTGTCGATGCCAAAGTAGTGTAACCTTTGTAGATGGCCTCGCGCAAACCACGATTCTGTGCATTCTGCAACACCGGCAGACGGCTCGGTGCGTGGAGTGTAAATACCCACAAGCCATCTAAACCACGTTTCTTGGCCTCGGCTGCAGCCTGTGCTACCGACGACTCAGGAAGTCCGGCAAGGTCAGCCTTGTCGTAAACCACTACGAAGAACTGGTTTGTGGCCGCGAGCAAATTCTTGTTAAACTGGATGTAAAGCTTTGAAAGCTCGTCGTTAACCTTTACCAACTGCTCCTTCTTGTCGGCAGGAAGTGCAGCACCGCGCTCGTTAAACTGACGGTAATACTTCTCAACCAAACGCTTCTGAACCGGAGTCAGCTTCATCTTATCGCGCATCTCATAGATGCTCTGGATACGCTGAAAGAGTGCGCCATCCATAATCAGACGATTCTGTGCCTGATTAATCAACGGAATTGCCTGCTCGGCCATCTCTGCAAACTCCGGAGTCGACAATGCCTCGGTATACTGACTAAACACAGTCGAAACGCGCTCCAAAATCGGTGACAGATTCTCGAGCGGAAGAATTGTATTGTCGAAATCGGGAGTTGCACGATTTCTTGTAATATTCTTCAAATTCTCATCCTGTTCGGCGAGACCGGCCTTGATTGCCGGCAAGAAATCCCCTACCTTAATCTGCTCATAAGGCGGGATACCATACTTCGTTGTATATGGCTGTAGGAACGGATTTTGTGTGTTCTGTGCCATAGTTACAGCTGTTGGGAATAGAAGCATTGCTCCTATTGCAAGTGAAACTAATTTTTTCATCTCTCTTTTATTGTTATTGTTTTTTAATCATTGAAGTTGCTTTAAAGATTCGAATTTGTCTCTTCGAATGTCACCATCAACGGATAGTGATCGCTACTCTTTATATCTCCCCGTTCGGCACGCAAAGGACGCAAGTTGCCACGATAGAAAACCTGATCGAGTCGGAAGAAGAGTCCTGATTTATTAAACGACACCGTGGGTCCGAAGCTTACCTCTTGCCATGCATCATGAAATCCGGCCTCCTCCAACATCCGATAGCAATAGCTCGACGGCACATCGTTGAAATCGCCACTGATAATGATCGGTCCCTTCAAAGTTTTCACACTCTTAAGCAGCTCCCCAACCACTCGTTCACGCTCAACTAAAGTCCTGGAGAGTTTCTGCTTAATCGACCCTTTGAATTCCGAAACGCCCTGCCGGCTATTCTTGACCGAAACGATGCGCTTCACCACATCACGCTCATCGCTTGAAAGTCGATAAGAGGGCATATGCATATTCACCCAATTGAGTTTTCCCCAGGGCATTTGAACCTCAAAGAGTGCATAATAACGCATCAAATCATCTGTATAGGCAAACTCTCGAATCAACTTTACAGGATAGCGCGACAGTACCTTTAGATCGCAACGTTCCGAACCTGCCCAATAAGGGAAACGGGCTCGCAACGAATCGCGCAATGCCGGAGTATAATTCGGTATCTCCGCCTTATCCCAATACACCAACTCCTGGAGTCCCACCAAATCGGCATCTGAATCCATAATATACTGAAACGTTCGGTTCTTGGTTGGATTTGGATCCTGCTGGTCGATGCCGTGAATCACATTATAGGTCATCAGTTTAAAGGTATGACGGCCAGCAGTTGCAGTGCGCGACATATTGGTCGGGAAAACATCCTGAACCGCACCCCAACTCAACACCAAGGTCAGTATACCCAAACCTCCCACCAAAAACTTACGCCTCACGAGCCAGATGATACTCATAACAATTGTTAGCGTCACCAGATAGGGCAACGTCAACATCAATATTGAAGGTAGCGCACTGATAGTAGGACTCACCTTTCCGCCCAAAGCGGCAATGAGCGTCACCACATAAATCAGTACGCTTACAAGCTTTAGTACAGTCTTAAAAATATAGCTTACTACCATTACTTCTCTTCATTTTTATCTTCATTTTCAGTCAGGGCTCGCTTCTCGCCATCACTAAGCGAAGCATAGCCCGACAGACGCATTTTCGCCACCAAGCGTTCACGATTCTCGCGGTCCGACATCTGAGCTTCCATACGGCGACGATGTTTCTCCCTACGAACCTGTGCCTCATGACGCACCACCCAACTCTTCAATTCAGCGAACCGATCCCTCTTCAATATATAGACCAATCCGAGAATCGCGCCACCTATAACACCACCAACATGCGCTGCTATCGAACTCCCGGCGCCACCACTTCCAATGAATGTCAAGGCAATTCCCACAATCACAATCCAACGCACCTGAACATCGCCGAATAAATACAGACGCAGAGTGGCATTGCGGTCATATCTCCACACAATCAATAACAATGCCGACATAATTGCCAACACCGATGCCGAAGCCCCACACAGATACTCTCCGGCAGCAATCTCAGGCAATTGATTAGCTATCAGATATGATATTCCACCAATCAATCCGCCCCATATATAGCTGCGCACCAATGCCTGTTCGCCCATCCAGCGAATCGCCATCATGCCAAACCATACCAGCCACAACATATTCATCAGCAAATGAATAACATTAAACTGACAAAACATATAGCTCAGCAACGTCCATGGACGCATTGCAAAATTACGGAAACCGGCAGGCAACGTCAACCAACTCGAAAGATCGAATGCAATCAAGCCTCGACCTCCAAGCCAACTCATCAACATCGCAATCAAACTCACCACAATGTTGATCAGCACCAAGCGCTTCAAAGCATCAGAAGAAATTCCCACCCCTTAAATCGCCTTTATGTCGCCAATATAACAGCACAATCAATCCGAACAACAAACCACCTAAATGGGCAAAATGCGCTATGGTATCGGTCGTTGGTCCGATACCCAAAAAGAACTCCAACACCGCATATCCGGCCACCAGATACTTAGCCTTGATGGGGATAGGAATAAACATGAAATACATCGGCATATTCGGGAACACGAAAGCAAAGCCCAAAAGCAGACCAAACACTGCACCCGAAGCACCAAACACCACAAGCTGTTTCTTAAACTCGCCCATAGCGTCAACAAAACTCATATCTCCCGATGCCAAAGCCTGATCCACATACTGTTTCATATGCTCGGGAGTGAGTCCATTAAGTGCGGCAATACCATTGATATACTCCGAATTCCACGTTAAGGTCCAGACACACTCCTGAACAAAAGCCGCACCCACGCCGCAAATTAGATAAAAAAACAGAAAACGCCGCGAGCCCCAAACCTGCTCAAGAACACGTCCAAACATCCACACCGAAAACATATTGAAAAGAATATGCAAAGCCGATGCTTGCGAATGCAAAAACATATATGTCACTATCTGCACCGGATTAAAAAAATCCGACCCCCAATAATGCAATGCCAAACGTCGAATCAACCCGGTTTCACCAAACCGAGGCATAAGAATCTCAATTAACCATATCAGAAAATTGATGATCAACAAATTTTTCGTCACCGGAGGCAACGATCCAAACCTTGAATTATTAAACATCCTGTATTTATATCGTTTTAATTCTGCAAATTTACAATTTTATTCTCATTTTAAATAAAAATGTAACGCTTATTTTCTATTTTGAGGATTTTTTATTAATTTTGCCTTTTGAAGCGCCAAGCGTAATTAGTGAACCTACTTAAACTTATAAAAACAAAGGTAAATTAATCGACTGCTGACAACGCTTCGACGTGAAACGAAAAAAATAAGACAGATATATGACATCAAACAACAAAAATCAGAACGAGGAGACTTCAATCGACAAGCTCGACAACAACCTCAAGTCAGCTTCACAGAAGATCGCTGAAAACAAAAAGCGCATCTTTATGGCTATTGGTGGTGTGGCTATCGTGGCCGCTGCTGTCATTGCTTATATCTTCCTCTACCGCGCTCCGCGCGAAAACCGTGCTTTCGAAGCTTTCCACCAGGTTGAGCTCGCTCTCTCGAACGACTCAGTAGCTGCAGCTGAATATGCTCAGGTTGCAGACAAATATTCTGGCACAGACGCCGGCAAGCTTGCTGCCCTCAGCGCAGCCGAGCACTACTACAACCTCGGCAAATACAAAGAGGCTCTTGCTGAAATCGAGAAATTCTCTACTAAAGAACCCGTGCTCGAGGCAAGCGCACTTGTATTCAAGGGCGACATCTTGGTTAACCTCAAAAAGTATGACGAGGCTATCAGCGCTTACAACAAGGCTATCAGCAAAGCCGACGAGAACGTTCAGATTGTGCCGCGCACCCTTCTCAAAGAGGCTAACGTTTACGACGAGCAGAAGAAGTTCGACAAGGCTTTGGAGTGCTACGAGACTATCCAGAAAGATTACCCCACTTTCCAACTCGGCAACGGCACAGGCATCGAAGCTTACATCGAGCGTGAAAAGGCTCGCCTTGGCAAATAAGAAATACATTTCCATAAAATAATAAAAACTTTGCTTATTTTATGAAAAAGGGTTGCGGCTCGAGAGCCTCAACCCTTTTCTTATAATCCCCGTCTTAAATCTCTGCACTCCATCAACGGGAGTCTTAATTTTTGCAAAAATTGAGGAGAATTATTAGCTCTAAATTCGATATTACATCAATTTCAACTATATTTGCATCAATTAAGCAATTGAAGGTGTTTGACAACTTCACGCAAATTTAGACCGTCTTTTTTTTGAATGGGATTTTTTCATTCCATTCCACGATATTAAATGAAGATAATAAACGATAAATATTATATCCACACCCTCAACAACGGACTCCGCATCGTATGCGCTCGAACACCGGGGGTGGTTACATACACCGGTGTGCTGGTGGGTGTGGGCAGTCGCGACGAGGCGCCCGATTGTCACGGTCTGGCCCACTTCGTGGAACACACCCTCTTCAAGGGCACCAAACACCGTCGCAGCCGCGACATAGCCCGTCGAATGGAGGTTGTGGGCGGCGAACTCAATGCCTACACCACCAAAGAGGAGACGATGATCTACACCAACGCCCCGCAGGGACATGTGGATCGTTCGCTTGAACTCATCTCCGACATCATTAAATGTTCAACCTTCCCCGAACGCGACATTAATCGCGAAAAGGAGGTAATCATCGAAGAGATTCACAGCTACCGCGACTCGCCGTCGGAGGCGGTGTTCGACGATTTCGAGGAACTGACATACGCCGAATCAAGTCTGGCGCATAATATTTTGGGGACACCCGATAGCGTGCGTTCACTCACCGGAGCAACGGCGCGTAAATTTCTCGATGACTTCTATACGCCCGACAACATGGTGCTTTACTGCGTCGATTCGGGCGACCCGGAACGCAACATCCGTCGTACCGAACGTTACTTCGGCGATATGGAATTCCGTTGCAAACCAAAGAATCATATTGCCCCTCCTCCGCTTATTCCATTTGCCCAGATTCGCAACGAAGATAACCATCAGGCCAATACATTGGTGGGAAACACCCTCTTCGGGCGCACCGATCCTCGACGCCATGCCCTCTTTCTTCTCAACAACTACCTGGGTGGTCCCTGTATGAACTCACGGCTAAATCTCGAGCTTCGCGAACGCCGCGGACTCGTCTATACCGTAGAAAGCAATATCGGTCTGCTCAGCGACACAGGTCTGATTCAGATCTATTTCGGCACCGACCCTAAGAGTGTGAATCGCTGCTTGCGCACAATTCAGAACGAGCTCGACCGCCTGGCGCAATGCAACCTCAGCGAACGCAATCTCAACATGGCACGCGAACAATATTGCGGACAGCTGCTCATGAGCAGTGAACATCGCGAAAGCCGAGCAATGGCGCTGGCTAAAAGTTTGATGTATTTCAACGAAGTGGCAGACATAAACACATCGACCGAGGCGATACGAAACGTGTCGGCCGACGATATCCGACAAGTGGCCGAATTAATTCTCTCAAAGCCGCTGTCATCATTAACTATAGCATAATATATGAAAATAGGAAATACTGATCTTGGCTTCCGCCCCGTGTCGCTCGCCCCGATGGAGGATGTGACCGACCCCTCGTTCCGACTCATATGCCGGGAAATGGGTGCAGCATCGGTCTACACAGAATTCGTATCGGCCGAAGCTCTGATTCGCGACATCTCATCGACCACACGCAAACTCGCCATCGACGACCGCGAACGCCCCGTGGCAATTCAGATATACGGACGCGACCCCGAAGCGATGGTGCAGGCCGCACAGATTGTGGAGCGTGCCAACCCCGACTTTCTCGACATCAATTTCGGATGTCCTGTAAAAAAGGTGGCAGGCAAAGGTGCCGGAGCAGGAATGTTACGCGATATTCCCAAAATGCTTCAAATCACCAAAAGCGTGGTTGAGGCGGTCTCGATACCCGTTACTGTCAAGACCCGCTTGGGTTGGGACTGCGAAAATAAGATTATCACCGATCTTGCCCCGCGTCTACAGGACTGTGGCATCCAAGCACTCACTGTGCATGGTCGTACACGTTCGCAAATGTATACCGGTTCGGCTGATTGGACACTTATTGGCGAATTGAAACAGGATCCTCGCATCGAAATTCCAATCATCGGTAACGGCGACATCACCTCGGCCGAAGAAGCTCTCTCAGCCTTCGAGAATTATGGTGTCGACGGCATCATGATCGGGCGCGGAGCAATCGGTGCTCCGTGGATATTTCAAGAGGTGCGCGACTATATAGCCACCGGCAAATACTCACCGCTACCCAACGACGCCAAGTTCGATATTCTGCGTCGTCAGATACGCGAAAGCATCGACCGTATCGATGAATATCGAGGCATACTGCATATCCGACGCCACATCGCAGCCACTCCCCTCTTTAAAGGCATACCAAACTTCAAGGAGATGCGAATAAAACTACTTCGCGCCGACACGCAACAGGAGCTATTCGATCTGCTTGACCAAACCTATGAAACTTTTTTCAACAACAACTGAAATTGTTTAAACAACACTGATAAAACAAAATATTTCTAACACATGAAACGTATATTATTTTCTATCGCAACACTGATCTGTTGCTCCGTAGCCATGATGGCTCAAATCAACAGCTACAAACTCAATGTCGGCCCATTCGACAAAGTCGTTGTCTCCGACCGCGTAAACGTTATCTACCGCACAGTCCCCGATTCAGCTGGCTTCGTGGCTTTCGAAGGCGAAGCTGACTTTGCCAACGGATTCATCTTCAGCAACTCGAAGGGTAAACTTAAGATCAACGTAAACCCCGAAGATGCCAACAAACCGAATCTTCCCACCGTGCGTGTCTACTCCGACTTCCTCGTGTCGGCCGAAAACAACTCCGACAGCACTCTTACAGTCGATTCGCCGGCAATGGTACCGACCTTCTCGGCTAAGGTTGTAGGTAACGGCAAAATTGTAGCCAACAACATTAAATCGAACGAAGTGACAGCAACCATTGCTGCCGGTCATGGCTCAATTGTATTGTCGGGCAAGGCTCCGAAAGCCGTCTACAATATGGTTGGCGCAGGCACCATTCAGGCCGATGGAATGGATGCCGAAACCGTGAACTGCAAGATTGCCGGTGGAGGCTCGATTGGTTGCTCTGCACTCCGTCTGCTCGATGTTCGCGGGTTAGGTTCGACTACAGTATATTTCAAGGGACACCCCGAAATCAAAAAAGTAGGTAACATTAAGATTGTACCCTTAACCGAGATTCCGAAAGCAGAATGAGCCAAGCGGCCAGCAATCTAAAACAGAAAACGGCGAGCACGCTTAAGTGGAACGCCATAGATCGCATATCCTCACAATTGCTTTATGCAGTTGTGGGGGTTGTGCTTGCCAATATCCTTACAAAAGAGGACTATGGTTTGGTTGGCGTCCTGCTGATTTTCCAGTCGTTTGCCACTCTCTTTGTAGACAGTGGCTTTGGGGCAGCGCTTCTGCAACGCAAAGATCCAACCGAGCGCGACTACTCGTCGGTGTTTTGGTTCAACCTTGCCGTAAGTTGCATTATATATTTCGCACTCTTCCTCTGCGCCCCGCTCATTGCCGATTTCTTCCAGGGCGACACCCGACTGATACCGCTCTCGAAGGTGATGTTTCTCACCTTTATCTTCAACGGACTTGCCATTGTGCAAACCAACCGCCTGATGAAACGCATGGAGGTGAAGCAGATTGCCATTTCGAATGTCGTGGCACTGTTGGTGTCGGGCATCGTGGGCGTCTGGCTGGCGGTGGCTGGCTATGGTGCATGGGCCATTGTATGGCAGTCGGTGGCGCTCGCCGCCGTTAAGTCGGCTTGGCTTTGGATCACGGGCGGCTGGATTCCACGCGGTGGCTTCCACCTCGACTCTCTACGCAAGTTCTGGCGCGTCGGGCTCAGTGTCTTTTCCTCGTCGGGACTGAATCTGCTCTGCATGAACGCCTACTCGTTTGTGATTGGCAAATTCTACACACTTGCCTCATTAGGTGTCTACACCCAGGCCGACAAATGGAGCAAAATGGGAACCGCCTCGATATCTCAGATTCTGACATCAAGTTTCGTCCCACTTCTATCTGGTGTTCAAGACGATTCGGAACGCTTCGACAGGTATGTGACACGAATCAACCGCTTTACAGCCTTCATCCTCTTCCCCTCCATGATTGGCATGGCAATGGTTGGTTTGCCGCTATTCCACATGCTGTTCGGAGCGAAATGGGACGCCGCGGTAATTCTATTCCAAATCCTTGCCATACGAGGCATCTTCGCGGTTCTTGTATCACTCTACCGCAATTATCTACTGGCATTGGGCTATGCCCGCCAACTCTTTCTGATTGAGGTTTGGCAGGACTCCTTAATTCTTATTGCAATCCTGTCTACCATCTGGTTCGACAGCATGGTGATTCTTGTATGGGGTCAGCTTATCTCGCAGGTGATTGTGTTTTTTATAGCATTGTGGCTGCTGCGCCGTTCAATGGGCTACTCACCGATTACAATGGTTCGCGACCTACTGCCGGCGTTCGTCAACACACTAATAGCCGTCGTGCCGGGATACTTGGTGGCAGTCTGGCCCGTTAGCGGACTCCACCTCAACCTTCACCTCGAAGGCGGCATCCGCATAGTTGCATCTACAGCCGTTGCCCTTGGGGTATACATACTGTTGGGACGCATCACCCGTCTCCCTGAACTGCCCGAAGCACTCACATATCTTACCGGAAGATTCCGCAAACGGAGATAGGGCGTTGATAGTCTGAAGATTTTTTATTAACTTTGCAGTCCGAAACAATTCAACGAAGTTGTTTAAACAACTTCAATATCAATAGTATAAATTATGAATGAATTAGCAACTAAATATGATCCGTCGGAGGTCGAAGATCGTTGGTACGGATATTGGATGGAGAATGGTCTCTTCCGCTCCGTACCCGATGAGCGTGAGCCCTACACAATCGTAATCCCGCCGCCGAACGTGACAGGTGTGCTCCATATGGGACACATGCTCAACAATACAATCCAGGATATCTTGACTCGCCGTGCACGCATGGAGGGCAAGAACGCCCTTTGGGTTCCCGGCACCGACCACGCCGCCATCTCGACCGAAGCCAAGGTCGTGGCTAAACTTGCCGAAGAGGGCATCAACAAGTCGGAGCTTACTCGCAGCGAGTTCTTGAAACACGCATGGGACTGGACCGACAAATATGGCGGTATCATCCTCAAACAGTTGCGCAAACTGGGTGCATCGTGCGATTGGGAACGCACCGCCTTCACTATGGATGAGACTCGCTCAAAGAGCGTGATCCGCGTCTTCTGCGATCTCTTCAACAAAGGTCTCATATACCGCGGTGTGCGCATGGTGAACTGGGATCCGCAGGCTTTGACCGCACTCTCTGACGAGGAAGTTATCTACAAGGAGGAGCAGAGCCACCTTTTCCACCTCCGCTATCGCGTCGAGGGCGACGAAGATAAGTATATCGTTGTGGCAACTACACGTCCCGAGACAATTCTCGGTGATACTGCTGTCTGCGTTAACCCCAACGACGAGCGTTACAGCTGGCTGAAGGGTAAGCGCGTAATCGTACCCCTCGTCGGCCGCGCTGTGCCCATCATCATGGATGAGTATGTAGAGATGGACTTCGGTACAGGTTGCTTGAAGGTTACTCCCGCCCACGACGTTAATGACTACATGCTGGGTGATAAGTACAACTTACCCTCGATCGATATCTTTAACGATAACGGTACAATCTCAGAGGCTGGTGGCATGTATGTCGGCATGGATCGCTTCGACGTTCGTCGTCAGATCATGATCGACCTCAAAGAGGCCGGTCTCGTTGAGAAGGTTGAAGATTATGTCAACAAGGTTGGTCACTCTGAGCGTACCGACGCTGTAATCGAGCCCAAACTCTCTATGCAGTGGTTCGTAAAGATGGAGAGCCTTGCAAAGATGGCACTTGATGGCGTGGAGCGCGGCGACACTAAGTTCGTTCCCAACAAATTCATCAACACATATCGCCACTGGATGACCAATATCAAGGACTGGTGTATCTCGCGTCAGCTCTGGTGGGGTCATCGCATTCCGGCATACTTCCTTCCCAATGGTGGCTTCGTAGTTGCGGAATCGGACGAAGACGCTTTGATTCAGGCCATCGAGAAAACAGGCGATGCTTCGCTCACGCTCGATTCACTGAAACAGGATCCCGACTGTCTCGACACATGGTTCTCATCTTGGTTATGGCCTATTTCGCTCTTCAACGGCATCCTTGATCCGGAGAACGAGGAATTCAAATACTACTATCCCACTGCCGATCTCGTAACAGGTCCGGATATCATCTTCTTCTGGGTGGCACGTATGATCATGGCTGGCTATGAATTCGTGGGCAAAGAACCGTTCAAAAATGTATACTTCACCGGTATCGTTCGCGACAAATTGGGTCGCAAGATGTCGAAATCGCTCGGTAACTCGCCCGATCCGTTGGAACTTATCGACCGTTTCGGAGCAGATGGTGTCCGTATGGGTTTGATGTTGGCTGCACCCGCAGGTCATGACATCATGTACGATGACTCACTCTGCGAGCAGGGTCGTAATTTCTGCAACAAGATTTGGAACGCATTCCGTCTCGTAAAGGGTTGGGAGGTAGATGAAAATATCGAAGCTCCCGAATCGGCACAACTTGCTGTGAAATGGTTTGAGGCTCGCCTCAACACCACAGTGGCTGAAGTTGCCGACCTGATGTCGAAATTCCGTATCTCGGAGGCTCTTATGGCTGTCTATAAACTCTTCTGGGATGAGTATTCGGCTTGGTATCTCGAGATGGTTAAACCCGCATACGGTTCGCCCATCGATGCCGCTACATACAAAGCAACTCTGAATTTCTTCGACTCATTGTTGCGTATGCTTCACCCCTTCATGCCCTTCATCACCGAAGAACTCTGGCAACACCTGGCCGAGCGCAAACAGGGAGAAAGCATCATGTATGCTGCAATGCCAACCTTCGATGCCAATGCCGACACTGAAGTAGAGCGTCTCTTTGAGGATGTAAAGGAGATTGTGGCCGGTATCCGCACAGTTCGCAAACAACGTCAGATTCCCCAGCGCGATGAACTGGCTCTCAACATCAAGGGTGCACACAACCCGATGTTCGACGCCGTGCTTCGCAAAATGGGCAACCTCTCGGCAATCGAAATCGTAGAGGAGAAGCAACCCACATCGGCTGGCTTCATAGTTGGCGCAACGGAATACTCAATTCCTCTTGAAAACAAAATCAACAAAGAGGAGGAGATTGCCAAGCTGAACAAGGAATTGGCATACTACGAAGGCTTCTTGGCTCAGGTAGAGAAGAAACTGGGCAACGAGCGCTTCGTGGCAAATGCACCTGAGGCCGTAGTTGCGATGGAACGCAAGAAACAGGCCGATGCAATGGATCGTCTCGCTACGATTCGCGCCGCACTCGCCGCACTCGCATAAAGCAATATATATAACTATGAGCAGAGCCGAATGTCAGAATCGACATTCGGCTCTGCTCTCTTCTTAGAATAGTTGTCTAAACAACTTCATATATCCATACGATTATCCATACGATGAAACAAATCGGTAATCATAATGCAACAAAAACTTACCGATTAAAAATTTGACACTTCGTTAAAACGAAGTACTTTTGTAGCACAAATCAATTTCATATAAACTAATCCTATCATCTATGAAGAAACTTTTATTATGTTCAATTATCGTAGCGACAAGCTTCACGATGTCGGCCGAAAAGATGGTCTTCATCGCCGACGGCGCTCAACGCTTCTACACCGGCGATGCCAAGCAAGTCGTAATGCTCACCGGCTTCAATGGCACAGAGAACATCCCTCTCACAGCAGAATTCGGTCAAATCCTAATGACCAATACAACCTGTCAGATTGCAGGATTCGAAATTTTAAGAAATGGTGTATTTTCAATCACACCTATCGAAGGTATCACTATTAACAAAGTTACCATTCGTCAACAATACCCTGCAAAAAATAATGGTGTCATTCCGGGAGCCATCTACACTGCCGCTACCCAAGCACAAACCTTAGAGAATATAACAACTTCAACAACGGGTGAATTACCCTCAGCACTTCATGCATCTTGGATTGAAGTTGACTACTCAGGCACTCCTACAACACAGGTAGCTCCCGCACTCTTCGAATCTATCTTCCCGTTAGTTCCTGCCGACCAACCAATAAAACTCACCACAACGACCGAAGGAGCCTCAATAGAGTATAACTTCGAGGGCGAAGCAGGAGAGTGGTTACCATACCCTTCAGCAGGCATAACAATTAAGCTATAACTTTCATCAGAAATACGTAACGTTTTAGGCGA
>QLIP01068872.1_pt1 | contig 15347 bp, 8 predicted proteins | sample 1769771 | NCBI WGS metagenome assembly QLIP01 (sample SAMN09428762, study PRJNA476227) | Gut metagenome, whole genome shotgun sequencing project. | isolation source: cecum | host: Rhizomys sinensis | place: China: Jinsha town of Minqing, Fujian Province | collected 2013-09-23
TAACTTTCATGACAGTAATCGGTTTTTTGCCGCAAAGTTACAAACACTGAACACTACCCGAGCGAAATTTTTCCTTTGGAGAGTGAAGTTTTTTTTGGTGGTTTGGAAAATTATGCTTACCTTTGGGGCGACGTTATGACTTTGTTATGACGGTCAATTGGTAGTACTATATATTATTGCGTTTCTCTATGGCTTGCCTTCCTATGTGCAACTTAAATGTTTATGCTCGTAATGTGATTTCTCAGAATGAACTTTTTGAGAAGGAGGCTTGTTGTTCTGATAGATTAATATTTTTTAACTATATCCACCTCCCGCTCAAACTATTCTACTTATATTCATTCCTAATTAATCATTTTTGGCATGAAAAATTTCATCATTTTTCTATTGTCGGTAATCTTTTCCTCGGCCACGGCGTGGGCCGATGTGAAAATATCCGGCGTTGTCGTCGGTCAGGACGACAATGAACCCCTGATTGGCGCCACTGTCATGCCCCTGCCCAAGGGGAGCGCTAACGGCACGGCCACAGACATGAATGGCCAGTTCACGCTGATGGTACCCGACAACTGCAAGCAAGTGCAGGTGTCGTTCATCGGCATGAAGAGCGTCACGGTGAACGTCGACACCCGGAAACCGATGCACATTGTGCTCACAGGCGATGAAAACCGTCTGGACGAAGTAATAGCCGTGGCTTATGGCACAGCTAAACGTAGCGAATACACCGGTTCGGCCTCCGTGGTCAAAGCCGATCAAATAGCCGATGTGCTCACTTCCTCGGTCACCACGGCGCTGAATGGCCGTGTGGCTGGTGTGACGGTGCAAAGCGCCGACGGTGCCCCCGGCACCTCGCCCAAGCTGCGTATTCGCGGTGTAGGCTCTATCAATGGCTTGAGCAACCCTCTGATTGTTGTAGATGGTGTGCCTTTTGAGGGTGCTATTTCCGACATTTCCCCCTCCGACACCGAATCGATGACTATTCTCAAGGATGCCGCCTCCACCTCGCTCTATGGTGCTCGCGGTGCCAACGGCGTGGTGCTCATCACCACCAAGCGCGGTGCATCGGGCAACGCTCGCATCACCTTCGACGCCAACTGGGGCGGCAACACCCGCGCCTTGCCCAACTACAACGTGCTGAGCAACACCAACCAATACATGGAGCTGCTCTACGAAGGGCTCTACAACCAAAACTTGGCCAACACCAACAACCCCGTGGCCTCCTGGCAAAAGGCTGCCACCGACGCTCTCACCGCCACTGGTTATCAAATTTACACTGTGCCCCAAGGCGAATATCTCTTTGGTCGCAACGGCAAGGTGAACCCCAACGCAGCCCTTGGCTATAGCGACGGCACCTATTTCTATACCCCCGACAACTGGACCACCAACACCCTCCGCTCGGGCCTGCGCCAAAATTACAGTCTCTCCGTGGCTGGCGGCACCGACCGCATCAAGTACTTTGCCAGCGCCAACTACTTAGGCGACGAGGGCATTATTCGCAACTCCGACTTCAAGCGCCTCTCCACCCGCGCCACCGTTGACTATCAGGCCAAGCCCTGGCTCAAGATTGGCACTAACCTCAACTATACCAACACCGATGCCAATCGCCCCGGCGACATGGACCTCGACTATGCCACCTCCTCGGGCAACGCCTTCTATATAGCCAACCAAATTGCGCCTGTCTACCCCATGTTTGTACGCTCGGCCGATGGTCAAGTGATGTATGACAAGCTCACCGGCTATCCTCTCTACGACTATGGCGACCGCGTAAGCACCAATTTTGCCCGTATCTTCATGTCGATAGCCAACCCGATCGGCAGCCTTTGCTACAACACCTCGCAATATCTCTCCAACGTGTTTGACGGCAAATGGTATGCCACCATCTCCCCCATCGATGGCCTCAACATCACCGGCAACGCTGGCTACTGGGCAAGCACCGACCGCCAACACATGGTGGACAACCCCTTCTATGGCCAAAGCGTTGCCTCGGGCGGCTCGGCTCAGCAGGCCTTCACCCACTCCAGCTCAATCAACCTCCAAGCGCTGGCCAACTACACCCGCACCATTGCCGACCTCCACACCATCGACCTTATGGCTGGTTTTGAGAACTATCACCTTGAAAATGAAGTGCTCTACGGCTTTGGCTACAATCTCTACGACCCCTACGGCTGGAACGTGACCAACACCATCGACCGCAAGACCACCAATGGCTATCGCTCCATTGACTATACCACCCGCGGCTTCCTGGCTCGCGCCAAGTATAACTACGCTCACAAATACTTTGCTCACGCATCCTATCGCCGCGATGCCTCCTCGCGCTTCGCTCCCGAACATCGCTGGGGCAACTTCTTCTCAGTGTCGGGCGCATGGGACATTGTGCGCGAAGACTTCATGGCCGACTATCGCAACATCTTCGACCAATTGAAGTTCAAGGCCTCCTTTGGTCAGAATGGTAACGACGCCCTCGGCGCCAGCTCCTACTACTATTACGCCTACCTTGACCAATATCAGGCCACGGGTGCCAACGGCGTGTGGAACGACGCAACCCTCGTGTTCAAGGGCAACCGCGACATCACCTGGGAAACCTCCAACAACTTCAACATGGGCTTTGAATTTAGCCTCCTGCAAAACGTCCTCTCGGGTAGCATCGAATACTATCAGCGCCAGGTGAGCGATATGCTCTTTAACCTCCCCGCCGCTCCCTCGTTGGGCTACAAGACCTTCCCCGTCAACGTAGGCTCCATGCGCAACAACGGCGTGGAAATTGAACTTAACTACAATATCTTCAACACCAAGGACTTCAGCTGGAGCGTCAACGCCAACCTCACCACCATGGGCAACAAGATTATCTCCCTGCCCAAGGAACTGGTCAGAGACGGCGCATGGGTGGACAGCCCCTACATCTATCGCGAAGGAGCCTCCATGTATCAACTCTACGTGCCTCACTATGCTGGTGTCAACTCCCAAACTGGCGAAGCAATGTACTCGGCCAAGTTTAGCGACCAATTCTACGCCGACAACAAGTTTGCCGACCGCGGTATTCCCCAAGAGTTTAACACCGGCATGGAATACAAGGACAAGGACGGCAACGTGGTAATTCCCGCAAACTACGCCTCCTACGACGACGCCTATAACGGCAACGAAGATAAAGGCCTCATCGCCAACCGCAAGGAAAGCGGCAACCTGATGCCCAAAATCTATGGCGGCTTCGGCACCTCAGTCTATGCCTATGGCTTCGACTTTGCCATGACTTTCTCCTATCAGGCCGGCGGCAAAATCTACGACAACACCTATGCCAGCCTCATGCACAACGCCACCTCCTCCAACAACGGCCGAAACTACCACACCGATATGCTCAACCGCTGGACCACCCCTGGCCAAGTGACCGACGTGCCCCGCATCAACGCTGCCGACCAATACACCGCAGCCACCTCCGACCGCTTCTTCATCTCCAGCAACTACCTGAGCATCAACAATATCACCCTGGGCTATACCCTCCCCACCAAGTTGACCAAATCCATCGGACTGGAAAGCGTTCGCATCTACGGTGCAGCCGAAAATGTTGCCCTCTTCTCGTGCCGCCGCGGTCTTGACCCCCGCCAAAGCTTCGCCACCTCCAACAGCAGCACCTACTCACCCATTCGCACCATCTCTGGCGGCGTGCGCGTGCAATTCTAACCCCCCACCCTAACTCAATTCGAACGTTATGAAAACTAAACTGATATTTTCGGTGATAGCCCTCGGCCTGTTCAGCGCGTGCGACTCGCTCGACACCGAGCCTATGAATCAATACGTCACCTCCCAGCAAAAGGCAGAAAACGCGGAGGCTAACCCAGAACTGCTCCAGTCGTCAATCACTGGCATCACTGGCCTCTTCTCCACCCGAGGCCAAGTGATCTCCTCCGCCTCGAGCGAGCGCCACAACGACTTCGGCGTGCCTGCCGTGATGCTCTTCTCCGATGCCCGCGGCATCGACATGGTGAGCAGCGACATCGGCTACAACTGGTTCGGCTCCGGAGTGCTCATGGACGACTGCAACCCCCAAAGTGCCTACACCCGTCTGGCCTGGGGCAACTACTACCGCATCATCTTCGCGGCCAACAGCGCCTGCCAAACCATTCCCGCCGACACTAAGGACCCCCAACTGCAATTCTATTTGGCCCAAGCTCGCGCACTCCGCGCCTACGCCTACTTCCAGCTCATTCAAACCTACCAGTTCACCTACATCGACAGCCAGGATAAGCCCGGTGTGATGCTCATCACTGAGCAAAACTCCGACAAGGCTGCCGCCAACGGCTGCCCCCGCAGTTCAGTGAAGGAGGTATACGCCCAAATCATGGACGACCTCAACGCGGCCGTCAATATGCTCAAGAACTCCGGCATCAAGCCCGCCGACGTGCTTCAGGACAAGCCCAAGCGCTTCCTCTCCCTCGCTGCTGCCCACGGCCTCCGCGCCCGAGTGAACCTCGTGATGAACAACTGGCAAGCCGCAGCCGACGACGCAGCCGCAGCCATAGCTGCCTTCGACGGTACCCCCCTGAGCTTGACCCAAGCCGCTCGCCCTGGCTTCAACTCCATCGAGGATGCCAACTGGATGTGGGGCATAGCCATAGCCGAAACCGACGCTGTGGTCCTCTCTGGCATCGTCAACTTCCCCTCCCACATGGGTTCCCTCAACTATGGCTACGCCTCCGTGGGCGCATGGCGCATGATCAACTCCAAGCTCTTCGCCTCCATACCCACCTCCGACGTGCGCCGCGGCTGGTTCCTGGACGAAAATGCCTCCAGCCCCAACCTCAACGAAGCCGAAGTGGCCCAAGTGGTCAAGTACAAATGCCCGGCCTACACCCAGGTGAAATTCGCTCCCTATCAAGGCGTTATGGCGCAATCCAACAACGCCTCCGACATACCCCTCATGCGCGTCGAGGAAATGTACTATATCCAGGCCGAAGCCACTGCCATGGCGGGCGGTGACGGCGCATCAATCCTGAGCCAATTCGTCACCACCTACCGCGACCCCTCCTTCACGGGCACTGGCAACGTGCAGGACGACTGCTGGAACCAACGCCGCGTAGAATTTTTCGGTGAAGGCCTCGCCTACTTCGACCTCCTCCGCCTGCGCAAACCCTTTGACCGCACTGGTGCCAACTGGGAGCCCAACTATGCCTACAACATCGCCCCCAACTCCAACGTGCTCATCCTCCCCATCCCCGAGCAGGAAGTGAACGGCAACTCCGCATTCACCAACGCAGCCAATAACCCCTCAGCACCCCAACCCAAACCCTGACCTCGACTATGAAACTGAATAAAACCCTCTTGGCTGGCTTCATTCCCGCGCTTGCCCTCTCGCTCCTCCTCGCCTCGTGCGACGCCAAGGACGAACCGATCTACACCCCAGCCCCCACCCCCACCGATGCCCAACGCGTCCACTTCCTCCAGTCCTCCATGACCATGGAAGTGCAGCAGCAAGAAGTCGGCTCCTTCGACATTGCCCTTGAGCGCGTCAAAGGCACCGAAGCGCAGCCCCTCACCGTGCAGCTCGTGGCCACCTCCTCCACCCCCGCAATCATCGGCGCAGGCATCACCGTGCCCACCTCTGCCACCTTCGCTGAAGGAGAAACCTCCACAATCGTCACCGTCACCTACGACAGCAAAGCCATGGACGTAGCCACCCCCTACGACATAGCCATAGCCCTGGCCGAAAACGGCAACGAATATAGCGTTAGCACCCTCAACCTTCGCCTCCAAGTAAGCCCCTTCACCCCCTGGGCACCCTTCGCTAACGCCACTGGCGCAGGCTCAATCCACCTCAACATCCTCTACGAAGAAGTGTTCCCCTGCACCGTCAGCTATCGCGAATCAACCCTCGACCCCGCTGCCAAGGAATACCGCGTAGAAGTGCCCGACGCTCTGGACGAACCCTTCTACATCACCACCCAGGACGACGGCAAAACCCTCTCCATCGCCGCCCAAGGCGTGCTCACCCACCCCGAATATGGCGTGATCCAAATCTGCGACCTGGTCAACTACAAAAAGAACCCTGGCTACGCCAAGTATAACTACTACGACCCCGCCACCCGCACCTTCAACTACGCCGTAATCTACTACGTCCCCGCCGGCTCCTTCGGCAACGGCCTCGAATCCATCACCATGGCCGAATAATCCCCCCGCCTCCCGCATCAAACGCCCCCAAAAAGTCCTTTACCACACTTTTTGGGGGCGTTTTTGTGCAATCCTGCAATTTCCAGCAAAATATTTGCACATCTCACGGATTTTTACGAACTTTGCAATCAAGTTGCGTTCAACGAGTAAATAATATGGATACAAACAACGACATATACCGCCGAATTCATTTCGCTGTAATGGCGATTGAAAGTGGCGCACGCAAGCTGGGTATTTCTGGTAAGGAGATGCACGACCGATTGAGCAAACAAGGCTTAATCCAAAATAGGCTTATAAAGAGGTATGAGGAACTTCATACGCAGAGTCTTGATTGGGTTGCTGACGACATTAGCGAAACACTTCTAAACTGGGAAGCTGGCCTATGATCTCACTTTATCATGGTTCATATTTAGCAGTATCATCTCCGTTGGTAGGACTTGGCAGAAAAAAGGTCGACTTCGGACAAGGTTTCTATCTCACTAATTTGCATGAACAGGCAAAAGCATGGGCTATAACGATAGCGGAAAGAAAAGGCAGGAACACTCAGCCCATTGTTTCGTCATATGTATTAGATTACACTTCGGTAAAGACAGATAACTTTCGCATCAAAGTTTTTGAATCATATAATCTCGAATGGCTTGAGTATGTGATAGATTGTAGGCACGGAGGTGAAATGCAGAAACAGTATGATATAGTAGAGGGCGGTGTGGCAAATGATAACGTCATTGACACCGTTGAAGACTATGAGAATGGTATTATCACGGCAGAACAGGCTCTCGGCCAGTTGCGGTATACGAAAATCAATCATCAGATATGCATACTCAATCAAGAAATCATCGATAAATATTTGACGTTCAAACATTCGGAGAACGTACCTGAATAAATGCTTGTAATGTATGAGAGATAATGTATTATGGCGCAAGCAAAGCCGAATAATTATGTTATTGGCGGATACACTGAAAATCTCGCCAGAACGAGCTCTTGACCTTTATTATAGCACTAAGGTGTATGAGCAGATGACGGATCCTAAATATGGTCTGCAACTTATGAGCGACGATTATCTTCTTGAAGAATTGATAGCGGAACTCAGGGAGACAAAATGATGTCGCTATACTGGCGGCAGACAGGGCGGAAATGTTAAGAAATAGTTAAATTATTGGGGAGATGGTGGGAATTTCAGTGTTTTTTTGTATCTTTGCGGAATATAAATGTATGACATGATGCGAAAATCACTAATCTTTTGCAGTTTGCTGGTGTTGTGCGGATGCGGACACAATGCAAACGATGAGCATGGCCACAGCCATGAGGAGGAAGCCTCCGAACATGCAACTCACGAACAGGGTGGCCAGGGTCATAACGATGAAAATCTCGTAGTTCTTGACAAGAATATGGCCAAGCGCTTCGGCGTGAAGGTTGATACTGTGCAGTCGGGCAATTTTGCTCCGGCCATTAGCTGCTCGGCTCAAATTGAGCGCGCAGTGGGTTCGGAGAGCGTTGTGGCTGCCCCCATTTCGGGTATAGTTACTTACAAGGTAAACGCTGGTGCCAAGGTCGGCGCGGGTGCTGTCGTGGCCAAGGTGACCCCTGGCGCTGTGGCTGGCGGCGACCTCAATCGCGGTGCCAAGGCGGCGCTGAATGCGGCTCAAGCCGAGGTTAACCGTCTGCGTCCGCTCTATGAGCAGCGTCTCTGCACGGCTGCCGAATGGCAAGCCGCGTTGGCAGCTCTGGAGCAAGCCAAGGCAGCCTATGCACCTGGCGCAGCCAATGGCACAGCCACGGCTTCGACCTCGGGCGTGGTTGCGGCTCTCTTAGCGGCCGATGGGAGCTATGTGGAGGCTGGCACTCCGCTGGCTCAGGTGGTGAACGACGATCGCCTGATAGCCACGGCACGTGTGAGCGCCGAGCATTATGCCGCGCTGGGTCGCCTCAAGGACGTGCGCCTGCTCCTTGGCGATGGCTCCACGCTGCTGCTCAGCGAGCAACAGGGTCAACCAGGCGGCGTGACCTCCGACGGCGGCTATTGCACAGTGACTTATGGCTTTCGCAACCCTGGCAACGTAGCCCCCGGCCTGGTGGTGGAGGCTCGTCTGCTCACTCAGGGAAGCAAGGAGGCTGTGAGTGTGCCCCGCGATGCCCTGACCGAGAACCAAGGCGACTACTACGTATATCGCGAGGTGATGCCCCTGCATTTCGAGAAAGTAAAAGTAACCCCTGGCGTGGATAATGGCGACCGCGTGGAAATTCTGAGCGGCCTGCAAGGCGGCCAACGCGTGGCCATCAGCGGTGCCACCACCCTGCGTCTGAAAGAAGCCTCTGGCGCCGTACCCGCTGGACATAATCATAGTCACTGATGCTGAACAAGATACTACATGGTTCGCTGGCCAATAGAGTCACCGTGCTGGTGCTCTCAGCGGTAATTATGGCGGCAGGCATTGTGGCTCTGTCGCGCAGCGAAGTGGATATTTTCCCCGATCTCACCGCCCCGACGGTGGTGGTGATGACCGAGGCTCCCGGTCTGGCACCCGAGGAGGTGGAACGCCAAGTGAGCTACCCGATTGAGCGCGCCGTGAATGGCGTGACGGGTATTCGCCGCGTGCGCTCGGCCTCCAACCCTGGTTTTTCGGTGGTGTGGGCTGAATTTGACTGGGACACTGACGCTTATCGTGCGCGTCAAATGGTCACCGAACGTCTGCAAACCGTTGATTTGCCCGAGGGCGTAGCGGCTCCTGTGTTAGGTCCGCAATCCTCTATCCTGGGCGAAATTATGATTATAGGCCTGACCTCCGACTCGCTCAACATGATGGAGCTGCGCACCATTGCCGACAAGAACATCGCACCCCGTCTGCTCTCGCTCAAGGGCGTGGCAGCCGTGGCCGTGATTGGCGGCGATGCCAAGGAGATGCAAGTGGCTCTTGACCCGCTCAAGATGCAGGCCTACGGGGTGTCGCTGCAAGACGTTGCTGAGGCGCTGGGCGGCATGAACGACAACGTGGCCGGCTCGCCCATCATGGACTACGGCAATGAATACCTCGTGCGCGCCAACCTCAACACCTCCGAGGTGGAGCAACTGACGCAGACCCCTCTGCCAGGCGGATTGACGCTGGGCCACATTGCCCGCGTGGGCTATGCCACCGCCGAGCCGCGCATTGGTGCAGCGTCGGTGCAAAATCAGCCTGCGGTGCTCCTCACAGTCACCAAGCAGGCCAATACGAGCACCCCCGCCCTGACTCAAGCCATCGACTCGGAGTTGGCTCAAATAGCCCAAACTCTACCTACTGGGGTGGATATTCACACCGACATCTTCCGCCAGAACGACTTCATCACCACGAGCATCAGCAACCTCCAACGCGCCCTCTTAGAGGGTGCCGTATTCGTGGCTATCGTGCTCTTCTTCTTCCTGATGAACGCTCGCACCACTCTGATTTCGCTCGTGGCTCTGCCCATGAGTATCCTCATCACGGTGTTGCTGCTCCACTTCTTTGGCATCACCATCAACACGATGAGTCTGGGCGGTATAGCCATAGCCATCGGGTCGCTGGTGGACGATGCGATTGTTGACGTGGAGAACGTCTACCGCCACCTCAACCTCAATCGGGCATTGCCTAAGGAGGAACGCCAGCCAGTGTTGAAGGTGGTATATGAAGCCTCGGCCGAGGTGCGTATGCCTATTTTCAACTCCTCGCTAATCATCATTGCGAGCTTCCTGCCGCTCTTCTGCCTGTCGGGCATTGAGGGCCGTCTGCTCGTGCCGCTGGGCGTGGCGTTCATCGTGGCTCTGGTGGCCAGCACCATTGTGGCGCTCACCGTCACCCCTGTGCTCTGCTCCTATCTGTTGGGACGCAACTCAACCAAGCTCGCCAAGGAGCCAGCCGTGAGCCGCAATCTCAAGCGCAGTTATGTCCACTCGCTCCGTGCCTCGCTCAAGCATCCTGCCGCATGGCTCTGGGCCACTGGCGGACTGTTGGTTGCTGCCGTGGCTATGGCTATGGGACTGGGACGCGGGTTTTTGCCCGGCTTCAATGAAGGCTCGTTTACGGTCAACGTCGGCTCAGTGCCGGGCGTGTCGCTCGAGGTGAGCGACCAGCTTGCACGCGAGGCCGAACGCCTCATTATGGAAGTGCCAGAGGTGCAGACAGTGGCTCGCAAGACGGGTCGCGCCGAGCTTGACGAGCACTCCTTGGCCGTGTCAGCATCCGAATTAGAAGTGCCTTATCGCCTCACCAACCGCACCCGTCAGGAGGTGCAAAACGACATACGCCAACGCCTCTCGACCCTCCCTGGCGCAAACATCGAAATCGGCCAACCGATTTCCCACCGCATCGATGCCATGCTCTCTGGCTCCAAGAGTCAGGTGGCAATCAAACTCTTTGGCCCCAACATTGCCACGCTCTACTCCACTGCCCAAGCCATTAAGGAGGCGGCCTCGGAAGTGCCTGGTGTGGTGGACCTCAATGTGGAGCAACTCGTGGAACGCCCCGAGCTGGTAATCACCCCGCGCCGCGATGTGTTGGCCCGCTATGGCGTGTCGCTGGCTGAGTTCCGCCAGTGGGTGTCGCTCGCCTTGGGTGGCGAAGCCGTGAGCCGCATCTACGACGGCGATTACCCCTACGACCTCAAACTGATTTTAGCCCCCGAAGCGCGTAAGTCAATCGAATCGCTGGGCGCACTGCCCGTGTCCACCCCTCAGGGCGTGGTGCCTCTCTCGGCTCTGGCCGACGTGCGCTCCACCTCGGGTCCGGCCGCTATCAACCGCGAAAACGTCAAGCGCCGCATCATCGTCTCCTGCAACATTGAGGGTCGCGACCTGCGTGGCACCGTCAACGACATCATGGAGCGCGTGGGTGCCGAAGTAACCCTCCCCGAAGGCTACTATCTGCAATATTCGGGCCAGTTTGAAAACGAAGCCGAGGCGGGCCGCACACTCCTGTTCACCTCCTTAGGTGCACTGCTCATAATCATCATGCTGCTCTACAGCCAGTTCAAGTCGTGGCCGCAAACGTGGCTCATTCTGCTCAATATGCCTCTGGCACTCATTGGCGGGGGGCTAATTCTCTACTTCACTGGCGGCGAAATGAATATACCGGCCATCATCGGCTTCATCTCGCTCATGGGCATCTCGGTGCGCAATGGCATGCTGTTGGTGTCGCACTATAACTCGCTGAACCACTTGCCGCTTGCCGAGCGCATCCAACAAGGCTCCATGGACCGCCTGCTCCCCATCATCATGACGGCCCTGACCTCGGCCTTGGCTCTGGTGCCTATAGCCGTGAATGGTGACCAACCGGGCAACGAAATTCAAAGCCCGATGGCGCTGGTAATTCTCGGCGGCTTGATTTCGAGCACGGTGCTCAATCTCTACATTGTACCTATTCTTTACAACTACCTAAATCGCAAGAAATGAACCGCGTAGTTCTATCCATATTCCTTGCCGCAAGTGCCTCACTCGGGGCTGCTGCACAAGGTGCCTCGCCCTTTGAAACGCTCCTGCGCCAAGCCGAGGAGCAGTCGCCATCGCTTCGCGCTGTGGGGGCTGCCGCAGCAGCCGATGCCGCCCGCCGTAGTGCCGACAACTCGCTTGAAGGCACGGAGGTGAGTCTGAGTCACTTATGGCCGCAAACTCGAGCCGAGGAGGCGCGCTGGGGCGTGGAAGTGACTCAGGCACTCAACTGGCCTGGCGCATATGCCGCGCGAGGCAAGGCTGCCCGCCAGGCTCAGGCCGCTCAAGGGCTGCTGCTCAAGGCAGCCCGACTGAATTTGCGCCGCGAGGTGAGTGAGATGCTCCTTGGACTGGTGCATGCCCGCAAGCAGTGCACCCTGCTGCGCCAGATAGTGGCCAATTACGACCGCCTCGACTCGCTCACCGCTCGCTCCTACGCCTCGCAGCAGGTCACCATTCTCGACCTCCACACAGCGCGTCTCGACCGCCTGCAAGCCGTGGCTCGTCTGCACGACGCTCAAGCGGCTGCCGAGGCTGCCGAGCAGAGTCTATTGATCCGCTTTCCCAACCTCACGGGGCTGGGTCAGCTCTCCGACTATCCGTCGGCTCAATTGGCCTCATTGCAGGACTATTTGACGCAAAGCACCTCGTCCGAACTGCTCGCCAGCCAGGCCGAAGCGCAAGTGAAACGTGCCGATGCCGCCGTGGAGTCGATGGGTAAATATCCCGGCTTCGCCCTGGGCTACGTCCACGACTTTGAGGAAGGTACGCACTTCAACGGCATCTCCTTTGGCATTCAGCTCCCCTCCTATGGCTCGGGCAAACGAGCCAAGGCGGCTCGCTTAGAGGCCGAAAGTGCCGAACTCATGGCCGAAAGTGCCGCACGCCAACGTCAGGCCGAGGTGCGCACCCTCTATGGCGAAGCGCAACGCGTGAGCCAGCTGCTGAGCGAATACGACAGCACCCTAAATGCCGCCGATTTCCCCGCGCTGCTGCAAACAAGCCTCGAAGCGGGCCAACTCACCGTGCACAACTACGTAGCCATGACCAACTCCTACCTCGACCGCTCCCTGGAGCGCCTAACCCTCCAGCACCGCCTCCACCAGCTCCTCCTCACCCTCCTCACTAACTAACCCGCGAGCCAATAACTAATTACTTAGAAGCCTCATAAGCCCTATCGGGCCTATGGGGCTTCTAAAATTGGCGTATACTTATTGGGCGACTCTTTTATATGCCTGACTGAACACTCGTTGATTTACAAATGCTTGGAACTGAGGGTTGTCGAGATAGTGGCGAGCAAACTCTGTTTTCTCGCTCAATAGTCCAACCACAATTTCATATAGTGCATTGTTGGACTCCAACTCGGCGTTCAGATCGTCGCTACGACGAACAGCATTTGAGAAGTTGGCATTGTTAGCGAGTCGTTCGGGCAGTGTGCGGATTTGCTCGATAACTTCATCGGGATGTTCCCATTCAATACCGCCATATGTGCTATTGAATTCCTCCAGTATATTAGAAAGTTTATCGAAGTCGGGAGTTGCCGTAGAGCCACCACCTCCAACTGGTACTGGGTCGATGCCTGTGTCTTCGTTTTGCATTTGAAATTGCGCCTCAGCCTGTTTTATAGAGCGGTATTGGTCGAAGTTAATAGCTTCGAGCAGACCTTCCGTCCAATCTTCACGCAGTATGCGTGGAAGTTTGGCGGCAAGAAGATGTAGATATACATACATCTTCTCCCAATACGGAGAAGTGTGAGGAATTACGGCGGCGATAAACGGATAGATACGGTTATAATTCTTGATTGCACTCTTGCAATCAATCTTTCCGTCGTCATCAAGTTCCTTGAAGCGTTCTACGGCAGTGTCGAGAATCGGGTCGAGCAATGAGCGGTCATCCTCCGAAAAATATACACGATTGAGTTCCTCAATCTCGTCCATCGAATAGATGTTGTACCCGTCAATCTTAGCGAGCAAGTCGTTAAGTTTGTTCGGGTCGGTTTCTCGATTGAGATTAGTCGTTTTGTAGTATTTTTGAAAAGCTTCGGCTACGAGTTCCGCGTTGCCTGCGAAGTCGAGTACGAAAGTATCTCGTTTCTTCGGGTGGCAGCGGTTGAGGCGTGAAAGCGTCTGAACGGCTTTAACGTCGCTCAACACTTTATCGACATACATAGTATGGAGAAGCGGTTGGTCGTAGCCTGTCTGGAATTTATCGGCAACAATCAGGATGCGGTATGGGTCTTGCCCCATTCGCTCCTCGATTTCAGATGAAGGGAAACCGTTGACGATAGCTTCCGTAACTTGGCGACCTTTATATTCCTTATCTCCCGAGAAAGCGACAATCGCTTTATAGGGGCTATTGCGTTCGCGTAACTTTTCTGAAATAGTGTAGTAGAAGTCGATAGCGCGAATGATGCTCGATGTTACTACCATTGCACGAGCTTGACCGCCAACCTTTCCTTTGTTGATCACATTCTCGTGGAAGTGTTCAACAATGATTCGCGCTTTAGCGTCGATGGTCTGCGGTTGCGCCTCAACCCAAGCACGAATTTTGGAAGAAGCTTGCTTTTTATCAAATTCAGGGTCGTCTTCGATAGAACGCACCACCTTATAAAAACTTTGATAAGGTGTGTAATTCTGTAATACGTCCATGATGAAACCCTCCTCGATAGCCTGTTTCATCGAGTAGGTGTGGAACGGCACGTGTTGCACGTTCCCCTCGGCATCGGGAGCCTTTGGCGTACCGAACATTTCGAGGGTTTTATTCTTTGGAGTAGCGGTAAAAGCGTAATAGTTGGCATTGGAAGCCATTTTGCGACCTGCAACTATTTTCGCGATTTTATCCTCGAGGTCTTCATCCTCGTCGGATGCGTTACCGCTTACGCCGATATTCATTTTGGCAGACATCGAGCCGTTCTGCGAGCTGTGAGCTTCGTCGATTATAATTGCGAAACGACTGTTTTTCAGGGTCGTTCCGATAGCATCGAGGATAAACGGGAATTTGTGAACTATCGTTATGATGATTTTCTTTCCCCCTTTGAGGGCTGTAGCGAGTGTTTCGCTACTGTCAGCCCACGCCACAACGTTAGAGAGCTTTTGGAAGGAGCGGATATTATCGCGTATCTGCTTGTCGAGGTTTACGCGGTCGGTTACGACAATAACGCTATCAACCACAGGTTGATTGTTATTCAAAAGTCCGACAAGTTGATAAGCGAGCCAAGTAATCGAATTAGACTTACCTGAGCCAGCAGAGTGCTGAATAAGGTATCGGTTGCCAACACCTTTCTCTTTGGTTTCTTTCAGCAATCGGCGCACCACCTCGAGTTGATGATAGCGAGGCCAGATGATTTTAGTATCGGTCTTGCCAGTCTTCTCGTTCTTTGTCTCGATTACTTGAGCGAAGTCCTCTATAATATTGCTGAGGCTCTGCTTTGTGAGAATTTCTTCCCAAAGGTAGGCGGTTCTCAATCCGTTAGGATTAACTGGGTTTCCTTTTCCTCCGTTGTTACCCTTATTGAATGGCAGAAACCAACTGCTTTTGCCGCTCAGTTTGGCGCACATAAAGATGTCGGTATCGTCAACGGCGAGATGCACCGCACATCGCTTGGGTTTAAAAAGCAGGTCTTTGGGGTCACGGTCGTTTTGATACTGTGCGATAGCATTATCAACAGTTTGGCGTGTCAGATGGTTTTTGAGTTCCATCGTAACGACCGGCAAGCCGTTGAGGAACAACACCACGTCGATAGAATTGCGAGAGTCCG
>QLIP01036326.1_pt1 | contig 15320 bp, 14 predicted proteins | sample 1769771 | NCBI WGS metagenome assembly QLIP01 (sample SAMN09428762, study PRJNA476227) | Gut metagenome, whole genome shotgun sequencing project. | isolation source: cecum | host: Rhizomys sinensis | place: China: Jinsha town of Minqing, Fujian Province | collected 2013-09-23
ACACTGCAAAACAACCAGTTAGATATTTTCCGAATATCCCTATATTATTGTTAATATCAATTGTAGGCTTATCGATAGAAGCCAAAGAACCAACCAGAGGATATAGGGGTGTCGTTGAACTGAATATGGATTTTGGTTCGTATGATGCATATAGAACTTCAACTATGGAAGAGTATAATGCTAATTACATGCTATATGGTATATCTACATCTCATGGTTATCAATTTAATCCACATCTTTTCATTGGAGCTGGAATTTGGCTTCAAGCCGGTGCTGGAAATGTACTATATAGACTGGCATGGCCTGTCTTTATACAAGGACGTACTGATTGGACATTTGGTAAAGTCCCATTGTATTTAGATTTGCGATTGGGCGGAACCATTTTCGGACGGACAATAGACATGAGTGATGATAAGCTAATGATATCCCCGACAATTGGCTATCGTTTGGATTGGGACAGACGTGTTTGTGCGAATTTTGGTATAGGTTTGTCTATTCATGGTTGCAACGACGGAGGCTATCCAGGAGGGACACACTATACATGGCGCCCATTGCCATCAATCAAGATTGGAATAGAATTTTAAACAAAGTAGGGTGCGCCATTTTTAACTGCACCATTCCGAAATGATCGAAGTGGATAAGCACTCACGCAAGTGAGGGTGATGGATGCCGGGATTTAATAATTTCCATCAATTAGATGCTTATGCTGTATCGTTTAGCACATACAATGACAAACGGCCACCGTTGGGTGGCCGTTTGAGGAGATAGGAGAATTGAGATCGATGCGCTTGCATAGCGCATTGTATGTATGTGGTTTACTTGCCGCAGCAGTCGCCTTTGTGGGCTTTTTTGCCGTGCTTTTCGGCGTGCTTGGCATGCTTGCCGTCCTTGCCGTGGTGGGCCGACATGTTCTTTTCTACCTGAGCAAACTGTTCGGGAGTAAGGATGGTTTTGAGCTTGGCGAGGTATTCGGCGCGTGCGGCTTTGCCGGCTTCCTTGTGGTTCTTAACGGCTTCCTTTGCGGCCTGTTTCTTCTCAACTTTAAGAGCTTCAACTGCCTTCTGCTGTTCGGGGCTGAGAGTAACGCCTTCGAAGAGTGCTTTGCTGTCGCCACACTTGCCGCAGCATTTGTCGTCGGCTTTGGCTTTGGCCTTGCAGCAGGCTTCGGTAGCGGCTTTTTTGCAACCGCCGCAAGAGGTCTGGGCAGCGGCGGGCATAGCAACGAGGGCAACGGCAGCTAATGCGAATGAGAGGAGTTTCTTTGTCATGATTCTATGGTTTAATTAGTGATTATGTTGTTTAGACTTTATTCGGGCGGCAAGGTTTAATCTAACTGTGCCGTTTAAAAGAGTTTAACTATTTAGCTAAAAAGTGTTTTAAAAGCCTCTTCCACGCGGGCCACTTCAATTATTTCTATATCGAAGCGAGAGGGGTCCACTCCTTTGAGGTTGCCGCGCGGCACGAGTATTCGTGTCATGCCCAGCTTGCAGGCTTCGGCCACGCGCTGTTCCATGCGAGCCACTGGGCGAATTTCGCCCGAGAGCCCCACTTCGCCGGCCATGCAGGTCGACTGGGGTATGGGCATATCGAAGTTGCTCGACAGTATGGCGCATATTACGGGAAGGTCCATGGCGGGGTCACTCACTTTGAGGCCGCCGGCTATGTTGAGAAACACGTCCTTGGCGGCGAGTTTGAACCCTACACGCTTTTCGAGCACGGCGAGGAGCATGTTCATGCGTTTGGAGTCAAAGCCGGTCACCGACCGCTGGGGCGTGCCGTAGGCGGCGGTGCTTACAAGCGACTGCACTTCGATGAGAAATGGCCGGGCACCGTCCACTGTCACACCGATAGCAATACCGCTCAGCTCGCTGTCATGAGTGCCCAGCAGCAGCTCCGAGGGGTTGAGCACTTCGCGCAGGCCTTTCTGTCCCATTTCGTATATGCCCAACTCGGAGGTACTCCCAAAGCGGTTTTTGATGGCACGCAGTATGCGAAACATGTATTGGCTGTCGCCTTCAAACTGCAGCACGGCATCGACTATGTGTTCCAGCACTTTGGGCCCCGCGAGGGCGCCCTCCTTGGTTATGTGGCCTATGAGCAGCACCGGCACATTGCTCTCCTTGGCATATTTGAGTAGCTGTGCAGCACATTCGCGCACCTGGCTCACAGACCCGGCCGAAGAGTCGAGGGCGTCGGAGGCTATGGTCTGTATGGAGTCCACCACCACTATGCCGGGGTTGATGTCGGCTATGTGAGCAAAGATATTTTCGAGCGATGTCTCACACACTATATACATATTGTCGGAGCCGCGGCCTATGCGGTCGGCTCGCAGTTTGATTTGCGAAGCACTTTCTTCGCCCGACGCATAGAGTATGGTCTTGGTGCGGATGGATAGAAGGTTCTGCAGCACGAGGGTCGACTTGCCCACACCGGGCTCGCCGCCTATGAGCACCATCGCACCGGGCACGAGTCCGCCGCCAAGCACACGGTTGAGCTCGCCCGACGGCAACTTGATGCGCGGCAGGTCGGTCGTGGTTATGTTGTTGAGCGACTGAGCCACAGACCGCCCTCCGGCCACCGGCGACGGACTGCGCGAGGGGGTGTTGGCCACCTTTTCCTCCACCATGGTGTTCCACTCGCCGCACGAGGGGCAACGGCCTTCCCATCGCGACGATGATGCACCGCAGCTGTTGCACATCCACACCGACTTGTATTTTGTCTTTGCCATAATACTATAAGAATGTTATTTGAGAAGTGCGGCCCGGAATTGCGACAGGCATATTGCAGTGGCTGTAGCCACGTTGAGGCTCTCGGATGTGGGCGCGTCGGGTGGATACGACGGAATGAGCAGGCGGTGAGACACTGTGTCGGCCACTTCGGGCGATATGCCGCGCCCCTCATTGCCCATCACCACAATGCCATCGGTGCTGAGGCGGGTGGCATAGATGTTGGTACCGTCGAGGAATGTGCCGTACACGGGCATAAACTGTGATGCGGCCTTGAGCATGGCCGGGAGGTCGCCGTATATTACCTTAACGCGCGATATGGCCCCCATGGTGGCCTGTATCACCTTGGGGTTGAAGCAGTCCACTGTATCGGTCGACGCCAATATCGTGTCGATACCCATCCAGTCGGCTGTGCGCATTATGGTACCGAGGTTGCCGGGGTCCTGCACGCGGTCGAGAGCCACTACAAGCTTTCCGGCAAGAGAGTCGGGGCAGAAATCGGGCTGAGCGGGCAGGTTGTACACAGCCACCACGTCGGGAGCCAGACTCATGGAACTTATGGCCCCTATCTGGCCGCGATTGGCGGTGACTATCTTGGCGGGGTCAACGGCCTCCGGTAGCCGATGGGCTTCGAGCCACGCTTCGGTGGCCACAAGGTGGCGCAGTTCAAAGGCTTCGAGGGTATCGAGCACGCATTTGGTGCCTTCGGCCATGAATGCGCCGTGCTTGCGTCGGCCCTTGGTTTCGGCCAGAGAGGATATTTCTTTTTCAAATGCGCGGGTCATGTATTTTGAGGGTATCAAGTTAGAATTCATATCCTGCGTCTGAGGCAAGGGCACGGTCTTGAGCCACCGAGCTGCCTATGGTGGTGAGAAGGTCGCCCACGATGGCGCCGTTTATGCCTATGCGCATACATTCGAGCTGAGCTTCGCGGCTCAGGCGCTTGCGGCCGCCCGCAAATCGCAGAGGAGTGGTGGGGTGGGTGAGTCGGAATATGGCCACGGTGTCGAATATCTCGTCGTCAGATATGAGCGGAGTGCCTTCGAGCGGAGTGCCTGGTATGGGGGCAAGGATATTGATGGGGATTGAGTGGGGACGTGCACGGCGCAGTGCCAGTGCAAACTCTGCCCTCTGTCGGGGTGTTTCGCCCATGCCTATTATGCCGCCGCTACACACAGCCATACCAAGTTCGTGAGCATATTCTATGGTACGCAATTTGTCTTCGTAGGTGTGTGTGGTACAGAGTGTTACGAAGTGCGACGGCGCTGTTTCGAGGTTGCAGTGATAGCGCTGCACACCAGCATCGCGCAACTGTTGCATTTCCTCGCGTCCCAGCAATCCGAGCGACGCGCAGGTGTAGAGACCGGTGCGCTCCTTGATATCGGCCATCATGCCGCACATGGTAGCGAGGGCTTTGCCGCGCACAGCCTTGCCGCTTGCCACCAGCGAGAACCTTCGCACACCGCCTTCGTGGTTGAGCCTTGCCGCCTCCATGCACTCGTCATACGGCACCATGGGATAGTTGTCGCACCCTGTCGTGTAGTGGGCCGATTGGGCACACCACTTGCAGTTCTCGGAGCACAGCCCCGAGCGGGCATTGATTATCGAGCAAGAATCAAATTGGCGTGGCATAAATCGAGCGGTGACCTGAGCGGCGGCATCGCGCAGCTCGTCCGACGGCATGTCGAGCAGGCTGTAAACCTCTGCTTCGTCGAGCTGGCCGCCGTCGAGTATTCGGGAGAGATATGTGGAGAGCAATTGGTTCATTTTAGTGTGTGTTTTAAAAAAAGGGTGCCTCATTGTGTGGGACACCCTTGTTGTGCGGTATAACTTTGATTAATAATCCATCTCGCCAAATCCTTCGGCTTCAAATTCGTCGGGGTTGTACTCATCCGAGCCGTAGAAGTCTTCGTCAAAGTCGTCGAGAGTGGTTTTGGCGTTTTTGGCGTTTTTGGCGTCGAGCTGAGCGTCAAATTCGTCCAGGTCAATCACCTGTTTGGGAGCGTTGCCCAGGGAGAGGGTGCACACGGGGTCTTTGAGGGTCTTGCCGGGGATTATCTCCTTCATTTCAAGAAACATGGCGCGCTCGGTCATATAGTCGAACACATAGAGCAGACGTTGACCTTCATCGTCGATAAAGTCTTCAAGCACAGCGTCGTCCATGAGCCAGGTTTCCTGGTCGGGATCGCGGTCCATGTCTTCGTAGGTGATTTCCTTACGCATTTCCCAGCCGTCGTCGCATATGAAAAATGAGTCCATCATGGTCTTGTCGTAACCTACTGACTCGCAGATTGCATTTTTCAGGTCGAGGAAGGTGGCCTGGGCATCTATTTTGATTTCGCGTTTGAAAGTCTCGGCACCGTCCGATACTATGCTAAAATTGAAAACCATATATTACAAAGTTGTTTTGTTTCAGATTCGGGTGGTTTGTTGTTTTTCTTTTGCAAAGTAACAATACACAATTGAAAAATGCAAATAATTAAATAAAATTTTTGCTAATAATGAAAGAAACAAATATTGGACAAATTTAAAGTTTAACTTTAAATTTGTCCAGATATGTTATAAGTCTCTGAAATTCATGATTCTGGGAGCAACAGACTGCCCGTCGTATATCACAGTCTTGCTATCAACCGAGGGTAAAATCTCAGCAACTCTATCCATATTTTTAGTAAAATCGGGCCTGTAGGATTTTGACGCCTTCACTTCATAGAGGTGCAAAGCGGTGCCTACCTGTTGCAATAAGTCCACCTCGACCCCCGACTTTTCACGGTAAAAATATAATTGTGGCATCTCGGCCCTGTTGAATGAATGTTTAAACATTTCACTCACTACAAGATTTTCAAACACAGCTCCGCGCAGAGGGTGTAATGCCAGTTGGTCCTGCGAAGATATGCCAAGTAGGTAGCATAGTAGACCTGTATCGTAAAAATATACTTTCGAGCTCTTGGTGAGGCGCTTGTTTATATTGGCAAAATAAGGCGGTAACTCAAATACTATATAAGAAGTCTTGAGCACCGAGAGCCATTGCGATGCAGTGGGCGAGCTCACCCCGCTCTCCACCGCAAGAGCCGAAGCATTAAACTCGGTGGCTGTACGTCCGGCAAGCAAGCGTATGAACAATTCAAATTTGTCGATATTTTTCACTTGCAGCAGGTCGCGCACGTCTCGTTGGATATATGTCTGATAGTAATTTGAATAGAATATGCGTGGCGGAATGAGGTCGGATATCACACCTGGATAAAAGCCGTTGCACTCAATCGTGTCTGTGGGCTGTTGAAGGTACGACTCAGACAGCTCGCTAAACGAAAAAGGAAGCAGGGTGAATACCGCAGCTCTTCCCGAGAGCGACTGGCTCACGGAATGCATAAGGCTGAAATTGCTGCTTCCCGTGAGCTTGTACCGTAGGCTGCGGTCGCTGTCTACCCTGGCTTGGATGGCCGACAGCAGTTCGGGCACATTCTGTATCTCGTCAATAATGGCGCGCGGCCCGAGCGAGTCGAGAAATGCCTCCCCGTCGTCTTTGGCAAGGGCGCGCATCGAGGGCTGTTCGAGGTTGACAAATTTATAATCGGCATATAAATGGCAAAGTAAAGTCGTCTTGCCCGATTGGCGCGGTCCGGTTACCACAGTCACGGGATAGTACGCATTGGCCTCCTCAATATGGCTGGCTATAGCTCTGGGTATAAAATTAACTTTGGACATTTTTAAAGTTGAATTTTAAATTTGTCCAAAGTTAGTGATTATTCTTCGAAAAAGCAAGTGTCTTATAGATAAAGCATGATACCCGTACTGATAGTGGTGAGTTTGGGGCCGGCGCCTTCTCTGAAGGTTGGGGTGGGGGAGTACTTCACGTATAGACCCATATTGTCATATTTCACTCTCAACATCATGTCAAAGCCCAGGGGGCGCGTGGCGTTGGTGTTCCACGAATCTTCGTGCTTCTTGCCGTCGATTTTGTATTTGTTTACAAGCCTGCCGTTGCGGGTCAGTACGAGCATGCCCGAAAGTTCCACAAATGCTCGGTTGCCAAAGGGTTGACGCACGGCTATGGGGGTATAGAGCGATACCTGCTGTATGCGTGCCGACCACTTATAGCTGCCCTCCGGCATTTGTTCCACAGTCACGGCATCCTTGCCCGGCTCGCCCGTGCGCCCAAAGTAGAAGCCCTGGTGTGTGAGCAGATTCTTGTAACCGGAGCCAAGGAAGCCCACACTGAAGCTCGGACCTCCCGCAAAGGGGGTATAGATAAAGTTGAACAAACTCGGCACAAAGATTTCATACGAATTGTTCATGTCAAAGCGTGGTCCGTTGTCGGCCATGGTTGTCTCGGCCACAAAGCCCAAACCTATACTCTCGCAGAACGACATGGTGAGAATCGACCTCTTGGGCTTGCTGCTCGAGGGCTTGAAGGGAAAATCAAAATTGAAATCCGACTCCTCATACATATCATCGTTGCCGGTCGTCGCAGTGGCCGCGGCTACGGTGGTTTCGGTAGTATCGGCAGGACATTCGTCCACGACAACGGTCTTGCTGTATGTTAAGGTCTGCGCCCGGGCCGAGAGAGGAATAAGAATACAGACCGCGAGGATTGTTATGATTGTCTTCATAGTGAGAGATTATTTTTTGATGAGTTTTTTGATGGATTCTATATCGGTGAGCCCTTCGAGATATATGGCTTTGGCCTTCGACTTGTTGCTGAAGAAGAACACAAACCGGTTCTGGCCCGAAGCTGTGCGGTCAAATTCATAGAAGCCATAATTTATCACGCCGCCCTTTATGCTCTCTTCGCGATTTATGGCCTTGGGGCTGTCCTGGCCCATGAGCTGTTGCAGATTGGCTATGGCGGCGGGGTCGGTCACCGTGAGACCGTGATACATGGTGAGCCCATAGGGCTTGAGCTGCTTGCCTGTGACCACGGTTTCGGTGGCCCACGGTGCAGTGCGGTAAGGGCCGTCAAAGGCTTTCAGGATGTGGAGCTGAGTCTGTGCATGTGTGGCAATGGCGAGCAGCGTGGCCATGATGCACAGCAGTACAAGGCGTTTCATTGTATAATATCTTTAAAATCGTTTAACTGATTGTCTATTTCCACCGATTGGGCAGCCTGCGACATGCACTCCAGGTCGCTCTGTATGATGCTCATCACGGCCTCGGAGTCGTTCACCTCCACGCCGGTAATGTAGGCCACGCACACATCTGGCTGAGGCTGTTGCGCCTTGGGCAGAGCGATACCCACAGCCGCGAGCACGGCTATCGAAGCTGCCACGGCGGCCCATCTTGCGGCGGTGCGCTTGGGGCGCCTTGAGCCGATGCGTTGCTTGGCGCAGAGCGACATCACAGCCATGGCTTCCTGCACGGGGCGAGTAAGGCGGTAGTTGCCTCCGGCCAGCAACTGTCGCAGGCACTCCTCTTCAAATTCCGATGTCTCGGCCTCGAAATACCGCTCTATGAGGGCTTCGAGAGTGGCTTGGGATATGTTTAAATCAGTGGTTTTCATACTTTCTATAAATTTCTCTGACGGTTTTGCGCGCGCGGCTCAGGTTCACGCGCACTGTCGATTCTTCCATATTGAGAGCCTGGGCTATCTCGCTGTAAGGCAGCCCTTCCACGTCGCGCATATTGATTATGCGGCGTTGCACCAGGGGCAGTTCGCGCTGTATTATTGTCATTACGCGTTGGTAGGTGTCGGCCGTATCGCTGTCGGTATTGTCATCCTCGGCCGCGAGTTGAGGCGCTGTGTCCAGCGGGATGTACATGGTCGATGACCTGCGTACTGTGTCAATGCACGTGTTGCGCAGTGTTACTATCGTAAGGGCCTCGGCATGCGATTCGCCCGATATGCTGTCGCGCTGCCCCCACAGCTTGCAGAATGTGTCCTGAATGGCATCGTCCACATCATCGCTTCGGCCCAATATCGACGCTCCGGCCGACCTTAGCCTGTCGCCGAGCCTTGTAAATATCGATGTCAGTTGTTCAGGATTCATATTGATTTTTTGAGGTTTCTACTTCATATACGAAGAGCAAGTGCAAATGTAACAAAAAAAAGAGAAAAAAATATAGCAAACCACCTCTCACACTCGTGAAAGGTGGCTTGCCGATGGGTTTATATAAAAGTTATTTCTTCATTTTTTGGGTAGTATCGTTCATTAAGACGTATTTTGCAACATAGAAATCCTTCTGTGAAATGGATTTCAATGAATCATTGATAAATAGAAGATCAGTAGTAATGATATAGCTGCAAAAATCTACAATTTTATGTGTCTTATACGAGTATGTAGTCAGTGTATCACTGCCCGACAACGTTAAGTTATAAGCAAATGGCTGTCCTAATTTTTCAATTACGGATTCTTTGCTCATTCCCACTTTTAGAGCGTGTTTAAAAATTATTGTTAATTTTAAGTGGACAGTTTTTGAGCTAACGTGATATAAATCAGAGGGGAGCATAGCGAGCTATGTGACCCGAAGATTTATAACGCGGGAGCCAAAAGATGGCCATGCTACAGTAATTTAAACAAGTAGCTCATACAAATATTAATATCATTAACAAACAATACCTCGGTGCACGGAGAATTTATCCGTCTTTATTCTTTCGTATCAGTCGTTTAGCTCGCTAAACTCCTTCAACTCAAGAATAAATCCGAACAAATTCTCCGGCTTAAAATTAACAAGAATTTTTAAACACGCTCTTATATCTCCGGCTTTGATAGGCTTAGAGGCATCATTCTTGTAAAGCACACCGCACGATGACAATAATCCAATCATAAGAATTATTGTTAGAGGAAAGAGTTTCATGTAGAATTACTTGGATTTTTAATATAAGTTCTAATAGTCACACTCTATGGCATGTTTCTCGCGCACCATTTTGGGCAGCGCCAATCCTGCCGTGTTGGTTATAGTCACTTTACCGCCGGTGCTGGCCGAGAGCATTTTGTCGCGATTGTTCACATAGTGCTCGTGGTCGGCCAGGCCTTTGCGACGGTCCACCTTTTCGTAGCTCTCGGGCTTGTAGATGGGCACAATCTTGCGGTCGGTGTGCTCTATGCCGGTGGCCGCAAACCCGAAGTTGCCGTTGGCCGATGCTTCGAGTATCATGCCGGGCAACCCGTTGAGCTTCCAGGGTCCGAACGGCACGGGCAGTTCGGGCGCAAACCATGCTGTCCAGTGTCGGCCGTGATAGTCGGCTTCGGCCTTTATGCACTCGTAGCCCAGCACTGTCTTGGTTTCCTCGCCCACGGTCCACTTGAGTTCGCCCGGATTTTCGATGTAATACACCCCTTCGCCCGACATATTGTCGTAGCAGGTCATGGTGCCCTTGTCGAGGTCGGTGTAGACGTAGTTCCACACGCGCTTGCGGGGAGCCTTGCGCATATCAATCGATATGGAGCCGTCGGGGTTTTGAATCATGGCCGTGGCCTTGATCAATTCCATCATCTTGCGCTCGCCGTCGGGGGTCGAAGTGAGCGAGTCGGCCCACTGGCTGCGCTGGTTGTACCATTGCGACTGCGACCCCTCCACCAGCAGGTGCATGGTTGTGGTTGTTACAGAGTCCTTGTACGTGTATTTGGGGCTGCTCTCGGTGTAGCTCACCAGTATGTTGCTCTGTGCGCTGGCACCCCAGGCCATCAGTGAGCAGGCGGCAAGGATAATTAGTTTTTTCATTTTCGGATAGATAAAGTGATTAATAATTCGCGTCCGCGCAGGTTGCGGCGGCTCATGTACGAGCTCAGTGTGCTGTATGTATTGTAATCGTAGCTCTTCTTGTTGAATATGTTCGACAGCTCGATGCGCCACTCCAATCGCTTGTTCATCTTATAGCTTAGGTAGGCGTCGAGCAGTGCGACGGTCTTGAATTGCCCGGCCGAGAGTTCGTTGCTGAACAGGTTGCCGTTTATGTTTACATTAAGGCTTCCCGACGGGCGGATATTCACTGCCGTCGTCCCTTCCCAGTTGCCGAGCGACGGGCCGGGAGCCACTCCGTCCATGCCAAGCCGGTGCGACGAGTACTCGGCCTCGGCCGCAACTCCAGCCCACGGGCATATTTGTGAATCGATGCTCAGACGGCCGCTCCACAGCTGGCTTGTCGACGTAACGCGGAGATTTTCCGACAGCATGTCGGTCACCGATCGCGTGTAGCTGCCGAGCAGCTTTACAGTGCCGTTGATAGGCGATATCATCTTGCTGAGCGACCCCGAGAGTATCTGACTGCCACCCTTGCTCTGTGCCGCTGAGTATGAGTGTATTATATAGTCGCCTATCATCTGCCGTGCCGATGTGTAGGGTGTCGACGAGCGCGACAGTATGCCAGTGAAGTGACCGAAGAGTCCTTTGCGCACGTTGCGGTAAGTGCCCGCGAGCATCACGCTGCCCCCCGACGTGCTGTAGAAGTCGTCGGCCCCGCTGCGGTACGACCGGTAGTCGCTCATGATTATCTGCGGATAAATCATGGCGAGCGATATGGGGCTGCGGTTGGCCGTGCCCTGCAGCGAGAGACTCACCTTGTTGTTGGGCTTCCATGTGAGGTTTGCCGAGGGCGACGCATACCCCTCGGTGCGATTGGCTATGGTGCGGTCAAATTCGTAGCGCGACAGCCTCATGGGCACCGACAGCGATATGTCGAGTCGCTTTATGAAGTACTCTATGCGGGGGCGGGCATATACCGACACATAACCCGTATTTACGGTGTTTACAAATCTGGTATCTGCATTGTCCACCCACAGCGACCCGTCCGAGTCGAGGCTGCGCAGCAGCCCGCGCAGGCCTGCGTCCATGCTCACCGTCAGGCCCTTTATCACAAAGGCAAATGATGCATTTTCGTCCGTATGCAGTGCGTGCTGACCCACTTTCTGGCTCGTCGGGCGCCCGTCGGTGTCCACGCGCAGTGTGCCGGGCATCGACTCCCACTGGTTGGTGCTGTTGAAGGTTATGAGCCTGCTATTGCCGCCCTCCGAGTCATAACGTTTTATCACTTTGAGAGTATTGCCCACAAAGTAGTCGGGTGTCCATGCCGTCTGGGCCGTGGTCATGGTGCCGGTCGAGCCCAGCCGCAGGTTGTTCCACCCTAAGTCGGCGGTCAACGTATTGTTCACAAATGATGTGCGGTGATTCGACTCGTACACCAACTTGGCTGCAAGGGCGTTCGATTGTTCGCGTCCGTGCCGGTCTTCCACTATGGTGCGCGAGCCGTCGGGCAGATAGTATGTGGTGCTGCTCCACGACGATGCATTGATGTGGCCGTACGAGTAGTCAAAATTGGCCTTGAACTCGCCGTTTTTCAGTTTCTTGAGATTGTTTACCGACACGTGGGCCGACTTGTTGTATGTAAACCGCGACTTGCTCACCGCCCCCGACGCCGGCAGTCCAAGCGCGAAGTACGACTCGAGCTGTGTGCCGCGCGTGGCGGCAAAGAAATCGTTCGTCTCGTTTTTCAGGTCGTTGCCCGTGTTGTTGGTGCTGAGCATCATGAGGCTCTGAAAGGTGGGCATCGCGGCCAGTGCAAAGAGCTTGCCGTTCCACAGCCCCCCCTCGGGTTGCGACGAGTATCCGCCCCCTATGTCGCCGTAACCTGTCCACTTGGCCTTGGCTTTGGCCTTGAGTTTCAGATTGATGGCGGCTTTGTCCGAGTAGCTTATCCCCGACAGCACCTGCATGGGCTGGTGATTTTCCATCACCTCCACTGTGCCCACATCGTCGTGACTTATCCCGTTGGTAGCCACACCGTAGCGGCCGCCCATCAGGTCGGAGCCTTCTATGTAGAATTTGTTTATCGACTCGCCCTGATACTTTATCTGGCCGTTTTTGGCCACATCTATGCCGGGCATGCGTTTCAGCACATCGCCTATGCTGCGGTCCTGTTTTTGCGCAAAGGCGCCCACCGTATAGGCAATTGTGTCGCCCTGCTCGCGTATTTTGTCGGCTTTTACGGCCACTTCTTTGAGCTGGAACGACCCCGGAAGGAGTCGCACCGTGAGCGGACACTCCACCGAGTCCAGGGGTATGCTCTGCTTGGCGTGGCCCATCATGTTCACCTCCAGTCGGCATCCGTCCACGCTTGGCAGCGTATAGTCAAATGTGCCGTTCTCGCGGCTCACACCGTATTTCTTTATTTTTCCCGTAGAATCTTTTATTATTACCGACGCGCCCGGCAGCCCCTCGCTGTCAGGGTCCACCACCGTGCCCCACACCCGCACGTCGCCCCATGCCCTTATTGGCAGTGCGAGCAATACAGGCAGTAGAACAAAAATCAATTTTTTCATTGCGGATAGATATTGGTCATAATTTTGCAAAATTAAAAAAAAAAGCCGTAAATACAGTTACTCAACTTGTTAAAAAACATAAATCTTCCTCTGTAAATACCGAAATTATAGTATATTTGCATCTTAATTGCACGAATACTTACTTATGTCACATTTCAACATACTGCTCACACTTGCAGCAGCTTCCATAGCCTCGCTTGGCGCGTCTGCTCAATCCATTGTCAACACTTCGGCCTACTCCTGGCACGGCGACACCGTGTCGCAGGGCCCCTACAAGGCTTGGTCGGCCGACGGTCGCAGCATTGAGTCCACATACTCGGCCCAGCCCGGATACTTCATGCCCGTCAGCAAGGAGTGGCGCCTCACCAAGGATATTTCTTCATATCCTCAGCTCTCCACCCCCAACCGCCTCCACACTGCCATCTACAACCTCGCCCTCGAGGAGATGATCAATGCCGTCGAGCCCGACACCACCCTCCGCACCGGCAAGGAATGGGCCGGCGTCTGGACCCGCGACGTGTCTTATTCCATCCTCCTCTCCATGGCCTACATGCAGCCCGAGGCGGCTCGCATCTCGCTCATGCGCAAGGTCTCGCCCACCGGGCGCATCATCCAGGACACCGGCAGCGGAGGCGCTTGGCCCGTCAGCTCCGACCGCATGATTTGGGCCGTGGCCGCTTTTGAGCTCTACAAGGTCACCGGCTCCCGCGAGTGGCTCGAATACATTTATCCCGTTATTGCCAATTCCCTCGCCGACGACGAGCAGGTCGTGCACTCATCCTCGGGCCTCGTCAAGGGCGAGACCTCCTTCATCGACTGGCGCGAGCAGAGCTACCCCCGCTGGATGCAGACCGCCGATATTTATCAGTCCGAAGCTCTCGGCACATCGGCCGTACACTCTCAGGCCTATCGCGTCCTTGCCGAGACAGCCCGCATACTCGGCCACAAGCAGCAGGCCGCCGCCTACGACGCCAAGGCGCAGTCCATCGCCGACGCCGTCAATTCCCGTCTGTGGCTCGACGACAAGGGCTTCTATGCAATGTACACCTACGGCCGCAACTCGCAGATTCTCAACCCCCGTGCCGAGACTCTCGGCGAGTCGCTCGCCATTCTCTACGACATAGCCCCCGCATCGCGCGCACGCAGCATCACCGAGCACAATCCCACCACTCCCTTCGGCGCCCCCGTTTTCTTCCCCCAGATAGCCGACATCCGCCCCTACCACAACAACGCCCTCTGGCCTTGGGTGGCCTCTTACTGGGCGCTCGCCAATGCCAAGGTGGGCAATGAGCAGGGACTCCTCGAAGCCATCGGCTCCGTATTCCGCCCCGCCGCACTGTTCACCACCAACAAGGAAAATCTCGTCATCGACAACGGCGACATTGCCACCGAGCTCAATTCATCCAACATGCTCTGGTGCCTCGCCGGCAACCTCGCCATCACCCAGCGCATCCTCTTCGGCATCGACTTCCGCACCGACGGCCTCGCATTCCACCCCGTCGTCCCCAAGGCTCTCGGCCAGACACGCACACTCTCCAACTTCCACTACCGCCGAGCCACTCTCACCGTCACCGTCGAGGGCTACGGCAACCGCATCGCATCCTTCACCCTCAACGGCAAGCCCCACAAGCCATTCCTCCCCGCCCACATCAAGGGCCACAACACCGTCGTGATACGCATGGCCAACAACGACTTTCAGCCCATGCAGGTCAATCACACCCCCAACGTCAAGGCACCCCTCACACCCATAGCCACCCTCTCGCACTCGCCCGAGCTCGCCGCTCCCGGTGTGCCCGTCAACAATCTCCTCTCGTGGCAGCCCATCGAGTACATTGCCGCCTACCGCGTGCTCCGCGACGGCCACCCCGTGGCCCTCACACGCCGCACACAGTTCGAAGCCACCGTCCCCGGCGAGTACCAGGTCATAGGCATCAGCGCCGACGGCGTCGAGTCATTCGCCTCCGAGCCGCTCGCCAACTACGACCGCATCACAATCGAAATGCCCGGCGAGAGCACACGCCTCGCATCGCCCGAAGTGTCCTACCGCCCCGCCGCCCCCATTGCAGGATGGCACGGCAACGGATTTGTCGAGACCGACCACCACTCCGCCCCCGCCACAGTCCAGGTTGATATTCCCGCCTCCGGCACATACTCCCTCACCCTCGTCTACGCCAACGGCAACGGCCCCGTCAACACCGAAAACAAATGCGCAATCCGCACCCTCACAGTCGACGGCACCAAAGTCGGAACCATCGTAATGCCACAGCGCGGCGTAGCCAATTGGGACGACTGGGGACGCACCAACCCCCTCCCCATCCCCCTCACCGCCGGCCCCCACACCATA
>QLIP01047127.1_pt1 | contig 15302 bp, 12 predicted proteins | sample 1769771 | NCBI WGS metagenome assembly QLIP01 (sample SAMN09428762, study PRJNA476227) | Gut metagenome, whole genome shotgun sequencing project. | isolation source: cecum | host: Rhizomys sinensis | place: China: Jinsha town of Minqing, Fujian Province | collected 2013-09-23
ACGTTAAGCAACTCCGCCCCGCCCAGCGCGAGATGCACGAGATTAAAACCTCTGTGCTCCGAGCATTGGAATCGTCCAGATCGTGGGCAGAGTTTCACCAAGCACTCGAAGCAGACGGCATCGAAGCCAGTTTCAGCATCACCCGCGCCATCGGTCAGGTTCGCGGCATATCCTTCGCCAAAGACGGCCATCGCCACTCCGGCTCCAAACTCTCAAAGCAGAAACTCACCTACGGCAAGTTGGCCGCCAAGTTCGGACAGATCCCGACCGAAGGGGTCTTCAAATCAGAGACCCCTGCGAATACGAATCGAGAGGGGGTGTCCAAAACGGACACTCCCATAGCGGAGCATCACTCCAATCAGAAAGGGGTGACCAAAACAGACACCCCTTCTGCAACTCGACCGCAAATCAACTTGCCAGGTCAAGAAGGGGTTTCCAAAACGGTAACCCCCTCCCAAACGTCCGATGATGCCTCCGCCGTCCAACTCATTCCCCTATCATTGATAGTAGAGTTGCTAATCGGGCCAGCAATAGCCCCGACAGTCGGAGGTGGAGGCACAACCAATGACCTCGACTGGAACGACGACCGCCGTCGCCGCCAAGAGGCAATAGAAAATCAAAACATTAACAAACCCTTCAGATCAAGAAGAAGATAATGGCAAAAGCAGATAAAGAATACGTAGACCTGCTGTTTCACACAGTAACCAAAGACATAACAGAGCTCAAAGAGCGTATCGCAATCATCGAGAATCAGAACGGAGTTCCGGCTGTGCCCACAGAGGCACAGTCAACCTCTGTCTTGACAATCACCCTCGACGACCTTCGAGAAATAGTAACCACAGAGCTAACACTCTGCCTTAAGCAACATCAGGAACAGGTTCAGGCTGAAGAAGAGGCTCTTAAAAAGAAGCGGGCCGAAGAGTACGCGCTCGAAATCGCAAAGAAACGCGAGGAATACAAGACCGCAGGCCGCATATTCCTTGCGACTGCTCCTGAATGGTTTGAACTAATTCATCAAACTCAAAATGCTCACAACGAGAATACAAAAGATACCTTTAAGGTTTTGGCAGCTATTGGGGAAACATTCAATAGATTTTTGGCCGATATTCAAAAGACATCAGATAATATCCTCGAGTTCGTGACACCACCACCCTCCGACCCCGAACCTGTCAGCATCATCGCCAACCTGCCATCCGGGCTGTATGCTAGAATCAAAGAACTCCGCAATCGCGTAAAGGAGCGTCTGAACACTTACCTAAACGGCCGATATTCATTCCATAGAGGGTACACATTACTTATAGTAATACTTTACGGACTGATGTTAACTATATTCGCAGTCTTCAAGATTTCTATTTCTGCTTAGGCTCGGCTTAAGTTATTGCTCGATTTATGGCATCCATATTAACCTATAACTTTCATCGGAAATACGTAACGTTTTAGACGACTGGCTCAAAAAAAATACTTTTTCATGAATTTTGCTATTCGGGAACGTAGATAACGTTGCCGTCTTCGAGTTCGTAGGCAATGCCGACGCGCTTCCCTTTAGGGGATGACGGATCGCTCGCGTCGGAGGGAGTGTAGCGGTTGATTTGAGCGCCTTCTTTGGTGATGATCTCCATGTTTTCCTTGCCCGGATTTTTTACCATGGTAAAATCTTCCTGCGAGAACATCTCGGTCATGTTATAACGGCTCACAAGTGCAACCATCAGTGCTACGGCAAATACCATAGCGACGTCAAAGAGGTTGCTGACCACGCTCATCGGGTCGTGGTCTTCGCTGCGGCGAAGCAGCGAGCGGTTGCGGCGATGGCTCATAACTGTTTTTGATTTTGCTGTTTCATAACATCGGCCACATACTCCAGGATAGCGAGATTACTCACTGCCCAACGTTCTTTGGCCTGCTGGGTGAGGAATCCGATGGCGCTGATTACAAGTCCGACGACAGTAGTGGCAAAGGCCACTTGCATATTATAGGCCATCGAGGCTATGTCACCGCTGGCGAGGCCGACAAGGGCCGGACCCATGGGGATTAGTGTACCCATCAGTCCAAGGATGGGACCCATCTTTGTCAGTATCTTTGATGCGGATATATTTTTGTCCATGGCCGATTCATATTCGGAAAGGAGGAGTTCGGCGCGGGCTTCGTTGCCGTCGGTTTCGATGATTTTGCGTAGGTAGACTGTTGTGATGGATTGCGGGAGGGACTCGGCGTCGGCGAGTGTGGGAGTCTCTTTCTTGATAAAATCGTTGAGGGCTTTGGACACACGGCAGTGTTGTGTATATTGGCCGAAGAATCCGCCAATCATGATAAGCGAGCGGATAAAAAAGAATATCAGCAACACGATTACCGGAACGAGGAGTCCGGTCGAAATCCAGTAAAGGATGTTTGAAATTAGATTCATACAAGTTTCTTTATTTGTCGTTTATTGAGAAATCTAAATATTATTACACCGACCCCGAGCCCGGCAAGCATCATCGCAGCAAAAACACCAAGAGCCGGCAGATTAAAATCGTTGGAACCGGCAGCTTTGGTAGTACCGTTGACAGTGGCTACAACCCCAAGGGCGGCAATAACGATATTTATAAGAAATATCAGTTCGAGGCGCAGTTCATCTTCCGGTAAAAAATATTTCACCACCCTCGCCAACATCGGGATTACAAAAATCAACCCAATCCCCAATCCATAACCAATAGTGGAAAATTCAATTCCGGGGAGCAGGAACAGGAGATAAGTGAGCAGGCTGAAGACGGTAGGGAATATCAATATTCCGGGGAAATATTTCAACATTATCCCTGCACGGGCTCTGTCGGAAAGGACGCATGCGGCGAGTTGCAAGGCAACATCGACGGTAAGCCATACCGACACGTCGAGCATCAGCGCGGGAGTGTTGATCCAATCGGCAATCTGTGTCTTGGATTGCTCAGAAGCCAACTCAAAGCCGAAAACCGGCACAAACGCAATCATGGCAATCAATACCATCTGTATAGCGATTGGAAGGCGTGTCAGCCTCAGCAAGAAACTGAGACTGACGAGCGCCATTATAATTACTACTACAAGTTCCATATCACTTTCCGGCGGATTTGCGACGACGATATATAAGTATACCCATGCCAAGGAGGGCCGACAGGACCACCATACCAATTATAATTCCATGAATGCGGCTGGTGGTGGTTTCCTGCTCGTTGAGGGTTTCGCGCTTCATCACCATCCCCTTGTCGGCGTCCGAGATATTCTCAGCACGAACCGCAGTAATTGAAGCGTTGTAAGCCTTGGCCGATTGGGGGTCGACATTCCCGGCTATAAATTCGCGAAGTTTGGCATTGTCGCATACGAATCCCGAGCAGGCCGCGCCGAAGTCACGCACGGTCTCGGTGTGGAGTTCGGCTATACTCTTGATCTGTTCTGGAGATGCTTTCCACATTCCTTTGCGGACGGTTTCGAGCATAACGGCTGTCATCACCTGGAGCGCTGCAGGGTTGGTGGTGCGTAAATATTCCTTTACACCAAGGTTATGCTTATCTTTGACGTAAGTATCATAAATATCATTCCATAACTCCTCATCGATGACTTCAGACTTCATTACATCCCAGCCGAAGGTGTTGTTGATTACCTCGGCAATGGCTGAAGCGTCGCCTGCGCCGCCGCGCATCTTCTCCTTGATATACTCGGGGTTAAGGATGGTAGTGCGACTTTCCACGCCGATGGCTTCCTTCACCTCCTGCATGCGCACGCGGTTACGGTTGCGATAGTCGCTGAGGTAGGCATCGGGTTCCTTGCCCGTCACACTGCGCACGGCAAGGTTCATGCCGCCCATGAATTCATATACATGGTCAAGGCTCAGCGCGCCCCATGTGTTGCTCTGTCGGGGTTGAACCACTACGTCGGTGCGCGTGAGGGCTGCTTCGAAAGCAAAGTCGCGCATAGCCTCCCAAGTCTCCTCGCTGTCGTAGCTTGCGCCCATATTCTGAATGTATGTTTTGGCAATTTCCATACGGTCGTCCCAACGGTCTCCAGCCTCGACCATGGCTTGAATGCCGGAGCCATAGTTGCCGTTGACGCCGCCGAACACTCGCGAAGTGGCCATCTCGCGGGCCTCCTTCGGCGATACTCCTTTATCCACTAGATGCTTTTCAGATTCCAGCACGCCTTCGGCCACGTAGTTGGGATACTTATCCCCCTTGGCAGCGGCGGCCATCCTGACGGCACGGCCTATGAGGAACAACCGCGAGGCGGCCAAATCGCGCAACTGACCGGAGGTCTGCACCACAACATCGATACGTGGACGACCAAGCGCTTCGGAGGGGATGAGTCGCAGGTCGGTGACACGTCCGAAGGGGTCGCGCACGGGCTCAACGCCAAGCATATAGAGAATCTGCGCTATCGTTGCACCTTCGGTTTCGATAAATTCGCTGCTCCAAAGCGTATAGCTCACTTTGCGAGGGATGGAATCGCCATGTGCCCGGCGATACATGGCTATTGTCCCCTCGGCAAGTTCCTTGCCCTTCGCCCACGCCTGCGCCGACGGAGTTTCCTCGGCGTTGACGGCAAACATGTTTCGGCCCGTGGGGAGAATGTTGGGGTTGAGCACAGGGTCGCCCCCCGATGAAGAGGCTATATAGCCGCCGTTCAGACCGTTGAGTATGGATTTCAACTCGTTGTCAGGGCTTTGAATCAGTGCTGTACGATACACACCTATATTCTTCAATGCGTTCTCAAGTTCGGCAACGCTGGTAGCAAACTCCACGGCCTTGGGTGAAAATTCTTCCGAGGCGATGCTCATGCCCATACCCTTGCCCATTCCTCTTCCTCCGGAAGCCTTGCGCTTCATGGCCGCTTCCATCTTCTTAATAGCCGCTTCGTCGGCACCCATCTTTCGCGCCATGGCCAGAGCCGTTTCGGCCGACATTCCTGGAATCATGCCGTGCTTGGCTCGTGGGGCCTTACGGTCGGCAACCTTAAGTGGTGTGCGCTGAGCTCGAGGCATCATTGCGCCCATCACCATCATGCGCGAAAACATACCCTTGCTTCCTTCGATTGCCGAGTTTGTGCGTCGGACGCTGTCTAGCAGTACCGGCGTAATCCCTGCAACACGGCAAAGCAATGCATCGTCGACAGTCTGATTTGACGTCACAAGCTTCTTGGCTTCGTTGCGCCAGTGCTTGATATCTCCGCCGCGCAGTTTCTGCAGGCTGTATGCAACGGGGTCGACAGTCATGGCTTCTACTGTCGTCCGTATATATCTCTCTTCATATGGACGACCGAGCACATAGTGCGCACCGGTTATCTTCTCGTTCACGAGCTCGTCGGCATAGGCTTCAATACGCTTTACTTCGCTGTCGGAAAATGGCTTAATACTATCAATGCGCAGTTCCCGATGGAGACCCAGACTGACTGCATACCACTTTACGCTGGCAGCCTGAGCCATGGAGTCGCGCTTGCTTGAGGCTGCATTATAACGTTCCAAAGCATCCGTAAGATTCTTATAAATACCACGGACATTGCTCTCCATGAATGGAGGAGTGAGATAGTTGACAATTCCGGCATAACTGCGACGCTTGGCTATCATGGCCTCACCCACATTGGAGGTTGAATAGACATAGAGATGGGGCATCGGTCCCACAAGACGGTCGCTCCAGTCCGCGCTCGACAGTGCCACCTGTTTACGCGGTGTAAACTCCAGCGAACCGTGGGCTCCGAAATGTATCAAAGCATCGGCTCTAAAGCCATGACGAGCCCAGAGGTAGGAGGCTATATAGGCGTGAGGAGGTGCGGCATCGGTGCCGTGTACGATTTTGAAATCATCATCGCCAAGTCCGGCGGCAGTTTGTGGAATCAGTACCACATTGCCGAATTGGAGGCGGGCAATAGCCAAATTACCCTTGCCGTCGGTGAGACCATGGCCGGGGAAGTCGCCGTCGATTTCGTTGGCACTCTTGCGCATGGCATCCGAGAATGATGCCTTGCACCATTTGTCGTAATCGGCTTTGCTCACTATCTGCGGACGGACTTCGGCCACAAACTTCGATGCTGCGCCAACGGCGTAGTTATTGAAAATCTTACCCTTTTCGGCAATCAGTTTCTCTAACTCCGCAGCACTTGCAGGAAGTTTTCCGACATTATACCCCTCCGACTCAAGACGTTTAAGGAGATTAAAGAGTGAGGGTGCAACCTCCATCCCTTCGGCCACAAGCGCATTCTGGCCCGGACCTTTGAAGTAGAATATCGCCACCTTTTTGTTTCTGTTGGGCATCTTACGGAGTTTGATATAATTATTGACCGTCTCGACAAAATCCACCAATCGATCGGGAATTGCCTCGACGGTTGGCAGTCCGTCGGGACCTTCATATTGAGCAAAGAGGGTGTAGGGGCGGATGGCTCCATCGATTTCCGGGGTGACAATACTTTGGGAAAGGAAGCCACCGTTCATCCCCATTTTGTCGTCCATCCATTCCTTGTAGTCGCGGTTGGCATTGACGGTTGAAAAAAGAGGTATATTTTGTTTCTCAAACCACTTTACAGCCTCGTCGCCCAATCGGCCGTGCGCCATATTGATAACAGCCTTGGCCTTAACCGAGTCGGCTGCACCGCCGGCGATGGCAGGTTGCAGAAGTCGGATTGGGTAAACGATATTGCCGCTGCGTTCGAGGTGCGCGACGAGCGAATCGGCCACACCCATCTGCCCCGTCAGGATGATGTGGGGGGCTGAGGGGTTCCATTTACCGTTTTTCTTGAGCCACTGCTCGTATTCGCGTACCGATATGAAGGGAAGTTCCTCATTGTCGGCAGGATAGTATATGAATGAACCGCCAGACAGGACAGGATCGCCGGGGACGGGAGCAAAGAGTTTTTTGCCGTCAATAAAACGGCGGACATACCTCAGCATATTGCGGTAGTTGCCACGGCCGCCGTCGAGGTACTGTTTGAGATATTCCACATCAACCGAATCGACCGAGTTGATTTGATTTTGCGGATTGGTCACGGCGGTGCTCATCACCGGGGTGCCGTCTTCGGCAGCCTTATTCAGTAGTTGCCGCTGTTCGTCGGTGATACGCAGCCCCATGCCGTTGACAAATATCATGTCATAGTCTTTGGCACGGTCAAGCTCCTCGGGCGTAAGTTCCGATATCTTGATGAATGAATTTTCGCGATTAGCCTTGGCTATCTGCCCGAGTTCTACGGCCTGATAGTTCACAAAGGCGATCTTTGTGGTTGACGCCAATCTATTCCATGCAAAAATACCGACCGCACATACAACGAGGCCGATAATGGAAAGAAATATTTTTCGTTTTCTGTTCATATCAAATCATTTATGTTGGCAGATATACCAATCGACCATGTTCGGCCAATGGTAGGAGCCGAGTTCCAGTAATACACCTTAGGCTTATAGTTGAGAAGATTGTCAACGACAAAGTTGATATTGATGCCGCGCCAAACGGTCTGCTGCAAGGTAAATTTCCATATGGTGTATGCGCCGTCGGTTTCGACATCACTGTCGGGCTTGCCGAGGTATCTTCCCGAGATGCCGGCATAAAGTTTATACCAACTGCACAGCGGACGCGTGTAGTCGATACGCCACGTCGCCGAATGAGGGCGCGGTTGCGAAAACTGCGAGTCGATGGTTCTCCCCACCATGTGGAGGAAATTATAGCTGCCTGAGAGTCCGAAGCCGTTGTTAGTGCGATAACGCAAATTTATGTCCACTCCCATTGCCTTCACACCATCCTCGTTGGCATAGATTGCCCCCGGCTCGCGGGTGGCATCTCCTTCGAATTCGGCCGTGGTGATGCGGCTGTTGTAATAGTTGTGATAGGCCGATGCCGTGAGGCTGTACGAACCGGCAAGAAATCCTCTGCGCACCATCCCGCTACGCTCAACTGCAAAGTTGAAGTTATGACTGCGTTCGGGTTTGAGGTCGGGATTGCCGTATATCATCTGCATCCCTGCCATGTCGAAGTTCATGTACATCTCCTTGAGCGAGGGGGCGCGGAAGCCGCCGGCATATGATGCGCGTAGCGTGATGGCTGCGGGGAGTTTGAACATAGTAGCGAGGCGTGAGGTAAGGGCGTTGTTGTGCGACTCGGAAAAATAGTCGTCGCGCACACTTGCCACAAGGTTGAGCCATTGCAGAGGGCTGTAGTCCCACTGCACGAATGCATCGAGCGACGTCTGTGCGTGCGCCTCGTTGTTGACAAACTGATAGGTGGTGAGATAGTCGTGCATGGCGTCGGCTCCTATGGTCAAAGCATTCTTGCCATAGAGTTTGGTGTAAAGACCGTGCACAATGTTCTGACGGTTGCGGTAGTCGTGGTCGTGCGTGCGTACGCCCCCAACATATCGCTCCTTGTCGTATTGGTCGAAGCTATAGCTAAGTTCGAGATTTCGTGTATTGTCAATTATCCACAGGCTGCGCAGTCCGCCATTGTAGTCGATGTAGCGATCATCGTAATTGGCGCGGTTGCTCTCGCGGTTGAAGTAGCCGCCTCGGGCAGTCAGGGTCAGGCCGTTGTCAAGTCGGTAGCCCACTTTCTGCTTGATATTGAAGCTATTGCCGCCGAAAATATTGTAAATCTTTGAGTCGGTGTCGAATGCACTCGTAAGTTTTACTGTTTCAGACGATGAGTACTGCCCGGATGTGTTGAAATTCCAAGCCCCATGATTGATGTTGAGATTGGCACCGCAACGCTGCTCATTGCCCAGACTGCGATAACGCGAATTGACATTCAGATGCCAGGGTTCGGAATTTTCTTTTGAGATAAGATTGACCACGCCTCCCACAGCGTTGGCGCCGTAGAGCGCCGAGGATGCACCTTTGACAATTTCCACACGTCCCACGTCGTCGAGGTTCAGGCGGTTGTAGTCTACATTGTTCATCGTTTCGCCTGCAAGACGCTCTCCGTCAACGAGAAAAAGCACCGCAGTACCACCGAAACCGCTCATGTTAAGCGAAGTTTCCTGACTCATGGCGTAGCCGAATTCCAAGCCGGGCAATTCTTCGATGAGCAGATCCTGAATATTTGTGGCATCGGCCTTAGCTATCTCGGCTTCAGAGATAAGGCGGGTCACAACTGGTACATCCTTCAGCGGTTTCGGGGTACGTGTCGCGGTAATTACAACTTCTGAAAGTGCCGTTTCGTCGGGTACAAGTCTTACAATGTTAAGATGATTGCCGTCGGTGGGTTTTATTATGGCGACGGTAGATTTATACCCTATGTATGTGACGGAAATATTGAGCACACTGGCCGATGCATCTTCTATCTTAAACCGGCCGTCGCCATCGGTAGCCACCCGCTTGCCGGAATGCTCTATACGAACCACCGCCCCGGGCATAGGCGAGCCGGTCTCATCAAGCACTTTGCCGACAAAGGTGTCGGCAAAGGCTGATGTACCGGTCAGAAGTCCTGCACCAAGCATTATCATCTTTTGAAGACTTCTGTGCATATTACGTTACTTTTTAGTTGCGGTAAACGAACAGATCATCGGCATGGGCATAGCGCCGTACTGCAGGCTCATGTTGGCGTTGAGAGTGTTGTTGGATACTGTGCCCGCAAGTGTGCCGGAGTATGCTTTGCCGGCTTCGGTGGTGCCGGAGAACTGTGTTTCGGCAAGGGCATACTGGCCGTCAGTGCTACTGACGGTTACATCCTTGACTGTGAAGGCAGGTACCTGCATGGGAGGATTGCCGAAGGCGGAAATTTGAACGTCAACCTTGCTGTCGCTGGTGGCCACAAGGGTAAAGGTGACGTTTTCAAATACGCTCTCGGAGCCCATTACAGTCACGGTCATGTTGTTGGTGTACTCGCCGGCAACGCTCTTGGCGGCGGGAACAGCGGGCTCGTCTTCCTTGCTGTCGCAGGATACAAAAGCCACCGAGCAGATGACGCTCAGACAGAGCATCATTGCAGAGAAAATCGACTTTACTTTTTTCATTGTGATTTATGTATTTATAAATAGATTTATTTCTTTTTATCCATCCGGCGGTTAAGCAGCAGGCCCGATATCAGCACAATCAATGAGATGGCTCCTGCAAAGAATACGAACAGCGATGACAGCGGTCCCAAAAACGGAGTATAGCATCGGCCCACATGTAGCTCAAGGGCAAAATTCCACAGCGACAAAGGTTGTTTTTTTAAGAGCTCGGGGGTGTCGGGCAAGCCTTCAGCCCCATTTGAGTAGTCAAACACATGTTCTCGTTCCGTGACCTTCGGACTTGAGTAGCCGCAGATCAGATGATTGCTCAAGGAACGGCCGCCGCTTCGCTCAGGATCGCGACCGGTGAATCTATCAGAGACAAGCCCCGAGGACGGATTCCACTCATACAACCCGCTGAACGAACCCACCAGCCATGTCGCCGAATCACAGCGCTCCCACACATTTATGCTCATCGGACTTACCAGTGGAACCTTGGAAGTATCCATCTTGCGCGGCGCCTCTGTTTCAGGATTGGCGGTTTCATAAAAACCTTCGGAGGTTGACAATATCCATTTCTTAATGCTGTTGTCCCAACGGATACACCTCAATTTGTCGTGCCAGGCATTGTCGCTGTCCATAGCCGAGAACGGCACAGGAGCGGTGCGGGTCATGACAAGGGGTATCATAAACGGAGGGCGTAGACACATACCCGTTGCAGTAATAAGAATCGTAACGATTAGAGTGATATATCCCACGCGGTTATGCCATTCAAAATTCCATCGAAGGAACCATGCATAGCGTTTTCGCTTCTGCACCATACTTCGGCGTATAATGCCCGGTAACACGAACAGCACTATCCCCGTAAGGCTGAGAAATATCAGAATAATGGCGACTATATCGACTATAATCCTTCCAGTAAGTCCGAAAAGTTCTCCACTATGGAGATTCCAGAATGTTTTGAACATAGACACCTTATTCTCATAACCCACTGGCGCAGGGAGATTGATCTGTCTCACTGCTATGCTCTCAGGGTCAAGATTATATAGCCCGCTACGCGATGCCACAACTATCTGCGTACTGTCGGCATTGAATGCAATGTCCGAAAATCGTTCATGTTTTGGAACTTCGAATATCATTTCCCACTTGACTCCGTCATGCCTGTAAACTCCATACTGAGATACGCTCCATAAAGAGCCGTCGGAATGACGAAGCAGGTTTTTGATTGAGCGGTTTTCACCCCCCGAGGGAAGCCCCTTGTTGAAATCCGAAAAAGAGGAAAAGCGGCCGTCCGTGAGCCAGATCCCGTTATATCCGTACGCAAGAACCGAATCAGACCCTAACTTGACAGTACCTTTTATGCAACCGTTGTTATAATCCTCTATGCTGTAATCCGACGGAAGCAAACTCCGCGACACCGACCAACTTCTAATGGCCTCACGATGATTCAGCAGAATGCCCGACACACAAAACAAAAGCATGAAAATACACAGCGGCAAGCCAAGCCACCTGTGCATCCATTTCCAGCTAAATTTCGTCTTTTTCATCGCAATTATGATTGATTTGTTTTTTCGAGTGCAAAATTACCACGGACATTTCAAAGCTGAAATACTCTTTTTTGGCGATATTTTCGGCGATGAAGTTCCTCCCGTCAAGTACCGGTGCCATAATATCACACATTTTAAGTATTTCCAAGCAAGGAAACATTCAATAACTTTGCATGGGATAAAACAGTCTCAAACCATCACATGATAGACAAGCAACAAGGATACCTCCCTACCACGAGCATGAGGGAACTCATACAGGACAATGCCATGCTCCTGCCAGCAATCGGCAGATTCAATATAGCACTCGGTTTCGGCGATGCCGATATCGCCAAAGCATGCCAGGAAAACGGCGTAAGCACCGACACTTTTCTGTGCGTATGCAACCTCTTGAGCGGATATAAATACCGCCCAACTCTCATCTCGCTATCTACCCTCATGTCATATCTCGAGCAAGCACACGAATCGTTCCTCGAAATTGAATTCCCCAAAATCAGACACAGCCTCATCGAAGCCATCCACCACGCCGCCACCGATGAAGTCTCGCTGCTGCTAATCCAATTCTTCGACGAATACGTACTTGAAGTACGCAAACACATGGAACACGAAAACAACTTCGTATTCGCCTATGTCAAACAACTCCTTGACGGACAGATAGACAATAAATTCCTCTTCACCCAATATACCTCCGACCACCACGACACCGTAACAAAACTCAACGAACTCAAAGACGTGTTCATCTACCACTATCGACAGACGGCAAACGCACGCCTGTGTAGCGCCCTCTTCGACATTATAATATGCGAACGCGACATGCTCTCGCATTTCGACGTCGAAACCAAACTCTTCATTCCGGCCGTCGAAGCCCTTGAAAAAGAAGTCCTTCGCAAAAACAAATCAATAGAGAGCGAAACACGCGAGACATCCGAGCACGACGAGACCCTCCTGCAACTACTCACCGAGCGCGAGCGCGACATCATAAAATATCTCGCCCTGGGAAAAGTCAACAAAGAGATTGCCGACACACTGTGCATATCCATCCACACCGTCGCCACCCACCGCCGCAATATAGCCTCAAAACTCGACATCCACACCACCGCAGGACTTACTGTATTCGCCATCCTGCACCATATTGTCGATATCAACGACGTAACACCGATATAAACCTTACTTATCTTTTTATACTAAATCCGAAACTTGAGTATATAATATACTTCCTCCTCAGAGATGTGAGAGTAAATCCTCATATACTCCTAAAATCCCGACATAAACAGCTTCGGGAGCTAACTCTGCATCCTACTGCATTATAAGTATTTTTACGACAAAATTCACTTGTCTATTTTCTAAAACAGCATTATAATAAACTGATTACCAATCTACTAATAATTCTTCAACGAGGAGGAGTATTAATCGCGAAAACCGCGCTAAATAACTGATAATCAATGGCCAAGCAAATAATAATTTGTTTGGCCATTGGCGTTTTATAGCCCTGAATAGCCTAATTTGTTAGGCAAAAATGCAATTTTTACCCTACGTTTTTGAGTTTGTTTGGCCAAATTACATTATCTTTGCAGTGGTTTGTGAGTATTGCTCAAACCGTCAAGTTTTGAACCTAAATTCTCTCTAATATGGGTAGACCTAAAAGACCGTATCCGTTCGGGAGCTATCGCCTGCGTGTGCGCGGCGAGGCTGACCCCGACAAGACATATACCGTGGAGCTGATCTATACCTGGAATCGCAGGCTCATTCAGCGAGCCATGAACATCTTCGTTAAGGAGAGCGACTGGAACCCGAAGGCCAACAATGGTCGCGGGGGAGTGAAGTATACCTTCGGCAAGGAGGCCGCGCGTACCAACAATCTGCTGACGGCCCATGTCGACAAGATGGACGGCCTCCTTGCGGAGTATCATCACCGCTATCCGAATCAACTCACCGAGAAGGTGATTGGCGACATTCTGGATGGCAAGCCGGTGCTCCGTGCCGACAAGGGACGCGACCTCGGCGAGTTTGCGATGGAACGTCTGGAGTCGGAGTATTCGCGCAACCGCATCGGGCGCAGTCGCTACCAGAACGGCAAGAGCGGACTGAACGTGTTCAAGGAGTTTCTGCGGTCGAAGGGTCTGGGCACCCACAAGCCTGACGGTATATATATAGGTGAACTGACTCCGGAGTTGATAGACGAGTTGATAGAATGGCGTCGCACGGTGAAGCAGAACGAGGATACCACCATCAACCACGGCATCACTCCGCTACTGAAGGCGAGTGCCTACGCCGCCGAGTCGGGAATGATTGACCCGATGGTGAATGCCCGCATCCAGGAGATGCGCATTGTAATCAAGAAGAAGATAGGCAAGGATGATGAACCGGAGTTTGACGGCAAGTACCTGACGATGTCGGAGATGTCGAGCATTATCGATTACCATTGGAACTGCAAGGAGCCTCGCCGCAAGGAGTTTTTGGAGATGTTTATGTTTGCCTTCCATGCCTGCGGCATGCGCGTAGTGGATGTGATGACCCTGCAGTGGAGCCATATCAACTTCGAACGCCGGGAGTTGCGCAAGATTATGATTAAGACCAACAAGCGCCATGTGATTCCGCTGACCGATGCGGCGATAAAGATTCTGCGTAAGTGGGAGGCTCAGCGCCAGGGGAAGCGGTTCGTGTTCGACCTCGTGAAGGAGTCGCTCGACCTTGACGATGACGATGCACTCTACCGTGCCCGCACCAACGCTACGAAGTGTATCAATCAGTCGCTCATCGTAGTAGGTGAGCAGTTGAAGCTTAAATTTCCGCTGACGATGCACGTGGCCCGTCACTCGTTTGCCGTCACCGCCCTAAACGCTGGACTCTCCATGTCGGTGGTAAGCCGGTTGCTCGGCCACGGCTCTACCGACGTCACCGAGAAGGTCTACGCCAAGTTCCTCCCCGAGACCCTCGCCGCCGAAATCGGCAAGATCGGCGCCCGCATGAACTCGCTGGATATTATCGAGTAAAACTAATCTGATTCTCAAAATAAAAGTGTAATTTTATCTGTTTTTTTGTTCTGTTTTTACGTGTAAAAACAGAACAAAATCATTATCTTTGCAATCATAATTTCAAGATGATGGTAGAATCAAAACAAATAGAGCGTAGTGTGCTGTCGTTTCCTGAAGAAACGGTATTCACTGTTAACGACTTAAATCTTCCGAGGTCGTCGTGGGATAACGTCCGCGTAAAACTCGGCAGGATGGTCAGCGAAGGTGTTCTACGAAAAGCTGGCAAGGGTCGATTTTATCGTCCCAAGACTTCTATATTCGGAGAAGTTGTGCCGAGCCAAGAGGAAATCGTAAAGGATTTGCTTTGGAAAGGTGATACGCCGATAGGTTATATTACAGGCTATTTACGATGGAATCAGATGGGACTGACCTCACAAATCTCCGGAATAATTCAAATCGGTATTAACGGAGTAAAAAGGAATCTTAAAAGAGGTATGTATTCAGTTCACTTCATAAAGCAGCCCAACGAGATAACAAAAGACAACATTCGGTTTCTTGTAATTCTTGACGCCATTAACAATATACGTAAAATACCGGATTCGACAATAGTGGCATCAGTCGGTCGTTTGACTACTATCATTAAACACCTGAAGGATGAAGATATTGAACGGATGACTATTCTTGCTCAAAAGTATCCGGCACGACTTCGCGCTCTGTTAGGTGCAATTCTTGAAAATATTGGGTATAAATCCTCAGCAGCAGTGCTATACTGCACCCTCAATCCTTTTACTTCATACGATTACCCGGGATTGTCGGCAATCTTGCCCAATTCTAAAAAATGGCATATAAAATGAAGCTACACGAAGACAAAGAGCAA
>QLIP01041465.1_pt1 | contig 15253 bp, 11 predicted proteins | sample 1769771 | NCBI WGS metagenome assembly QLIP01 (sample SAMN09428762, study PRJNA476227) | Gut metagenome, whole genome shotgun sequencing project. | isolation source: cecum | host: Rhizomys sinensis | place: China: Jinsha town of Minqing, Fujian Province | collected 2013-09-23
GCTGCGCTGCTGGCCATAACCCTGGCCATTGCGGTTATATCCTTGATTGGGGCGATTGTAGCCATACTGACGCGGCTGATAACCACCCTTCTGATCCTGGTCGGAGCCTGATTCTACTGTGCGACGACCATCGCTCGGGTAATTCACTTTTTCATAACGGGTCTCACCATCCCATTTGTCGGACGAAGATACATTCTGACCCGGAGTTCCAATCCTCGGTCGTTTAGATTTTTTAGATTCTTCCATAATAATAAATTGCAATGATCAAACCAATGCACTGGAACATCTCTGCTCATGCATATCGATAGTTCTACCTGTCTATTATAGTTCTACCTGTCTATTGTGGTTTTAGAGTTTTAAATAATTATAGTCTATCTCTTTTAACAAATCTTTGTATTCCTAATGTATAACATTAAGAGGGAACATTCTGTTTGCGCAAAAGTCCAATTTAATCTGTTTGCGCCAGAGCACTGCCCAATTTCATCTGTTTGCGCATACTCCCTGCCCAATTAAGTCGCAAATATAATATTTTTTTCTTTTTCTACAAAATTCAAAACATTATGCACCTTATTTTTAAACAGACAAGTCAGACAAGTCAGACAAGTCGGACCTGTCCGACCCGTCTGACCAGTCCGACCAGTCTAACCCCTGGTCGCTTGTCAGTCGTGGCGACCGATGCTGCGCAGATAAGTCAGCAGCAGCTGCGGACGGTCGGTCTGCACCATCGACGCCCCGGTCTTGAGCAACTCGCCATAAACCTTGGCAGGGTCGCCATATGCTGCCGCGTCGTCGCACAGTCCATCGTTATGACTGCGCCACAAGGCGTTAACCCACAGCTTGGAGCCCGATTCCAGCACCTTCTTGATTGTGGCCTGCACCTCGGGGGTATACTTGGGCCAAACTATTTCGTATGCCACCGGCACAATTCCCGATGCAAGATACCCGTCGGCAAGCTCCTGCGCATCCTTCTTGGTATAGTCCACAATGGGCATATATATCATCTTGTTCTTGTGCGAATTGAGCTTCTTTTTAACTTTCTGTAGAGGCTTGTTACCCTTGATAAGAACCTGGTCGGTCATACCCAGTGCATCGGTCTCGGCAATAACCATGTCATAATACTGATACCCCTTGTCGATGTTGATTACCGCACGGTCCTTGCATGCCAACAACGCTTCGCGCAGAGTGGGCATCCGCAATTCGGTCGGTCCGTTGTGACCCGAACGGAGTGTCAACCCCTTGATTGAGTCGAGTGTCCACTCCGAAATCAACCCCTTGCCGGTTGTGGTACGGTCCAGCGTTCGGTCGTGGCACACCACCAATGCGCTGTCCTTGGTCAGTGCAAGGTCAATCTCAATGATGTCGACACCCATGTCGATGGCCGACTTCATGGCGGGGATTGAGTTCTCGGGGTGATTGCGCCAGTCACCGCGATGGCTCGCAACAATCACCTTTTTCGATTTCGGGTTATTAATCTCCTTCACAATCTGCATAGCACGGTTCTGAGCAAACGCAGAAGTTGCGCAGGCCACAAAGGCCAATACCAAAAAAATTCTTTTCATTTTTTTTAATAATACCGTTCTCATATACTATTCTTCACACCCTTACTTCTGACCGGCTTCGTTCTTGATCTGACCTTCGGTCTGGGCTGCGAGGCGAGCCTTGAGATTCTCAAGAACCTCGGGGTATTTTTCGGCTACGTTGTGTTCCTGATTGGGGTCGTCCACCAGATTGAACAGGGCGTAATTCTTAAGGTTACCAAGCTCGTTACCGGTGACGTTGGTCTTTTTCCCCTTGTAGGGGGGGATCATAACCCACGGACCGGTGCGGAACGCCACCTTGCTCTTGGCTTCAATCACCAGGTCTTCACGCTTCGATTTCTCCTTACCCATAAAGGCATTCAGGTTTTCGATACCGTCGATTTTACCAGGCACCTTTGCATTTACAAGTTTTGCGAGCGACGGAAGGAGGTCCATCTGGCACACAAACTCCTTGCTCTGCACCGGCTGAATTTTCCCTTTCCAATACACAAAGAATGGTACATGTGTTCCTCCGTCAAAGAGCGAGTACTTGCCGCCGCGCAACCCGCCGGTGGGTGAATGGTCACCAACCTTCTCTACGGCATCGTCATAGTACCCGTCCTGGAGCACCGGTCCGTTGTCGCTCGAGAAGATAATCATGGTGTTGTCGAGGATACCCTCCTTTTCGAGGTGGGCAAGCAGCTCACCTACACACCAGTCAGCCTCGATGATTGCGTCGCCGCGGGGACCCATGGTGGTGGCACCCGCACATCGCTCGTGGGGTGCGCGGGGCACATGCGGTTCGTGGAGTCCGTAGTACAGGAAGAACGGGGCATCCTTATGCTCGCTGATATAACCCTTTACCTTACCGACAAAGTAGTCGGCCATATCCTCGTCGCGCCAACGCGCCGACTTGCCACCCTTCATATACCCGATACGGGGGATACCGTTTACTATCGAGTTGTTGTGACCGTGGTGCCACTTCATGCGCACCAACTCCGGATTTTCGAGCGCACTCGGCTCGCCGGGGAAATTCTTTTCGTAGTCCACATAGATAGGGTCGTTCTGGTCGAGCCCCACCACGTTACCGTTTTCGATATATACGGTCGGCACGCGGTCGTTGGTGGCAGCGATAAGGCATGAATAGTCAAACCCTATCTGGTTGGCACCGGGGGTAACGGTTTTGTTCCAGTCTATGTTACCTTTCCCCATGCCAAGGTGCCACTTACCGATGGCGCCGGTAGCATATCCGGCACTGCGCATCATCTTGGGGAGGGTGTATTCCTGTTCGTCGATAATAAGAGGTGCATCTCCCGGCAGAATCTTGGCCGACGCGTTGCGCCACGGGTAGACGCCGGTCATGAGTGCATAGCGACTCGGTGTCGATGTAGCGGAAGTGGCATAGGCATTACTGAAACAGGCACCACCTTTTGCCAACCTGTCGATATTGGGTGTGGAAATAGTCTTGGAGCCGTAAGCGCTCACGTCGCCAAACCCGAGGTCGTCGGCAAGCACCACAATCACATTCGGCTTTTGCGAAGACTGGACTTTGCCACCCTTCACCTTTTTGGCATACGCCCCAATGGGGGCGAACCCGGCGGCTCCAGCCACGAGCACAGCCGCAAAGCAACTCATCTTTCTCATCTGCAATACATTTAGTTATGCAATACATTTAGTGATACCCCCATCGAGGCTAATATTCAAAGCTATGGATACCCCAACCCAGCGCCTCTCGCAGCGAATCGGCGTCCGCTCGGACCCTCGGTTGCTCGCAACCGAGACCCCAAATGACCCGTGGCGTCCGCTCGGACCCTTGGTTGCTCGCAACCGAGGACTCCCTAAACCGCGGAAAGCGCCCCCCCTAAACCGAAAGTTAAAACCGGGCCGGGGTTGCGAGCAACCCCGGGTCCGAGTCGCCCCCTTAAACCCTATCCTTAATATTAAATCTTGGTCGCTGCTTCACCTCAATATATATCTTGCCGATATACTCCCCTATTATCCCCAGCCCCATAAGTATGAGGCTACCGATAAACCACAGCGACAACATCAGCGAACTCCAACCGCTCACGGTGTGCCCCCAGAAGTTGGAGACCAGCACATAGAGCGCAACGACTATGTCCACCACGAGTATCGAAAAACCGACCCCGAATATCCACTGCATCGGTTGGGCGGAAAACGAGGTGATCCCGTCAATAGAAAACGACACCATCTTCCTTAGCGGATATTTCGACTCACCCGCCACCCGTTCGGCGCGGTCATATTTCACCACCGCAGTGTCGAGCCCTATCAGCGGGACTATCCCGCGCAGAAACAGATTCTGCTCCCCATACTCCGAAAGTATGTCGAGCGCCCGGCGACTCATCAGCCGGTAGTCGGCGTGGTCATAGACAGTCTTCAAACCCATGGCACGCTGCAAGCTATAGAACTTGCGGGCAGTGGTGCGCTTGAACCAGCTGTCGCTCTGCCGCGACTCCCGCACACCATACACTATCTCGGCACCCCGCTTGAATGCTTCCACCATGCGGATTATGGCACGGGGGTCGTCCTGCAGGTCGGCATCAATCGATATGGCAGCGTCGCAGTTGTCGCGCGCAGTCATCAACCCTGCAAGCAGAGCAAACTGGTGCCCGCGGTTGTGAGCCAGATTCACACCGTGCACACGCTCGGAGTTCTCCCCGTGCAACCGCACTATCTCCTGCCATGTTCCATCACCGCTGCCATCGTTGACACAAAGCAGATAACTGTCAGCGGCAATCGCATCCTTCCCCGCCATCCCGTCAAGGATGCCGAGCAGTTCGGCGACTGTATATTTTAGTGCCTCCTCCTCGTTATAGCAGGGGATAACGATAGCTATCCGTGGTCTGGCTGGTGTCATGGCTATTCCGTAATTTAGCGGTTCTTTATTTTATCAGTTCTTGTCGAGTTGCTCGTAGGGTGAGTTTTTGCTCTTAAACTCGGGGACTATCGCTTTCATCCCCGCCACAATCCCCATATCCTCGGTCACCGGTGCCTTCTCAATCAACGCAGTAATCTCCGCATTGACCTCGGCATAATCATATTCGCGCACCTTGGCTATCATAATCTTGGGATGGAATGTGGGGAGTGTCTGCTCCTTGTCGTTCAGCACCTCCTCATACAGCTTCTCACCATCGCGGAGCCCGGTGAACTTAATCTCGACATCCTTGGCGCCACTCAGCTTGATCATGCGTCGGGCAAGGTCGGCAATACGCACCGGTTCTCCCATGTCAAACACATATATCTCGCCACCCTTACCCATTGTTCCGGCTTCAATCACCAGCTTACAGGCCTCGGGGATAAGCATAAAATAGCGGATTATGTCTGGGTGGGTTACCGTTACCGGTCCCCCGGCGAGTATCTGCTGCTGGAAGATCGGTATCACCGAACCGTTGGACCCTAACACATTGCCAAAGCGGGTGGTGACGAAGTGGGTTACCCCCTTCACCTCCCCCTTCTTGAGGGCATTGTCCAGACTCTGCACATATATTTCGCAGATGCGCTTGGAGCAACCCATCACATTGGTGGGGTTCACTGCCTTGTCGGTTGAGACCATTACAAACTTCTTGGTTCCATATTTCACCGCCAAATCGGCTATCACCTTGGTACCGTATACGTTGTTGACGATACTTTCGTAGGGGTTATCCTCCATCATGGGGACATGCTTGTAGGCGGCTGCGTGGAACACATAGTCGGGGCGGTATTTATAGAACAGGCGCTCCATCATCCGGGGGTCCGAGATGTCGCTCACCACAGTGTCGCAACTTACTGCACCCCACTCGCGGGCCATCATTAGGCAGACGTCGTGCATCGGGGTCTCGGCCTGGTCCACCAGCACCAACTGCGCGGGGGAATAGCTTGCCACCTGACGCACTATCTCCGACCCGATGCTTCCTGCCGCACCGGTGATAAGCACCGTCTTCCCGGTCAGCAGCTCGGAGGCTGCCTGCATATCCACCTCAATCTTGTCGCGGGGCAACAGGTCCTCTACATTTACCGGTCGCAGTTCGTTGACCCGCAGGTCCGACTTACCATCCCACTCAAAGGTGCGGGGGAGTACCATGATTTTGATTCCTGCCGACACGAGCTCGTCGATCATTTCATTCTGACCGCAAATAAAGTCCATCATCAGCGGCGACACTATCAATGCTCCAATCTTGCGGTCCACCATGGTCTGCACCAGATCCTCGTCAAACCGGTATACACGCACCCCCATGAGGCGACGGTTGGCCATATCGGGCTCGACGGTCACAAAACCGGCAAGCTTGAACGGCGAGGTATCGAGCGACCGAATGCTCTTGGCAAGCGCTATACCTCCGTTCTTAACACCCAATATATATGCCTTTACCTGCGACGCCGATGCGATGGAATCCTCATAAAGTGTCTTGACCCACACGCGCATGGACCACATCATGATGGTGGAAAACAGTCCGAAGAGCACTATCTCGACTGCGCTAAACAACAGCACTGCCGTACCGGTCAAAAACCACTGCACCAGAAAGACCACCGAAATCGAAAAGATGGCGGCCATGGAGATACGAATCAGGTCGGTGAAACTCGAAAATCGAATCACACCGTCATATGTATGGAATATTCTGAATCCGGCTATGAAGCATATCAGAAACAAACCTAAGGTCCACACCAGCTTGGTGAAGACCCCCATAGTTTCCGACGCGCCGTGGCTTATCACATAGGTCATGAGACCGGCGAAGAGCACAAAGCAGCAGTCGAGCAGCAGGATTGTCCAATAGGGCAATGCCTGCTTAGAAAAATACCATTTTGTTAAATCCTTTAAAGTTCTCATAATTGTTACCTAAATTAGTAACGAACACTCCGCGGAATTATTATAACTAAGCTAAAAATAGTTTCATAAAGTTAGTAAAATCCCGTTGGGAGTTATTCCACCACCCCTTTGGCTGTCATTAGGTCGATTATATATGCGGCATCCTCGCGAGCCTGTTCGCGATCAATCCCATATTTTTTCACCAGGATTTCGGCGGCATCCTCCACCTCAAAATCTCTTCCCTTCAGCTCACCCCACAGGTAGGCTGCCGTGTCGTTAAGCGAAATTATTTTGCCATAGCTGTCGGCGTTTGCTCCTTCGGCGAGTATTATACTCTGCCCCATCATTGTGCGCAGTGAAAAGTCTTTCTTAATCTTCATATTACTTATTAATTATATTTGTAGGTTGTTTTTACATATCTCGGCTGCCTCTCTGTCCGGACGGCAGTGCATTTCATATACTGGTACTGCGGTTACCAGACGCTCGAGGCTCCGGTGGCGCGCCTCACGCAACTCTTCGGTCAGAAACGGGGCGTTGAACACCGATGCTGTCAGCGATGCGTACCCACGCAATGGGTGAAGCGGCACCAAACGGTTCTCTGCCGCACGAACTATCCTTACAAATCCCCCTATCGGCGCTGAGTCGTTGCGATAACAGTGGGTCTTCCCGCTCCATGGTGATCCGTACACCATCGTGCGTCCGTCGTCAAAGACCCGAATTACCGGGTGGTCGTCGTTCAGCAACCACGCTCCGGCTATATGCTCGGTCCACAACCGGGCGTGGGTACTCTTGCCGGTCCCACTACGCCCCTGAAACAGGTAGGCTCTTCCGTCGCAAACCACCGTCGAGGCATGAATCAAAAGCGTTCCGTTTCCGAAGGTAGCCAGCATATATGCCAACATCAGGGCATGCGTCAGAAAGTATGAGTCCTCGTCATCATTGCCGGGAAGGAAGGAGACCGCTGCGTGGTCGAGCGCTGCCGGCATCCGCATCTGCAGGCGTGGCTCCGACTCAGCGACATCCCTAAGCTCAATCACCAACCCTCCATCCCGCTGCCGGGCGATACGCGACGTGATAAACCCGATACCGGCATGGTCGGGCTCATAAACCTCTTCTCCGGTCAGCGCCGGGAGCGCTTCGCTGGCAACATCCACCTCAACGTTGAGCGCGAGCACCCCCTCCTCAAGTTCAACAAAGGGGTGATAGCGCGACTCCACCGCGCTCCACGCCGCTAATCCGTCGGGAATCAGAACCTCAAACCTATTTCCCCCAACCTTATATATCTTTCTCATTACTGTCAGTCTTTCTTATTAAAACCCTTTTTCCATCTGCATCCCCCTCAGCAAACCCATCCCATTAAGCTCTTGGCATTGATTTTGTAGCAACCGCGTTCGGACCCGGGGTTGCTTGCCAACCCCGGCTAACTTAGCAACCGTGTTCGGACCCGGGGTTGCTTGCCAACCCTGGCTCGCTTAGCAACCGCGTCCGGACCCGGGGTTGCTTGCCAACCCTGGCTCGCTTAGCAACCGCGCCCGGCAGATACCTAGACAGCATGGGTGGATGAGCCGAGGTTGACAAGCAACGACCACTGGGCCGAGCCGACGCCATGGGGGTGCGGTTTCCAAACCGCCCCTTTATCCGGTGATTTTGGCGAGGAGGAGGTGAGTGTGGGCGCGGGCGAGGTAGTAGAGGCGGCGGAGGGGCCACAGGCTGAGCCAGAGGCGAGTATAGAGGGTGTGGGCGGGGTAGTCAACAGCAAACTGCCGGAGCGGCAGCGCATGCCATGGTCGGTAACCGGTGATGCGGTGCACTTCGGACACCCCCCCTATCACTTGGTCAAGCCGCACGGTCTCGGTGGCAAGACAGTTGTCGCCGCGCGTTATATACTGCGGCTCACCGTTAACATTCCGAATCTTAATGACGCGGTGCACTATCGACTTCCCTTTACCCCCCTCACCCTGCATAAACATGATGATATCCCCAACCCGGGGCGCTCCACTCAGCGGGGTCACCACCACGCAGTGATCCCCTCCCCATATCAGCGGACGCATACTGCTCCCCGAAGTCTTGGAGATCGCAAAACCTTTCTGCTCAAGCAACAGCCGGCTATCGTTTACATTTCCCATTTCCTATTCCTTTAAACGTTGTTCCTTCCAAATTCCACCTCCCCCAAAATTACCTATCCCCCTCTATATTATAGCAAAAACGCCGACTAATTGCTTAGTCAGCGTTTTTATTGGTTTTATTATTGAGATTATCCTAAATAATCATCATCATACTCATCATCGCGATCTACATCAACGCCTGTCGATCCATCCAGGAATGAACCTTCGAGAAGGAGTTCCAGCTCTTCAAGCTCAGGTCTTTCGTATTTCAGTGTTGTCATTGTATTAATAGTTTTTTACCTTAGAATTACTTTACCATTACCTTCTTACCCATTACGATATAGAGACCGGCGGGAACTTCAACGTTTGTGGTACCAGCCACAACCTCAGCCTTAGTTACGAGACGACCTTCCATATTGTAGATGTCTACATTACCGCAATCAGCATTTGAAGTGATAACGATTTCTCCGCGACCACCGACTACAGTAAGCTTAGATGAAGCTACCTCATTAACAACTGTGGTCTTGTCTTCGTCAACAATTACAATTTCCTTTTCATCAAGGCTAACTTCTTCGCCTGAGCGAGTTGTATTTGTATCGGCATTCATACCACTGAACACAATCATACGAAGTGCTGGGAAATTTGCGCCTTCTTTAAGGCGAACAAAAGTAGAACCATCTTTGCTCAGACCAAACACTAAATGAGCTTTAGATGCCCCAGCAATTTCATCACGAGTTGCCGCCTTTAGAAGACCATAGCTCTTGCTGGGATCTTCAAGATTACCCTCATCACAAACAATCATTTCAGCGGGAGTAGGCTTGATAACTACATTCTCAAGTGCAGTTAGAGAGAATTCATTTGCTGCACTGAGGAGGATGGGAGTATAAGCTGCAATTGAGCCAAGTTTCTTTGTAAAGAAGAACTTTTCAGCGGTTTCACTATCATATGTAGCAAGAGACTGAACACCTTTAATATCCGAGTTTAATTCAAAGGGAAGACATACTGCATTCCTTCCCGCCACAAATGCTCTATTGTAATTTACACTTTTTGCACTAATTTCAACAGGGCAGTAGAACGACTTTTTATCGTCGGTAATTTCCACCTGGTCGCAAGTGTTGTCAGCATAGAATACGTTGGCTACACCCTTGAGGTCGTAAGTCTCAGACTTTGCAAAGCGGTTTGCAGGGATTGCATAAGTTACCATGTCAACGCCGTTGAGTACGCCGTTGTTGTTCTGAACGTACTTCTGAGTAACGGTGTTGTTGATGTCGTAAACTGAGATGCTGTAAACAATCTTCGACTTGTCTGACTTGTTAACCAGCTGCTTTGAGCTAAAGTCTACGCCATAGAAGTCGCGAACCTTGAAACCATACTCACCGATGTTGGTGATGTTTTCAGTAACTTCTCCTTTGTTGTTATAGTATGCACCAGCATTGCCTACCCAATAGGCAACCTTCGACATCCTGGCACCAACATGGTTGTTGGCAATCTGACCGTTTACACCTACGTTATTTACAGTACCTGTTAAGGCACCGAACACTGTAGTTGCAGTTCCGAGGTTGATGATATGATCCTGACCGTCGATTATACCATCATAGCTATCAATCGGAGTATCGGCAAGAACATCGCCAGTAAGCTTCACGTTCTTGTAGTTGGCAAGAACAACATCCAGAGCAGCCTTATCGTAGGCAGCCTGAGCGGTGGTCTGAGCAGCTTCAGCAGTAGCCTCAGCCGCTACGGCAGAATTTTCAGCAGTTGTAGCTGTATTGAGTTCTGCCTGTGCAGTAGTGAGCGCAGTCTTGGCACTTTCAACCTCAGCCTTTGCAGCCTCAACAGCAGCAAGAGCATCATTGTAAGCATTCTTCAATCTTGTCTGCTCGGTAACTCCACCTTCACCAAGTGTAACTGTGTAAGCAATTATCTTCTCGTTATACGTAGTTTTGGATTTGTTAGCATCATCAATCTTTCCATTGATAATATCAATTTCTTCCTGGAAAGGAACGATTGCGGCAGTAGCATTCTTTATATCCTGTTCGCATTTTGCAATCAAACCATCATATTCAGCCTTCTTTCCCTCGTCTTTATACTTGGTAGTAGAAGTTGTGTTAGTGTCAAGATACTTTGCTTGAGCAGTAAGTGTATTAACTGCATCCACAGCATCAGGTATTATCTGAAGGCGAGTTGCAGGATATGGCTTAACATTCAATGTTTCAATATTTCCATTTAACGCTGCATAATCGCTACCCATGTAGACCTGTAATGCCGTGATAGTTTTGCCCTTCACAAAAGCCATCAATTCAGTTAGACTCCCATTTGTCCAACCATCGGTTGTCGCGGGTGAAACAAAAGACAATATTAATGTATCAAACGATTCATCAAAATCTTCAGTTGTGTGAATACGATAATATAATTTTTCAGTATATTCTTTTGCAGTCCACTTATTTAGAATATAGTTTGCTGCATCATTTATCGTTTTCAGCCAAGACTTCACTGTAGTAGTTGTAGTGGTTTCGGTAGTTTTCTCCATATTACCGATTGCTGCCTGGTAGCGGAGAATATCCTGATTGGCTGTGCTGATTTTATCTTCTTGCGCAGCCTTTTTTGCCTGCCAAGGTTTGAGATCACCTTCAAAGCCTGAAATCTTGTTGTTCAGTGTAGTTATCTGGGCATTCCAGTTTGTGAGCTCATCCTGCTTATCGTCATATGCCTTTTTGGGAGTTGCAACAGCAGCTGTGAGTGTGTTCACATTATTCTGAGCGGTTTTAATATTGTCGTTTGCCTGTGTCACTGCCGTCTGCTTTTCAGCGGTAATAGCTTTTGCATCTTCTGTTGCTTTGCGAGCGGCTGCGGTCTTAGTTTTAGCAGCCTCCAATGCTTTAGCTTCCTTGGCGTCGGCAGAGAGTGTTCCCTCGGGAACGGGAACGGTTGATGGATTGTTGAGCGCTTTCACGAACTCGGCCCAGGTAACTGTAGTCACCTTATCGGCCAGTGTTACCACCTTGTCTCCCTGTGCGTAGGCGACTAAGCCGCCGCCGACAAGCAGAAAGGCGAACGCGAATTTGAGCATTCTTTTGAACGTCATAATACTAAGAGTTTAGTTATTGTTGTTTGTTATTTTTCTTGTTTTCAAATTGTTACTGTTGCTGCATACAAACTTTTTAACATTTGGGTTGCAACAGGATATATTTGGGCGCAAAGTTAATAATTTATACTTAGCTTTACAACCCATAAGTTAATTATTTTTACGTTTAAAGTCGATTTGTTAATCAACCTGAAGACCCGCCTGTATGGTGTACCTTCCAAAGCACTTTGGATGCCTGCTGCGTCTTAGCAGCGACTCGGACCCGGGGTTGCTTGCCAACCCCGGCTACCCCCTATATCGGGGGTTACCCTACTGTGAGGACTGTGTCGCAGTAGGGTTCAACGGTCGATTTATGGTGCGCGATGATGATAACAGTCGAATCGGGGTGCGTGGCGGTAAGACGCTCCATCAACAGCGACGCGGTGTCGGTGTCGAGGGCGCTATTGAACTCGTCGAGCACAAGGATGGCGCCGGGGCGGAGCAGTGCGCGCGCTATACCGATGCGCTGCGCCTGACCCTCGCTGAGTCCTCCGCCATCTTCGTCACACGGGGTGTCGAGCCCTTGCGGCAGCTCGGACACAAAGTCGGCGGCGGCGGTGTGCAGCGCCTCCCATATCTGCTGGTCGGTCGCTTCGGGGGCGGCGAGGAGCATGTTGTCGCGGATGGTGCCATGCAGAAGCGTGTTACCCTGCGGCACATAGATGAAGTTGTTCATCACACTCCGCGATACGGGGTACGAGCACCCCTCTCCGTAGACTTCGATGGACCCTGAGTCGGGGGTTAAGATACCAAGCAACAAACGGATGAGGGTGGTTTTGCCGGCTCCGGTGGAACCGACTATCATGGTGCGACTCCCGGGGAGGAAGTCGTGGTTGAAACCGGTGAATATCGCGGGACCGTCGGCGTCGTAGCGGAACGACATGTTGCTGATGCGCACTCCGGCGCGTGGCAGCGGGGGTGCCGGTTTACGTTTGGACTTGCGACCGGCGGGGAGGTCGATTTCGCGGAGTCGGTCCACCGCTACTGAGGTAGAGATAAAGGCGGGTACATAACCGGCGAGTCCGGCTATCGGGTTCTGAATGCGGTTAATGAGCTGCAGGAAGGCGGTCATGGTACCAAAGGTGATGATACCGGCTTTGAGGCTGAACAGACCCCACCCGAAGGCGCAGAGGAAGCCGGTCATGACTCCAAGGCGGGTGATGGCGCTACTGGTTACCGACAGAGAGGTCTGCGAGCGGTTGGCGCCGTCGAGCAACTGCTGGAGTGAGCCGAGTCGACGGTCGACTTCGTTTAGACACTGCAGGGTAATGATTACGATGCGATGACGCAAACCTTCCTGAAGTGTGATATGGATTTCGCTGTCATACTGTCGGATTTCGGCGGTTAGGGTGCGCTGGCGGCGAAAGCATAGCTTACCGACAACTACACAGACAGGCATGATAACTATCGGTATGAGCGCGAGATAGGGGCTGAATGAGGCCAGAAATGCGAACGAGGCTACCAGCTGCACAAACAGCACCACCATGGCGGGGAGCTGGGTAACGATAAACGAGGTGACGGTGCGGAGGTCGACGGTGAGACGGTTGAGCATATCGCCGCTGTGAAACCGGGTCTTGCCGCGGGCTCCCCCCTGGAGGAGGAGGATGTGGAACAGCCGACGGGAGAGGGAGTTGTTCATCCGCACCGACACTCGCTGCTCGATATGCTTGACGCTCTGCGTGAGGATGAGGTCGACAACCATGCAGGTCACCATGAGCGAAAACCACATTATCAGGGTCCGGGTTGACGAGGGTATGCGCCCTGTGGCGCAGTCGATGGCGGTCTTGCTGAGCCACACAAACGACAGAATGGTTGCCACTTTTCCGATTCCCAACAGGGTACGCACGGCGATGATGAGGCGGTACCCCCGGATGAGGCACCATACGTAGTGCATATAGTTAAGAATGCGGCTCAATGTAATTCGTTTTTGGCTTTTGGGAATTCAGCTGATATAAATATATAAACATGAACGCCGCTCGGGTGGGTAGGGGGAGAATACCTACTCCCTCCCCGGGGGTTGGCGGTGTGCACGTATAGAGCGGAACAGTGGCTCCACCTTCTCCTTGGCGGCACGAAACATGCGCCATACATAGAAAGAAGCGGCCTCGGCAGGCATAACCGGTAGCGTAATGAACAGATTGCGCGATACATAGCGGAACTTGCTGAGTGCATATCGAACGCCATTATCAAGAGCGGCTCCGTTTAGACCTACTTTGAAATATGCCCCAAAATTACCACCTTTTATAATAATTTCCAAGATTTTTTCAGATTTTTTTTGAAATGATGGGTCATACAGTGGAATTTTGTGTGGGTTCAACCCCAGACGGTGCACGGCAATGGCTGCAAAATACTTCCAGGGGCGTTCTAGTCCGAACCGACGGATGTTAGCAGCGAGGCGGGGGTGGTCTATCTGATCGCCGTATGTATGGAGCAGCATCACCCAGTCGCACAACTGCCTCAGCCCTATCCCGCCGGTGATGAGATGGTGCAACGCATGATAAAAGACATAGATGGCATCGAAGTCGAGCGACGGCACCGTAACCGCCACACCACCGATGGTGAGCGTGCGACGCTGAGCGTCACCCTCGAGCTGCTGTACCATCCACCCCTTAAACTCGCGGGCGTGCAACGGCGAGAAGACCTCGATAATGGTGCGATGCAGTTCGACAACCACGCCGTCGAATGTAAAGGCGTAGTGCTGAGTATTTTCGTGGCTGTCGGCAATATCGGCACCAAGGTAACGGCAGCACAGCTCGACGGCACGCCGATACTGCTGGCGCCCGACATAGAAGTCGATATCGCCGGTAGTGCGCATCTGCGGCACGCGGTAGGCGCGCGCCACCCCCTGCCCTTTCAGCAACACCCCGTGAATGCCATGTTCCTCAAAAAACGCCACCAGCCGCCCCACGGCCCGGTCCAACCCCACATTAGAGTGAATCAACCGCAGCGCATGCTTCCGCATCCCCGCCGACATCCCCCCCGGCATAGTCTGTGCCTTTTCTGAGATTGTGCCAATCCCTTCGATAACAATCCCGGTCACAGTCTGCCTGCGAGCCATCCTCATCACCCACTCCCAGTCAACATCCCCCGCCAGCACCGCCCCCTCTGCGTCTCCGCTGGTCTGCGGTTCCCCATCGTCACCATACAGCCCCCTCCTCAGCAGCGCAAAAAAAGCATCTATCCCCCTCCGATTCTCAACCATCATACCTCTCATTTTTTACAATTTCTTTTTCCTGCTTCTACCGATTCGTCGCAAAATATTATAAACTGTACTCCCCAACATCCCCACCAACAACGGCTTAAAAATCCAGATTCGCTTATATACCGGAATCCCCAACATTGAAAAGCCAATGCGTTTAACATGAAACTCGTTAACGCGGTTCTGCCATGTGCGACGCAAGGAGGCTTTGCTATCATCGCGCATCTTATAGAGCGGTTGCGGTAGTATATACCCCCGGTATCCGTTAGCATACATCTTAAACCAAAGGTGATAGTCCTCCACTCGCAATAACCATGGATCAATATCATACCCCCCTACAGCCTCATAGGCTTCGCGACGTACCATACACGGTGCGTGACTAAACGGCGTTCCCTTTACAAAGTCATTCTTATCGGGATAGCGGCCACCCTCATCCCCAGTCTTGAAATCTCCAGACTCGTCGAAATATATCATCGGAGTACTGACGAATGCTACCTCCGGATGCTCGTCAAG
>QLIP01068883.1_pt1 | contig 15225 bp, 26 predicted proteins | sample 1769771 | NCBI WGS metagenome assembly QLIP01 (sample SAMN09428762, study PRJNA476227) | Gut metagenome, whole genome shotgun sequencing project. | isolation source: cecum | host: Rhizomys sinensis | place: China: Jinsha town of Minqing, Fujian Province | collected 2013-09-23
ATTCTACTTCTGAATGCTACTTTTTTTCGGGGGGATTACACTGTTCATTTGAGGCACAAAAGAATAAAATCCTTTTTAATTAAAGTGAAGCCTTAAAATCATAAAGCGTAAATTTTGTTCCCAATCTGGGTTGCCTTTTCAGGAAGCGCTCTGAATATATTTATTGCCGCAAGCACGCTTCCGCGCTAGGCTCAATCAATGGACAGTCCACAGGCGGAAATGCTTTCCAAACTGCGCTTGAATAAGGCTATAGCCGCAACCGGACTATGCTCAAGGCGAAAGGCCGATATGCTGATTTTGGATGGCAAAGTCAGAATCAATGGGCAAGAGGAGCGTAATCCTGCACGGAAAGTTAGCATTGAAGACCAGATTGAAGTTGAGGGCAAAATCCTCAGTGCCGTTCAAGAGTCTCTCTATTATCTGTTACATAAGCCAATTCAGGTAATTTGTACGGCAAGCGACCCGAGAGGCAGAAAAACAGTGCTTGATTTCTTGCCTCCAGAGGCCAGGGGCAAGGGCCTCTTTCCTGTTGGGCGGCTGGATTATTTTTCCGAGGGACTTTTGCTTCTTACCAATGACGGCCTGCTCGCACAGAAAATTGCGCATCCAAGCCAGAATCAAGGCAAAATTTATGAAGTGCTTGTTCGAGGAGAAGTTCAGGAAACGGCACTCACCGAAATGCGCAAAGGAATTACCCTGGCTGACAATACCCATATCGCAGGGATTGAAGTGCAAAGATCTGCGGTTGATGAAGGAAATACTCTCCTGCGCATGATTTTGCATCAGGGCTTGAATCGGCAGATCAGGAAAAGTTGCGCCAAGCTTGGCCTGAAAATATTATCTTTGAAACGCATTGCGCAAGGACCCTTGAAACTTGGCAGGCTTAAATGCGGCGAGATTAAAAAATTAAATCAGGAAGAAGTTTTCCGCCTGAAAAATGCGCTTGGAATATAAATTTATCAACTCATTGCCTGACTTCAAGATTTCCACGCTTCCAGCAGGCAGGCTTGCCAATGCGCATAAAAATGCTTATTCTTGCAAACCAAGAAAAAATCAGTCTGCACGTACATAAAGCGCAGAGCCAGAGGGCATGATGAAAAAAGATATTCATCCCAAAGTTTTCAAAGCAAAGATCACCTGCGCCTGTGGAAACACCGAAGAAGTGCTTTCCACAAAAGGCGAGAATGTGCATGTAGAAGTCTGTTCAGCTTGTCATCCTTTTTTTACGGGCAAGCAACGTTTTTTGGATACTGCCGGTCGCATTGACCGCTTCCGCAAAAAATACGCGAAATTTGAACAAAAATAAATTTCTTGCGTTGCTGAATCCCATTGCGCATGCCACTGCCTGCCCTCTTGTGGGAGGACAGGCAGTAATGGACGGCGTGATGATGCGTAATGGTGGCGTTTATGGAATTGCTGTGCGCCAAGCCGATGGTCAGATTTATGCCCAGCGGCTGACTTGGTATTCACTGATGTCCAAGACATGCCTGCAAAAGCCTTTTTTGCGCGGGTTCCCGATTCTGCTTGAAACAATGATCAATGGCATACGTGCCCTGAACCGTTCTGTGGACTTGGCCACAAATAGCGAGAGCGAAAAACTGCCCCCCTGGTCAATGGCATTGAGCATTGCCCTGGCCTTGTTTATGGCTGCTGGGCTTTTTGTTCTGACGCCACACCTGCTATCGTTAGTCATGCTCAATTTTCAGGTTGGCGGCGATGTGGAAGGCCTGAGTTTTCATCTCTGGGATGGCTTTTACAAGTGCCTAATCTTTATTTGCTATATCTGGCTGATTTCCCTGATGCCAGATATCAGGCGAGTTTTCCAGTATCATGGCGCAGAACACAAGACCATCCACGCCTTTGAAAGCGGAAGGGATGTATGCGCGGAATATGCCAGAGGTATGAGCCGCCTGCATCCGCGCTGCGGCACAACATTCCTGCTCTTTGTGATCTGCATTTCAATTCTGCTTCAGGCATTTCTTGTACCCCTGCTTTTATTTTTCTGGACTCCAAATACGATAATTGGCAAGCATATCCTTACAATTTGCTTCAAGCTACTGCTGGTTATTCCCATCAGCGCCATGTCATACGAGTTGATTCGCTTTGCGTCCAGGCTTCCATCCGGCTTTTGGGGCGGACTGCTCAAGACGCCTGGCCTTGCTCTTCAGCGCTTGACCACAAGCGAGCCTAGCGCGGCGCAGATCGAAGTCGCGCTTGTTGCGCTGGCAGAGGCTCTTGGTTCTGATGCCAGTGAACATATCAATACGCCCAACTATGTTAAAATCTGGGATGGGTCATTGCTGGATATTGCCTCACAAAACAATTAGTCTCTGCATGTAGCCTGTCGTTCTTTGGCAGACGCTCTATGTAACCTGCTTAATGAGTATCCTGGCGTCTTGGAGAACCCATGTTTGCCAAACTGGAAGCCTTGGAAAAAAAATATCTTGAACTTGAAGAGTCCTTGGCCAAGCCAGAGGTATTCAACGATCAGGAGCAGTATCGCAAACTTGCCAAGGCACATGCCGATATACGCGATATTGTGGAGCTTTACCGCAAGCACCGCAGCCTTATGGACGAAATGGCTGAAAATCGCGCCCTTTTGCGCGATGATGATCCCGAAATTCGTGAGCTTGCCCACGAAGAAATCCAGAGGGCAGAAACTGAAATTCATAGGCTGGAGCAAGAGCTAAAACTTGCCTTGTTGCCTGTTGATCCGCTGGATGAAAAAAACACTATTCTGGAAATTCGTGCCGGAACAGGCGGCGAGGAAGCGGCGCTATTTGCGGCGGATCTTTTCCGAATGTACAACCGCTATGCTGAGCTTCAAGGATGGAAAACTGAGATTTTGAGCGAATCTTCCAGTGAAGGCGGCGGCCTTAAAGAAGTAATTTGCCTGGTTTCGGGCAAGCGTGTTTACAGCCGCCTTAAATTTGAAGCAGGTACTCACCGCGTCCAGCGTGTGCCTGTCACGGAAACCCAGGGGCGAATCCACACCTCTGCGGCAACAGTAGCTGTAATGCCGGAAGCAGAGGAAGTGGATGTTGAAATAAAGCCAGAAGATTTGCGAATTGACATTTTTCGCGCATCTGGCGCTGGCGGCCAACATGTCAACAAGACAGAATCGGCTGTAAGGATCACACATATCCCAACAGGCACGGTTGTTAGCTGCCAGGATGAGCGCTCACAACACAAAAATAAGGCCAGGGCGATGAAAGTTCTGGCCTCGCGCATCCTCGCCGCTGAGCGTGAAAAGCAAAGCCAGGAGCTATCCGCTGACCGCAAAGCTCAAGTAGGCAGTGGCGACCGTTCCGAACGCATCCGTACTTACAATTTCCCCCAGGGGCGCTGTACGGATCATCGCATCAATCTCACCCTTTATTCTCTTGAACGGATCATGGAAGGCGAACTTGCCCCCCTGCTAGAGGCATTAGCCACAGCCGCCCAGACCGAAGCCCTGCGTGCGCAAGCCGAAAGCTAGCTGGGGCTTTCTCCGCTCCTTTTCACTTGGTTGCACTCCATAACTTTCCGCAATGATTATCCACCTTGATATGGATGCTTTTTTCGCAGCGGTGGAGCAACTGGATAATCCCAAACTTCGTGGAAAACCGGTGATTGTGGGCGGGGATCGCCGTGGGGTGGTCTCCACAGCATCTTATGAAGCGCGTGTTTTTGGCATTCATTCTGCCATGCCCATCTCCACAGCGCGCAAGCTTTGTCCGCAAGGCATATTTTTGCAAGGACACGGCGCACGCTACTCGCAGATTTCCCGCTCAGTAATTCAATGCTTGCATGATTTTTCCCCGCTCGTTGAACAAGCCAGCATTGACGAGGCATATCTTGATGCTACTGGCCTTGACCGCCTGTTCCCAAGTTTTGAAGAACTTGGAAAAGCAATTAAAGAACATGTTTTCGAAGTTACGGGCGGCTTGACCTGTTCCTTGGGAATTGCGCCAGTAAAATTCCTGGCAAAAATCTGTTCAGACATCAACAAGCCAGATGGCCTTTACATCCTGACACTGGAAGAAATGGATAATTTCCTCATCGGGCTTCCCATCGAAAAATTATCTGGCGTGGGCAGAAATATGGGCGAAAAACTTAGACGCCTGGGAATTTTCAAGGTTGGGGATTTGCGCCATCTAAGCCATGAATATCTACTGACCCGTTTTGGCAAAATTGGGCACATTCTCTATGAACGCGCCCAGGGCCAAGACAGACGCGGAGTAAATCCACACCATGAGGTAAAAAGTGAAGGTTCAGAGCGAACCTTTCTGGAAAATACAACTGATCGTGAATTTCTTATGCGCGTACTCTATGCCCATGCCGAGCGCGTTGCCGCTTCCCTGCGTGCCAAAAAACTGCGTGGCAGAACAATCACCATAAAGATTAAGTTCGCGGATTTTCGCACAATTTCTCGTTCGCTAAGCCTATCAGAGCCGAGCAACGCCACGGAAACCATTTTTGTAGCAGCATCCTCCTTGCTGGCAGCTGAATCCCTGCCCAAATCAGTACGCCTGCTTGGCCTGAGCGTCTCTGGCTTTGGAGGCAGGATTAGCCAGCTACCGCTTGATCTGCATTCTGCCTCCTCTCTCCCTAAACCTCAGCGGCAGAATAATTTGCCCCAAAAATCATTCTCCCCACACATCTCGCAAGGGGACGAAATACGCAGAGAACGCCTTGATAGAGCCATCGATCAATTACGTAACCGCTTTGGCGCCAAGATTTTACAACGCGGCAGGCTTTATGTGCAGGATTCCTCAGAGAACTAATAGCAAATACAGACGGTTTTGAATTTAATCCTTAATTCCTGTTCAACTCTCCTCTTGCTAACAACGGCAAGCTGGGCTAGTATTTATCTGTTGCCGAAGTGGTGGAATTGGTAGACACGCTAGGTTCAGGGTCTAGTTTCCGTTCGGAAGTGGGAGTTCGAGTCTCCCCTTCGGCACCAGTAGAAAAACAACGAGTTAGCAAAGATTCTTTCTTTCGCTGGCTCGTTTTGTTTTTGCATTATCTTAAGTTGGCCTCACCATAGCCCCACCTTTCGGGATGCCCTCATTGCTATTCCCTTTTGGGTTGTATCTGTAAGGGCGGCCGCGATGTCCCATGTCCAACGGTTACGCATAGGCGATGCCGGTGGCCTTCGTCATGGGAACATTGCGGCCGCTTCCTTTTGTGGGCGTAGCCCGCTCCAGGAGACGCGTTTCACCGCTCCCCCATTTCCCCCTCCTCTCGAGAGACACGCCAAAAGCTCCCATGCTCGCCCCACCCCCCGGGTTATTCTCATCCGATTTGCGGCGTGAGGGTACGTGCATCTCGGCGTTCGTATGTACTGTATGGAATTTCCCCGCGGGAAAATGGAAGCCTGTGACTCCGCTACAGGCAAGCAAATAGCAAGGCGGTGTACCAATGAGTGACGCAAAAATAGACATCAAGGCCAAAGTGGCCGCCCGTGTTCAGGAAGAATTGCCAGCGCGCCGCTTGCTGAGAAAAAAGAGCAGAAGTTGCCGCTCGATTTCCTCATGCAGTGCCTGCGCCATAACCGCATCGGTGATGCTACCCTCTACGCTGCGCTGCACCGGGGGAAGTACGTGTACGTCAAGCTCTGGGGGTGGTGGCTCTACTGGAGTGGCCACCATTGGATGGAGAACATTGACAACCTGAAGGCGTTTGCCGCGGTGGACTACGTCTGCGACGAGTACCTGTGCATCCTTGTTGAAAGTTCGGAGGCCGAAGAAGGGTTCGGCTTGGTGAAGGCCATCAACAAACGGCACAACCTGCTGCGCGATATGACGGCGCGAGAGAAGCTGCTCGAGTGTACGCTCATCTTAAGTGAGAATCCGATGTACATCGAAGGGGATGAGTTGGATAAACAAGAGTTCCTCATGGCTACCCCAATGGTGTGGTAGCCTGCGCACCGGCGAGCTGTCGCCGGGTAAGCCCGAGCAGTAAGTACATCCTGAACGTCTGTCCAACGGACTGGAAGGGGTTGGATGAACCAAGCCCAACGTTTTCGAGTTTCTCAGCTCGAGCTTTGATGGCGACGAGACCATGATCAAGTATATGCTCCGGCTGCTCGGCTATGGCTTGCTTGGCTCACGCGATGAACATATCTGGGCAATCTTCCACGGCCCACGTGGCCGCAATGGCAAAGATAAGCTGATGAATGTTACCCGGCATGGCAGCATGCTGGCAATCAAAATTCCGACAGCCATGCTGATGTAGCAGACGTTCCAGCACTCAGGATCGCAACCTGAACCAGACATTATGGCGCTCCGCGGCGCGAAATTCGCCTTCCCATCTGAGAGGGAGGCGTCTCAGCGCATCGCCATGAGCAAGCTCAAGGACCTGACTGGTTGGTCCATCATCACTGCGCGCGGCATCCAGGACAAGCTTATGACTTCCTGGGAGCAGACCCATCTCCTGTTTTTCCTGACAAATAAACTCCCCAGGGTGAAGTCCGACGATGATGCTTTCTGATCCCGGTTGCACGCAGTGCACTGGCCGATCCGCTTCGTGGATAAACCCTCGGCACAGGACGAACGGCCACGGGATTCAAAGATGTACGCCAAGCTGGCCAAAGAAAGTTCCGGCATTCTGTCCAGCCTGGTGGAAGGCTGCATGGACTTCCTGCAGAACGGCCTCTGCCCATAGGAAAAAGTCGTGGCTTACACGGCGGAGCAACTAGAGCAATTTGACGATATTGGCGTCTTCCTGCAGGACTGCTGCAACAAGGAAGAAGCGCCGACCGAGAGCGACGACTGGGGCAACAAGACTGCCGTGTCCGATTTTGTTGCTACGCTCAACTGGTGGTGAAAGAAAACCTTTGGAAATACCTACGCTTTTTTAGCTAAAAAGGTCACACAGACGCTGGAAAAGCGGGGTATTCCGAGTAAAGAATCTAATGTTATGTATTACTTAGGTGTCACTATCAAAGACGATGTTGCCCTTGAGTACGCCCAGGCCCAGGACGAGGAGGCCAAAAAATCCAAGGGACGGTCATAATGCGCGCTTTTCCTCCCATCTTCCCGCCCACTCCCTTTTTGGATGGCCCGGAAACCCCCGTACTTCAAGACTTTGGGAGCTTGGGAGCTTTCCACTTAGACCGTCCGTACGCGTAAAAGGGGGGAGACACGCGCCCACGTGTGTTTACACATCCTCCCATCATCCCACTATATAAAAAGTCTCTGGGGGATGCGGAGATACGAGAGAGCCTCATGCGAGATGAGTCGGGATGTTGGGAGAATTATCAATGAGCGATCTGATTCTCGACTTGGTTCGCAGCAGAGTGGCAGACGGATAGCTCCGGTACATCAGTATGGCCTAGGGTGGCGAGTGGTGCTCGCCGTGCCCGGTGTGCGGTGGTAATGATCGTTTCCGTGTCTGGCCGAATCAGGATAGTGGCGAAGTTGCTGTTAAGGCAGGTGTGCCCGGTCCGTGGTGGTGTCGGAAGTATGACCGAACGGGCGATGTCATCAGCTTGCTCATGTTTGCCGATGGTTTGGAGTTCAAGGCCGCCTGCCGTGAGCTGCGCATCGAACTCTCCGAATCCAGTCGACCTATCAGCATCTGTGCTTGCCCAAGCAAAAGCAAGTATGGGCCTCCACAGAGTGGGCAGTGCCTGCGGAAAAATGGCGGAATCAGGCCACCAAAATGGTGATGGAAGCCCACGAGCGGTCAGACAGCACCGACTCGGGTTCTTGCCTGCTGAAGATCAGAAAACAGGCACTTGCCTATACCGCGCCCGTAGCGCATTCGGGCTGCCGGACAAAGCCAACGCCGATGGCAGCAAGATGCGCCGGGTACTCTGGATCCCACGCGGCTTCACTATTCCGCTTTGGACATCCAGTTGGGATAAGCCCGATGAGGTGCTACGCGTCCGCATTCGTCGTCCAAAGGGAGACCTCAAGGGCGACGACCCAAAGTACATGCTGCTTACTTGGTCTGGGCAGGTCCACATGTCATTGCCGCCGATAGGTGTTACCCCCTACCTGGACGTATGGGTTGTGGTTGAGGTCGTGTTGGATGCCATCGCTGGCATCACGCTTGCCACGGCAAGGTCGGGGGTATGGCCGCGCTTACCAATCGTAGAAAGCCTGATGTCCTGGCACATGGGATGTTGAGCGATTCTCCCCTGATTCTTGTGGCTCTTGATTTTGACAAGCCCGACCGTAAAGGGAATCGGCCCGGGTATCAGGGGTTGCTCTGGTGGCAAGAGCATTATGGCCAGGCCAGGCGTTTGCCAGTTCCTGAAGGCAAGAATCCCGGCGATACCTATAAGGCCGGATACAAAAATGGAGGCCCTCGATCTGGAGCGCCACAAGTTCTGCCAAAAATTCAACAAAGCCGAACGGCACGTCCTTTCGGCCGATATAGGGTACACCAATACCACCATTCTGTAACTGATAATCCAGGAAGCCAAGGCCCAGATCTATGAGCGACGGCTACGACGGCATCCCGTGTAAACTCGGGAGTTGCTTTGGCGCGCGGATGTCGAGCTGGAGTACCTGAAGCTGCAGGTCCGTAAGGCGTATAACCTGCGCCTAGTCAGCGATGCCGCGTATGAAAGCTGGAGTCGTATGATTGTTGAAGTAGGCGGCCTGCTAGGCGGTTGGTTGAAAAAACGAAACGAATCCGTAGAAGGCCAGCCGCCCAAGCCGGCCCAGCCTCGGACTGGACAGCCCGGGCAGGGATGGCTGCTAGGTTGATTGGCCTCCGCGTTCATCGGCGGTGCATGGAGTAACTCTGGCGGTGCGGGCTTGTTCTGCCTGAGCTGGCAATGGACCACGACCAATGCGAATACCAACGTCGGTTGCCGCTCCGCAAGAACACCATGAGGCCGAAGGGTCACGGCCCTTCGGACGGCGTGTATTTAGCGGAGGTATTCCTTCCCGCAATGGAGAATCACAAAGCAGCCGGAGCGGCTGGTAGGATTCGAAGGCGGCTTCGGCCGAAACTGCCATGGCAAAAACGTTCAAAAATTTATGAGGCCAGATTGCCACCTTTCGCAATTTTGCCGCCGCGTTCACCCTGGTGCGCCAGGGCAAGCGCTTCGATTCAGACACCCTCTCTTTTTACGCGGATCTTGAGTCCAATCTCTTTGCGCTGGATAGCAGCTTCAGCAGTACACTTGGCAGCCCAAGCCGCTCCGCGAATTCTGGGTAACCGATCCCAAACTTCGGCTTATCCAGGCTTCCGTCTTTGAGGATCGCGTGGTGCATCATGCCGCCATGCTGCACGTGGCCTCCGTGTTGTAGCGGCGCTTTATCACTGACACCTTCGCAAGTATCAAGAGACGGGGAATCCATGCCGCCAGTAATCGTCTGCGTTTGTTTTTGCGTTCTGCAAGCCGTAAGTGGGAACATCCCTATATCATCAAGACCGACATTAAGTCCTTTTTCCCAAGCCTGCCACACGACTTGTTCATGCAGCGCGTATAACGCATTTTTTCCGATCAGGATCTGCTCTGTTTTTTTGACTCCCTGATCCATCGCAGAGGCTATCAAGTGCGGGGATTGCCCATCGGAGCACTTACCAGTCAGTGGTTGGCCAACCTTTATCTTGATTCCCTGGACCATCACGCCAAGGACACTCTGGGCATAAAGTTCTATGTTCGGTACATGGACGATTTTGTGGTCGTGGGTGAGAGTAAAGCCTGGTGCCGTGAGAGCCTCGCTCGCTTGCAGGATCATGTGGAAGGGCTGCAGCTCACCATGAACCCCAAAACCGGGCTCTGGTCACTCTCGCAGGGTGTGGATTTTGTGGGTTACCGGCACTCGAGCAGCCACATCCGGCCTCGTAAGCGCACTCTCCGGCGTGCCCGAAAAACCTTCAAGGGCTTGCGTGGTCTGTACTATGATGGCCGGGTCGACCTTGAGTTCATCCGCTCCCGAGTAGCCTCGTTTGCCGGGTATATGCGCCACTGTGACGCGCATCCATCCATGGGATTCATTATGAAAAGATTTGTTCTTGTTAAGCGACATAGCGAGAAAGAAATTGGCTAGACACGGATTGTTATATAATTTTTATATAAATATGCTTTTAACAGGATGGAGGAAGCATGAAGGCGAAGGGAGTGATTCAACGGCTTAAGGCGGACGGATGGTTTGGACTGACGGGTAAGCCCACGGGGCATAAGCAGTTCAAGCATCCGATCAAGTCGGGCAAGGTCACGGTGGCTATGCACTCTTGCGACATTGCGCTCCCTACCTTGAAAAGCAGTCCGGCGTGAAGACGAGTTGAGGGATGTCTCTCGGCCAGACTGCTCTCCATATATATCGAATCTTCGGAGGAAACTATGGAATCGTATTATGCCGGGTTTATCCCTTATGAAGGCAAGGTGTCGGTTATTTTTCAAGATGTGTCGGGTTGCACAACCTGGGGCGAAAGTATGGAACACGTCTTTGCCATGGCCATTGATGCTTTGGCTGGCCATCTGGAAGCCTTGGCCAACGATGGTGATCCCATTCCTAATCCGTCCGGCTATACAGGTGCATGGGATGCCCTGCGGGCCGAATACGCCGGGTATACGACCTTGGACCTCTGCCGGAGGGAACGGTGGTGCATCCTGTGCCTGCTCCGGAGCTGGATTTGCGCACCAAGCAGGTAGCAGCATCTTTTAAAAAATACGCTTTGGATATGATTGACCGCAAGGCCGCTGCCGTGGGCATGACCCGCTCCGGCTTTCTCCTGAAAGCGGCAGAAGCATACGAGGTCCATGACCATGCCCAATGAGCTGCCGGCACAGACGGTGTCGAAAAGCTTTCAGGTTCAGGTGTGCGGATTCGAGGATAATGAACGCGCTGAACGCATGGGTTATATTGTAGGCCAGACCGTGGCCGCCCTAAGTCGTAATATAGACCTTTCACGGTTGGCAGGGATCTCCATTGCGACAGATTTTGATGCCGCCTTAAGAAAGTTGGACAGAGGGTTTGAAACCTCACGCCCATTATGCAGAACCAAAGATAATGTAGCTGAAGGGGTGGCTATGACCCTCATGGTGAGGCGGGATGGCATCAATAAATGGTATCTTATGCTGAATGCTCCTTATTTTATCCCGCTGGAAGAAGTGGTGGATAAACCTGGAGTCAAGTCTGATGCTTTAGCCGTTGCTTTGCACACGCTGGTGCACGAATGTGCTCATGTGCAGATTTCAGCCCATTTTGATGAGAAGTTTCCAGGCAGGTTCAACGCTCCGTGGAGAACGGACGAAGAAGTAATTCTACTTCAACCTGTGCTTGCTGCTTGAGATGAGTACGCTGCAAACTGCCTTGCCGGGCCTTATTGTACGGAATATCTCCAAGGGTGCTCAGAGGACACATTCGTTGGGTATTTAAGTGTTGCCCGCGAAAACTGCCAAGCTGGAATAAACCGATTTTATCAGCACCAAAACTGGCTGGAACTTTTTGAAGATGCTGGCCGGGACATATTTGAACCCGTAAGAGGGCTTGCTTACCTTTTGGGTGATATGGATGGCGCGTCTGTGGATTGGGGAGCATTTCCCGCTGCGCGCAAGGCGCTTGATGCAGATCCGCTGTACAAGCGTTTGGCCGAACCTATTCACTCCGAGTTAAGAAAACTATGGGAGAGTTGGTATGAGTGGGATTCCTTCGCGGTGTTTGCCCCGCTAATGGAAATTGCCCATACACTGTATTGTGAAATGGGTATACACCTGCATCGTTGCCCTGATGGTAGTGTGATTGTAAATATAAAATAAAATCATGCAGAAAGGACTTGCAACAATCTTGGAATCAAAGTCAAAGGGACTCACGGCAAGCGTGAAACCAACTAAGCCAAGAGGTTACAAGAATGTCCCGCAAGTTTGGAGTCGCACTGGAAATGACCGGCATCACCCGTGAACAGGCTGTACGCGTTCTCAATCAGGTAGGGGTTAGCGTGCAAAACGAAAGCTACAATCACGTTACCCGCGCACACTGTAAAATCGTGCCGGATGAATCCGTTTCCGGAGGGTTTGAGGTTGTGTCTCCTGTTTTGGAGGGTGAAGCAGGGTTGGATCAGCCTCGCACTGTTGTGACAGCTTTGGACGACATGGACGGTAAGGTCGACCGTCGTTGCGGCTACCATGTGCATTTTGATGCTGCCGATCTCTCGGTTGAGCACATCCGCGCGATCGTGCTGCGCTATGCGGCCTTTGAAGCCGAAATAGACGCCTTTATGCCTCTTTCCCGCCGGGGCAGCGCTAATACTTACTGCCAGAGCGTGCGCGACTTGGCTCAGGGCGAACGCTTCCTAAGTGCTACCACCTTGCAGGCCCTTACCGCCGCGCAACGTGGCAGGTATTTCAAGGTTAATCTGCAAGCATACCATGCGCATGGCACGGTTGAATTCAGGCAACATTCCGGCACACTTAATGCCCCCAAGGCCGTCAACTGAGTCCGCTTGCTGGAAGTCTTTGTGGCTGAAACCAAGGCCCAGGCGGATGCCCCTATAGTGGTTGACGCTCCTGTTCCTCATGTTCCCACGGGCCATCTGCAGGGCGTGCTGGCGCAGTTGGCCGATATGTTCCGTCAGGGTGAGGTCAGCCTGCAGGCCATGGTGGAGTGCTTTAATTGGCAGCCGTACACCGCCCATGCTGCCGTAAGCCGCCTGCGCCGTGCTGGATTGAATATCGTTTGCCACGCCTCGGAGGCAATGTCTACCGCTTGGATGGCACCGCAGCCCTGGCCCCGATTGCCTCGCCTGACCGCTTCGGTCGCCTCTGGGACGGCGTGGCCGACACGCTCCACTTATTATCGCAATCGCGCGGCCGTGCTGACCGTGGCCGCATAGGAGTCCTATGTACCGCTATCGAACCACCTAGGCCATCTGGCAGATGATGCTGATGCCGCCGCCGACACTGGAGGAATGGATGGGAGGCTCGGGCCTCCGGGCCGCAAACTGGAATGGCAGTGCCGTTCGTACCAGCTCGCCCGAGGAGCATGTGCAGGCTCTCATTGCTGTGGGGCTGCTTGCCCCTTTGTAGCCTGCTGTTGGCTTGTTTCACTCTTGCGCGTGCGAAGCCAGGGTTGTCCCGGCTTCGTTTTTTAGTATTAAGTTTTTGCGAGACGGTTAAAAACATCAATGCGCAACTGCATAAGGTCATTGAGTCCAATAGCGACGCCTCGTACTCCGTAAAACCTTGCACTATCTATTCCATTTTCAGGGGTAAGCCCGAGTCTCTTTCTGAGCCCTGCCACGTAGGCTGGATCATAGTCACTATGACCTTGTTTGCCCTTCTTGATGATTTTTTCAATATATTTTCCATCTTTTTTAATAGAGCATGTGAATCCGTCATCAATCAGATCGAAATCAAACTGAGCCAAGACATCTTTGAGGTCGTTAAATTTTAAATGTTTATCTCCCTTAGCGACTTTTCGTGATTGTTCAGAAAACCATCTGCTTATGTATGGTATTTCATCGGCTCGATTGGGACATATTTCGTGGGCTGCCGTTTGCGGGTGAACTCAAAAAGTTCATCATTGGAACAGCCTTCAATCCAATAGTTATTCAAACTCAAAAAATACAGAGTGCAAAGAAGTGTAGTTCTTTTGTTTCCATTATGAAAACAATGCGTTGATATGATAGAATGGAATAAAGCTGCCGCCTTATCAAAAAGGGTCTCAAACATTTCCTTTTGTCCCACAGTTGTGTACGGGCGTGCGCAGGCAGATTCAAGTAGCCCCTCATCTCTTACCCCGGAGGGAGAGATGGAGTCCTCTGTCATTGAATAATGATCAGCAAGAAAAAAATGAATATTTTTTACTTCCTCCACGTTCATTCTAACCTCCTACAAGTTCATGCTACTTCAGCGGGGCACTGCCGGACACGGCATAGGCCAGTTCTGCCGGGGCTTGATCCATGGGTAGATAGAGCGCGCCGGGTTTTTCCGTCTTCAGCGCCGCATCTGTGGGATCTGCTTCAGCGGCTGAGAACATGTGCCAGCGCCAGTTATCCTTGCCGGAAACACCTTTGCCGTCCGATGCTTAGTCCACTGTGCCAGACGGGCCGCACCGTGGTTTGGAAAAAAATGCGTCTGCAGGGCCACGCTTTCAATCTGTGCGCCCGTGAGCTGCGCGTGATACTTGGCCGCTCCCACCGCCGTGGCGACAAGCTGTTCGTTGGTGAGCTTGTTCTGGTCATGCAGGGGCTGAATTTTGCCGTCCTTGCCCTTGGCTACGGGCACGATGCGCAGCAACAGCTTGGTGCGGCCAATGGCGGCACGGTACTCCTTTTGCGCCTAGACTACGGCATATGGCACAGCCTTGGCCTTGGTCATATCCTAAGACGGGGCGGACACGTCCTGGGGAGAAGCCTCTGTAGGCTTGTCTGACGAATCAAGATCCATGGCCGCTTCGGCTGCGGCAATGCGTTCTTCCATGGTTGCCGCGGTTGCGGTTGCCTGAAATGCAAGCAGGGCGACCATGGCCAAAAAAGCACAGAATTTCTTCACAGCTTGTTTCCCTAACGGTCAGTTGCGCGGCGCAACAAATGGGCAGCACTGGGCGTGCCAGGGCAGACGCGGTGTGGGCAGGAGGACCGCCGCTGAACTCCATGCCGCGCTGGTCCTGGGCGACCTGGTCGGCGGCCTTGGCCAGCAACTGCTTCTGCAGGGTTATGATTTCACTCTTGCTATCCACGAGTTTGCTCAACGCCGCATTCTCCCTTTCCAACTCCGTGGTTGCTCCCTTTTGGATCGGATTCAGCGGGGCGCGGTCTTGGGGCTGTGCCTGAACACCTTTAGGCTTCAACATTTCACCTTCGGCAAAATAGAGCCATTCGCGGCTGATCTGCGGAAAAACCTCGAGAATCTTGGGCAGGAGGGGTCAGAGATTATGCTCCCGCGACTCTTTGAGGTTGCCGTTAAAAGTGCGTTGATGAACGCCATAAGAGGAGCGAGCTTGGTTTCAGAGCCAGCGACCTCTTTTGCTATTGTTCTAACACGTTGATATAATTTCATTATGCTAAAAACAGTCCTATAACTTAAAATTTAGCTTGATTATTAGACTAATATCAACGCATCTAGTCATTAACAGAGTGATTGTTTAAAAACTATCCAGGCCAGAGGTTGAATCATGACTTTGAGCGAAGATATTAAGCTAATTAAGCGAAGACGGCAAGATTTGGGGATCTGGCTTATCGAGAACGATATGACCCTGAAGGAGTTGGCGGACGCCGCGGGCATCAAGCCGAGGAGACTGTATTCACTATGGCAGTGAAGATGTACAAAGTCAG
>QLIP01021683.1_pt1 | contig 15172 bp, 7 predicted proteins | sample 1769771 | NCBI WGS metagenome assembly QLIP01 (sample SAMN09428762, study PRJNA476227) | Gut metagenome, whole genome shotgun sequencing project. | isolation source: cecum | host: Rhizomys sinensis | place: China: Jinsha town of Minqing, Fujian Province | collected 2013-09-23
GTTGAAACCAGTGGCAGTCTTATTCCACCACTTGGGGGTGAGGGTGGTCACGCGCTTGCTGCCAGGATAGCAGTCGCCAGCGTTGCGGTCGCGCTTGGAGGTGGTGCCGTCGGCTTCCACCAGGTCAACGTATTGATGAGTGGGCTTGTTATTTACAGCGTTATTGCCCCAGCGAGTGTCGTTGTAGTCCACGTGCCAGCAAAGCATGCCTTGGGCAGGGAGGTAAGAGTCCCAGCCAGTTTTCACACGAGCCTCAAGGAGGTAAAATTCGTTAGGGTTGGCGGGGTTAGTGATGGAGTAGCAGTGGTTGGACGACTGAATGTCGGCGAGCTTACCGGTGGTGATGTCGGCAGTGAGTTCCTCGGGGGTGAGCCAGCCCATAGCGTTGCGTTCAAATGCAGAGTAGGAGGGCGGGGTGCAGCCGTCGTTGTTGTAGGGGCCGTAGTCGAGCACGTTCCATGCGCCAGGGGTTACGAAGTAGTCGCTTTGGGTGCTCATTTCGCTTTCTGAGGTCATGTAGAGGTCGGGCAGACCCAGAATGTGGCTGAACTCGTGGACGAAGGTGCCCACGCCGTCGGGGCGGCTACCCACCCATTCGTTGGTGCAGCCGTAGCTATCGAGCAGCATGCCGTCATACTTGTAGCGTTTGGTTTCGCAGGCAGTGACGTAGTAGGCGTGAGGCCAGATGAGGTTAGGGTCATCGGCAGTGGCTTCGCCTAAGCCAGCGTAGAACACGAACACGTTGTCGATGGAGCCATCGCCATCGCGGTCATACTGGGTGAAGTCGACTTGCTCATCGAGCTGGTTGCAGGCTTCAATCACGATTTTGTGGGCGTATTTGTCGTTGCCGCTCACGTCGTTAGCGCCGTAGAAAGCGGCGTCGTATTGCACGGTGACGGGGCCAAACACGTCGAAGTCACAGTCAAATTTGTTGGAGCTTTGCTCGAGGAAGTACTCGTGGGCGCAACCGGTGCCGCCATATTCAGAGAACCCAGTTTTGTTGAGCATATCGGAGAAGTACTGGTGGGTTTTGGAGCCGAGATTGAATTTCACATCGGGAAATTCAACCAGGAGCACGAGTGCTTTTTGTTTGCCCGTGGAGGGGAAGGAGGAGCCGGGGAATTTGCCTACGTGGCCAGGCACACGGCGGCGGGCATCGCGAGCCTTGGCGGCGCGAGCGCGGAGTTCGGCGGTGAAGGGGGTAGCCGCGTCAGTGGCCACGAGTTGGCCTTCGGTGTTGATTGTGGCGTAGCGATAGCCCTGCTCGGTGGCAATCAGGAGATTTTGCTTCGAGTCGAGGGCGTAGTGGAAGTGTTCGTCGCCATAGCGTGTGACGGTGACGGTAGTGCCGTCGGCCATAGTCGCCACGTGGGGGCGACGGAGCGCGGGCACTGCGGCGGCAGAGAAAGCAAGCGTGACAGCCACCAGAGATGTGAGAAATTTTTTCATTGGAATGATTTGAGGAGAGATGAGTGAATAATCTATTGGTTATACAAGTAGCGTTTGATTGAGCGTTTGGGGGTCTTTTCAAACTCCTCGGTCATGATTTTGAGCGAAGAGATGCGTTGATAGCCCTCGAGCGAGGTGTTCAGGTGGTTGATCGCCTCCTGAATTTGCGCCTCCACTTGGTCGGGGGTGAGTGCTTGCGCAGCCACGTCGTCGGGGTCGGGGAATACGAGAGCCAGCAGGCGGCCTTCGCCCGAGTCCACCACGAGACTTTCGCCCACCAGCGGGAGGGAGTTGATTTTCTGCTCGAGTTCTTCGGGGTAAATGTTCTGACCCGAGGGGCCGAGAATCATTGTCTTATTGCGGCCGCGAATGTAGAGGAAACCGTCGGCGTCCTGAGTGGCCATATCGCCAGTGAGCATCCAGCCATCGGGAAGCATCACGGCCGAGGTAGCTTTGGGGTTCTTGTAGTAGCCGAGCATCACGTTGTCGCCGCGCACGGCAATTTCACCAGGGATACGCTCGGGGTCGGGGCTTTGGATACGCACCTCCATGCGGGGCACTGGTTGGCCGCAGCATTGGGGGCGGAAGTCGTTGGCGTGAGTGTAGCCAATGAGGGGCGCGCACTCGGTCATGCCATAGCCCACGGTGATGGGGAAGTGGATGCGGAGCAGGAACTCCTCCACCTCGCGGTTGAGGGCAGCACCACCCACGATCATCATTTCCAGTTTGCCGCCGAAGAAGGTCATCAGAGCCTGACGCACCTTGGCGTAGATGCGTTCGCGCACGAGTGGCGTTTTGAGCATCAAGCGGATAAGGGTGCGGTCGAGCGAGGGGAGCACCTTGGAGCGCACAATCTTCTCAACGATGAGGGGCACGGTGATAATCATTCGCGGCTGCACCTCGCGGAAAGCCTCGATGAGCACCTTGGGCGAAGGCTGGCGAGTGAGGAAGTAGAGGTGGCAGCCCTTGCAGAGGCCGTGAACCATCTCAATAACCATGCCATACATATGGGCCATGGGGAGCATACACATCATGTTGTCGCCAGGGCGGGGCAGGTCGGGGAGAATGTCGAAAATGGCTTGAATATTGCTCCAGATTGCCTTGTGGCTGAGCATTACGCCCTTGGAGAAGCCAGTGGAGCCAGAGGTGTAGTTGATGAGGGCAAGCGAGTTGGGGTCAGTCACCTTGAAGTAGTTGACCGACGCGGCAGTGAAGCCCTCGGGATAAGCCTTGCCAAAGAGGGTGTGGATATGCTCCTGGGCTTCCTGCAATGCTGCGTTGCGGCATACGCCTAAGGAGAAGTCCCTGAGGAAGAACACGCCCTCCAAGTTGGGGATTTGGTCAATGTTGATGGTGCGGAAAATCGACTCATCGACAAAAAGGAGGCGCGAGTCGGAGTGGGTCAGGAGATGATGCAGCGAATCGGCTTTAAATTCGTGCAGTATGGGCACCACGACAGCACCATAAGTGTACGTGGCGACATATGAAGTGACCCATGCGGAAGAGTTTTTGCCACAGAGAGCTATTTTGTCGCCTGGCTTGATGCCAGCCGAGTCAAAGAGGAGGTGTAGGCGAGCCACCTGTGCGGCTAAGTCGCGATAATAGAGCGTGTCGCCGCCCAGGTCGGTGAGGGCAGGTTTGTTCCATTGTTGCTTGATAGCCTCTTCAATGAAGGGGATTATATCTTGGCGCATGAGATAGTTGTGGTGTTAGTTGAACGGATAGGGTGAAGTTCCCGTCGGCGGGAACTTCACTCTACTATAACCAATAAGGGTTATGAAAAGTTTGCACGGAGCGCATCGGCTGCGGCTTGGAGTCCAGCGGGGTTCTTACCGCCTGCTTGGGCAAAGCCAGGTTGGCCACCGCCACCGCCTTGAATAGCCTTGGCGGCTTCGCGCACCATTTGCGAGGCGTTGAGGCCCTGCTTGGTGAGGTCGTCGGTGACCATGACGGTGAGCAGCGGTTTGCCGTCGGCCTCGGTGGCACCGAGGAAAGCGGTGTGCTGAGCAGAGAGCTGACGCACGGCAAAGGCGAGGTTCTTAACCACGTCGGCCTTCATCGCGCCCTTCACTTCCACAATGAGCACTCCGTTCACTTCCTGCGCGGCGGCCAGGAGTTGAGCGGCTTGCTTGCCAATGCGTTCTTTGGCAAATTCTTCGGCTTCCTTGCGCAGGTCGGCGTTTTCGTCGAGGGTCTTGCGCAGGGCTTGACGCAGGTCGGAGGCGTTGTTGAACATGCGGGCAATGTCGGCGATGGTGTCCTGGAGGGTGTCCATGGAGTCCTCAACGGCGCTGCCAGTGATGGCCTCGATGCGGCGGATGCCAGCGGCCGTGGAGCCTTCGCTCACGATGCGAATCATGCCAATGCAGCCAGTGTTGGGCACGTGGGTGCCACCGCAGAGTTCAACGCTCTCGCCGTAGCGAATTACGCGCACTTCCTCTCCATATTTTTCGCCAAAGAGAGCCATAGCACCCATTTCGCGAGCTTGGTCAATGGGCACTGCGCGGTGTTCGTCGAGGGCAATGGCGCGGCGCACCATAGAGTTAGCCAGGCGTTCCACTTGGCGGAGTTCCTCGGGGGTAACCTTCTGGAAGTGGGAGAAGTCGAAGCGGAGCAGCGAGGGCGACACGAAGGAGCCTTTTTGCTCTACGTGGGTGCCGAGCACGGTGCGCAGGGCCAGGTGGAGCAGGTGAGTGGCGGTGTGGTTGCACTCGGTGGCACGGCGGGCCTCAACGTCGATGGCGGCAGTGAACTGAGCAGCGGGATTGGCGGGCAGTTTGCTGGTCAGGTGCACGCTCATACCATTTTCGCGCTTGGTGTCGTAGATTTCCACCACTTCGCCAGTAACGTTGTCGGTGAGGGTGCCAGAGTCGCCTACCTGACCGCCCATTTCGCCGTAGAAGGGAGTTTGGCTGAGCACAATTTGGTAGAACTCGCGACCCTTTTGCTTCACTTGGCGATAGCGGAGAATTTCGGCAGGGCAGGCGGTGAGGTCATAGCCCACAAAGTCCTGTTCGCCAGCTTGGAGCACCACCCAGTCGGTGGCTTCCACGGCGGCGGCAGCGCGAGCGCGGTCCTTCTGGGCCTGCATTTCGGAGTCAAATTCTTTGTGGTCGAGCGTCATGCCGTTTTCTTTGAGGATCAGCTCGGTGAGGTCGAGGGGGAAGCCGTAGGTGTCGTAGAGCACGAAGGCCTGCTTGCCCGAAATTTCGGTGCTGCCAGCAGCCTTGGTTTGCTGCATAGCGCCGTCGAGCAGACGGATACCATTTTCGAGGGTGCGCAGGAAAGAGTCTTCCTCTTCCTTAATCACGCGCATGATGAGTTCGCGCGAAGTGGTGAGTTCGGGGTAGGCCTCGCCCATCGATTCGATGAGGGTGTCGATGAGTTGATACATGAAGGCCTCGCGACGTTCGAGGAAGGTGTAGGCATAGCGCACGGCGCGACGCAGGATGCGGCGGATCACATAGCCAGCCTTGGCGTTGCTGGGCAGCTGATTGTCGGCAATAGAGAAGGCGATGGTGCGCACGTGGTCGGCAATTACGCGCATGGCGATGTCCACCTTATTATCCACGCCATACTTCTTGCCCGAGAGGGTGGAGATGGTGGCGATGAGGGGGGTGAACACGTCGGTGTCGTAGTTGGAGGTCTTGCCTTGGAGCGCCATGCAGAGGCGTTCGAAGCCCATGCCAGTGTCGATTACCTTGGCGGGGAGCGACTCGAGCGAGCCGTCGGCCTTGCGGTTGAACTGCATGAACACGAGGTTCCAGATTTCGATCACCTGAGGGTGGTCGTGGTTCACCAGCGAGGCACCGCTGCGCTCGGCGCGTTCAGCCTCGGAGCGGAGGTCAATATGGATTTCGGAGCAGGGGCCGCAGGGACCAGTGTCGCCCATTTCCCAGAAGTTGTCCTTCTTGTTACCATTTATAATATGGTCCTTGGGGAGATGTTTTTCCCAAATAGAGGCGGCTTCATCATCGCGCGAGAGGCCCTCCTCGGGAGAGCCTTCAAACACTGTGGCATAGAGGCGATCGGGGTTGAGTTTGAGCACCTCCACGAGGTATTCCCACGCCCAGTCGATGGCTTCTTGCTTGAAGTAGTCGCCAAAGCTCCAGTTGCCAAGCATTTCAAACATGGTGTGGTGGTAGGTGTCCATACCCACTTCCTCCAGGTCGTTGTGCTTGCCGCTCACGCGCAGACACTTCTGCGAGTCAGCCACGCGGGTATACTTAGCGGCCTTGTTGCCGAGAATGATATCTTTAAACTGGTTCATGCCCGCATTTGTGAACATCAGGGTGGGGTCATCCTTGATCACCATGGGGGCTGACGGAACGATTTTGTGTTCCTTTGAAGCGAAGAAGTCCTTGAACGACTCGCGTATTTCCTTTGCTGTCATATATATGAGATGAAATCTTTTTAACACGCAAAGTTACGCATTTTTTTTGTCTCCTGCAACTTTATTCGCACAAAGCGTCAAAAAAACCGCCTCGCAGAGCCAATTTAGCGGACTATCACTTTTTGGAGGGTGGAGCCTTGGCGGCGAATGTAGAGGCCAGGGGTGAGGCTGCGTGCGCCCACGGCGGTGCCTTGCAGGTTATACCATTCTTCGCTGTTGGGGGTGGTGTTCGCCTCGGAAAGCCCCGTATCAACGCCCACTTGAAATTCTTCGGAGGTGATAGGCTTGGAGTATTCGTAGCTGCCTTCAGTGCCATGCACGGCCACGACCGAGAAGCGGTATTTGTCGGCGCTGCCCAAGGAGTGAGCCACGCGCATGGAGGTGGCACCACCAGTGCGAATGTCGTTGTAGTCAGGCAAGATTTGTTCCGAGCGATTGGTCACTATCATTATGTCGTCGATGGCCACATTGCCCTGCGCCTTGACATAGGAGAGGCGAATTTGACGTACCCCTTGGGGCAACTCCATAGTGAACAGGCCCGAGGCACCAGCGACTGGGGTCACTGCGTCGAGCTTGGTCCATTTGCCAGTGCCGTCATTGCCTTTAATTACGACGGTTGAACCACTGGTGCGGGTGTTGTCGCCTCTATACCAAAAATCCAGACGGGAAATACCGCTTCCATATAGTGGGGTTTCCACGTAGTCGTCGTTGTTGGCGAGTTTGAGCGAGGGGGCAGCACTGGCATAAAAGCCTTCGGTGGTATACACGGCCGTGGTGTTGGAGGTCCAGGCCGGCGGCATCTTGGCCTCGGTGAGATCGGTGCCCATATTGTTGATTACGGTGGAGGGCACGCCGTCGTTTTTGATACCAGTGACGGTCAGACGATAGTCCACCGCGCCAGGGGCAGCAGCCCACTTAGCCACGAAGAAGTTCTGTCCCTGCTCGGCAATGGTGAGATTGGAGGCGGCGGGTATGGCTTTGCCGCCGTCAACGTTGAATGAGATGATGCCAGCGGCTTCGGTTATCTCGGTGATGGGCAGGGCGATTGCCTTACCGCTCCAACTTTTCATGGCGGGAGTGGTGGAGGAGGTGAAACTGGTGCGGCTGCGTGAGCCAGGCCAGGTGTAGGTCGATACGGTGGAGGAGGAAAAACTATTGGCCGAACCGCCAGCCTCCACGAGGTCAACGTATTGGTGTTCGGCCTTGTTGTTCACAACGTTGCGGTCATATACAGCCTGGTCGAAGTCAATGTGCCAAATGAGCATGCCGTGGCTGGGAAGAAATTTGTCCCAACCAGTCTGTTGGCGGTTTTCAAACAGAAAAAACTCGTTTTTCTTGTCGGTGTTGATGATGCAGGCTTCATTTGTTTGGGCTATATGACCGAGCTTGACGGCCTGAGGGCCAGAGAGCACTTTGAGGTCAATCCAGCCCATAGCGTTGCGTTCGTAGGCCGAGAAGGCGGGAGGCGTACAGCCGTTGTTGTTGTAGGGGCCGTAGTCCATCACGTTCCATGGGCCGGGGGTGTAGGATGCTTGCTGGCCCGAGGTGTTGTATAAGTCGGGCAACCCGAGTACGTGGCTGAACTCGTGCACAAAGGTGCCTATGCCGTCGGGGGTGTTGGCCTTCCATTCGTTGGAGCAGGCGTAGCGGTTGATCCACACGCCATCTAACTGCAGGGTGAGGCCAGCTGAGAACAAGTCCCAGGAGTGAGGCCACACGGAGTCTTCGGGACCGTAGGTGGCTTCGCCTTGGCCAGCGTAGAAGATGAACACATTGTCAACTACGCCGTCGTTGTCGTTGTCATAATCCTGGAAGTTGATCTGCGCGTCGGCCTTTTCGCAGGCGTGCACCACCATCTGGGCGGCGTTCTTGTCGATGCCCCCCGTAGCGGGGTCGTTAGCGCCGTAGTAGTTGCGGTTGTTGTCGAGCGTGATTGGGCCTACCACGTCAAACTGCGGGTCAAACTGCTCCTGCGACTGGTCGCGGAAGTATTCGGCCGCACACCCAGTGCCGCCATACTGACTGAAGCCGTTCTCCATCATCAGTTTGCTGAAGTAATCTTTGGGGCTAACGGCATAACTGCGATTGAATTTCACGTCGCTGTACTCCACCAACAGCACCAAGGCCTTGATTTTGCCTTTGGTGGGGAAATTGGTGGTGTAGCGTCCCATGCCCGTTTGGGGAATAGCTTTGAAGGGCGCAGTGGCTCGGTAGGGGGCTATGCGGCGCTGAGGCAGCATTTTATTGGCCAGGCGCTTTTGCTGCACAGCACTCATATCGAACGAGGCGGCATCGCGAGCCACGCGGCTGGCCGAGAGCGAGCGCACCTCGGCATTTACGGCCATGATGTGGGACGACACCAAGGCTCCCGTCGTGGAGTCAAACGAGGCGTAGCAGTATTTCCCATCGGAGTCCCGTGCAAGGAGTTTGCCGTCGGCCGTGGTGATGTAGTTGAAATTTTCGTCGCCATGCTTCATTATGAGCAGTTCGGTGCCGTCGGGCTGCATCACGGTCAGCACCTTTCTCATGGCCGGCACCGCCGAGGCGGCGAGAGCCATAATTGCGGCTACGGCGAGGAGGATTATTCTATTTTTCATAAGGGAGAGTCTTATTTTACAGATACTTTTGACACGCCCCATGCGCCGCGCACCACGTAGATGCCAGGCAGGACGGGGTAATCACCGGCGTTGCCCGAGGCTATACGGGTGCCGCGTGTAGTGTAGATTTCGCCCGGTGAATGGAGGCGGATACGCCCCGTCAGCCCTTCGGCAGGTTGTGCGGAGTTGGCTTCGGTCGCGGAAATGGAGGCTGAACCAAAGTCTTTATAGGCCAACTGCTGTGCATTCACAATCACCTGAGAGATGTTGTTGATTACCATGGCCACTATGCGGCAGTTTTCCACGTTGCCCACGCCTGCAAGGCTGATGGGGGTTGAAATCCGTCGGGTTCCGCCCTGGGCTAAACCCGTAAAACTCGTTGAGGCCAGAGGGCGGTAGATTGAGCCAGGGCGTGCCACGTCGTTGAAGAGCGTCGTGGCCTGTTCGGGCGAGTCTTCCCAGCCGTCCATCGGGCCTTGCGAGCCTCCGGTGAAATAGTTGATCTGCACGTATGGGCCGACCATATCCTCGAGCAGGACGTAAGCTACGCCATAATCGCCTTCGGCTTCGCAGGAGGCCGTGATGTCGACCGTAAGAATGCCCTTGTCCTGGCCTCCGTCGAAGTCAAACCTGGGCTTCACGTCCATGAATGATTCCAGACCGTCGTAGTACGAGAGGAATTCGAGTATGGTGGCGGGATCGGGGTCAAAAGCATTGGTCATGCGGTTGATTACGGCCGCTGGGGCATAGGTCATGGCCATATCCTTGACAAAGGTTTCGTAGGGAGCACCGGCGGCGGTCATGTCCATTTCGTCTTCCGAGTGTACGGCAATCGGGATAAAGCGGTCCTTGAGCACTTCCTTGGCTTTGCGGAAGGCTGCGATGCCCGCCGGACACCAGCCGCACCAGGTGCCAGTGTATTCTTCGCACACCAGGCGGCGGGGAAAGCCGCTGCGCATAACCGTCAGGGCATCGCCCACTCGCTGGAAGTCATATTCGTTGGGCTTGCCGTTGACTTTGGTGACACGGGCGGAATAGATTATGTCGCCGCCTTCGCGATTGCAGGTGAAGGAGGCCGTGGCCACGCCCATTTCTTTAAATCTGATGTAGTCAACGTAGGGAGGATCGGCGCGTTCCACCGTTGCAGTGGCCGTCTGTATGCCTTGGCCTTCAATTTCCATTTCAATTTCGAGATTGGTCACTTTTTCGGCGCCCATGCTCTTGAACAGCATATAGTAGTTGAAGGGTTCGCCCGGGTGTATGGTGCTCACGCCCTTATCGTCGGCCAGCGGGATTATCATGCTTTGCTGCAGCTTGTCGCCTTCAATGCGGGCGGTCAGGCAGTTGTTGAGTTTGAAAGTGGGTCCCATGTCGGTCCAGGCGTAGTTATCTTGCCATATCGACGTGCCGTCAGGTCTGCTGCTTTGGTATTTCGAGTATACCCATGCACCACCTGGTTTGGCGGGGGTCATGTCAACGGTCCAGGCGTGGTCGCGCGTGGTCATGCCCGTAAACATCACCTTGAAGCACAGGTCCTTGCCTGCCACTATGGGATAGGGTGCTGGCAATTCGCATACTTGCCACTGGCTCCCAATGGAGCCCAAGTCAACTTCAAACGAGTGAACAGGCGCGCCTTCTAAGGTCTCGCCGATGCTCACGGTGGCTTTCTTGAGCGTGTTGATCAGCGTCGGTTTATCCTCCGAGGCAAGGTCGTTGGTCGGTGTCACTATATTAATTGCAGTAATTGTGCAACCAATATATTCCTCCAGTTCTTCGGCCGTGAACGTCACAGCCATACCTAAGTCGTCAGTGCGGCCAAATCCATACGACACATACTTAAGACTACTGTCGCATTTTTCCAGTTCCATATAAGGTGTATCATCTGACGCAACTGCAACATTGGTCGGAGTGGAAATCTGCTGCAAAGGCACTGAGGAGAAGATGCTATTCGCCTTGGCCTTGGTGTAAGGAGTAGCGAGTTTGGGTGGATAGTTGAACGCGTAGTTGCGCGCCGAAAGCGGCAGACCCATAAGCAAGCCTACCACCGACAAGAGGAGAGTTCGTTTCATTCTTGGTTAATTGTTGGGTTGCGTGACTTCTGCTGCAATCCTTGGATTGGGGTTGTTGATAACGAAGCGCCGAAGTCCTACTTTCACGCCCAACCCAAATCATCAAAGCTCAGGGAAAACATCTATCTTCGGAGAAGCAGCAAACAAAGCCGATGCCCTCCGCAGGTTGTGACTCACACACACAACTTACACTCACAAACCTGCTGTACAAAAAAGTCTTAAATGTCCGTAGTTCAACGAGCATCCATTGTTTGCTGCATTCTCTACGAAGATTGACGTTTACCTGATTTCAACAAATTAAAGAGGAGCGCTAAGTGACGCTTTAATTTTTGCACCGCAAAGTTACGACCACTTCCTATTCTATCCAAAAAAAAGAGTACGGAAAAAGTACGGAAAAATTTTTCCGTACTTTTTCCGTACTTACCACCCATTTAACCATTTGAACATCAGCGCAATGCGCAAGCCAACTTTTTGAGCCAATTTTGTCCTACAATCGCCCAATCGGGCGACCGAAAAGCCAAAAAACGGCAAAATAGGGGGGCAAAATAGGGGCTTGGCTCACGAATTGAGCAAAAAAATTTGCGCGGCGTTGGATTTTTCGTTAACTTTGCCACATATTTAAAGCACTTTTCACGTAAATTTCATTCACTAATTACATAATTTCATTCTTTACCATGTGGTTATTTAACTCATCCATAGGCAGGAAATTCGTTATGGCTCTGACCGGAATTTGCCTTGTCTTGTTTGTTACTTTTCACGTGCTGATGAATGCTGTAGCTATCGTTTGGCCCGTGGCATACAATAAGGTGTGCCTCTTCCTCGGTGCCAACTGGTATGCCCTGATCGCCTCAGCTGGCCTCGGCCTGCTGGTGGTGCTGCACATCATCTACGCACTGGTGCTCACCATTCAAAACCGCAAGGCTCGCGGCAACGACCGCTACAGCGTGTCGGCTCGCCCCAAGTCGGTTGAATGGTCGTCGCAAAACATGCTCGTGCTCGGCATCGTGGTCATCGCTTTCCTTGGCGTGCACCTGGTGCAATTCTGGGCTCGCATGCAAGCTCAGGAAGTGCTCGGCTCGCTCTACGTTCACGACGGCGTTGAACTCCCCGCCGCTGCCGGCACCCTCTTCCTCCAAGTAGCCTTCGAACAGTGGTACACCCCCGTGATCTACATCATCGGTTTCGTTGCCCTCTGGTTCCACCTCAACCACGGTTTCTGGTCAATGTGGCAATCTATCGGCTGGAACAACGACAACTGGATGCCCCGCCTCAAGTGCATCGGCTCTTGCTGGGTGAGCTTCGTGATTGGTCTCTTCGTGCTCCAAGTGGCCGTGTTCACCATTCGCGCTAACCAAAAGTACTACTACAACAACGAAGCCCTCCAAGCTCAATATGCCGAGATGGCCGAAGAACACTTCAACCACGCCACCGAGCCTATCCAAAACGAACTGAAGAAAATTCAGCAGGAAGCCCAGGCTCTCCAAAACTCTGGTGAAATGTTCACTAACCCCGAAAAGATGCAAGCCCTTGAAGAACGCTTCGGCCAACTGCGCGAAGAACTTCAAAGCGAGTATATGCAATTCACCAAAAACCTCGAAAAGCTCAACAACCTCGGCAATCCCAACGCTGCCGCCGCTCAGGAAGCACCCGCAGCCGTGCCCGCTGTTGCTCAATAATCCACTCTCAAGCATCAACAATATCTATGGAACTGACTAAAACTCCCGACGGCCTCGTAATTCCCGCCGCCGACTCCAAAATTCCCGAAGGTCCTGTTGCTGAAAAGTGGACCAACTACAAAGCTCACCAAAAGCTCGTTAACCCCGCCAATAAGCGTAAACTCACCGTGATCGTGGTTGGCACCGGTCTGGCTGGCGCGTCTGCTGCCTCCACCCTCGGCGAAATGGGCTTCAACGTGCTCAACTTCTGCATTCAGGACTCCCCCCGTCGCGCTCACTCAATTGCCGCTCAGGGTGGTATCAACGCCGCCAAGAACTATCAAAACGACGGCGACTCAATCTACCGCCTCTTCTACGACACCGTGAAGGGTGGTGACTACCGCGCCCGCGAAGCCAACGTTTACCGTCTGGCCGAAGTGTCGAACAACATCATCGACCAATGCGTGGCGCAAGGCGTCCCCTTTGCTCGCGAATACGGCGGCCTGCTCGCCAACCGTTCCTTCGGTGGCGCTCAAGTGTCCCGCACCTTCTACGCTAAGGGTCAAACCGGTCAGCAGCTCCTGCTCGGCGCCTACTCCAGCCTCAACCGCCAAATTGAACTCGGCAAGGTGAAGAGCTTCAACCGCTACGAAATGCACGACGTGGTGATGATCGACGGCCGCGCCCGCGGTATCATCGCCAAGAACCTCGTGACCGGCGAATTTGAACGCTTCGCTGCCCACGCCGTGGTGCTCGCCACCGGTGGCTACGGCAACGCCTACTTCCTCTCCACCAACGCCATGAGCTGCAACTGCTCCGCAGCCATCGCAGCCTATCGCAAGGGTGCCTTCTTTGCCAACCCCGCATTTGTGCAAATCCACCCCACCTGCATCCCCGTGCACGGCGACAAGCAATCCAAACTCACCCTCATGTCCGAATCGCTCCGCAACGACGGCCGCATCTGGGTACCCAAAAACATCGAAGACGCCAAACGCCTCCAAAAGGGCGAAATCAAAGGCTCCGATATTCCCGAAGCTGACCGCGACTACTATCTGGAACGTCGCTACCCCGCCTTCGGCAACCTCGTGCCCCGCGACGTGGCCTCCCGCGCTGCCAAAGAACGCTGCGACAAGGGCTTCGGCGTGAACAACACCGGCCTGGCCGTGTTCCTCGACTTCTCCGAAGCAATCAACCGCCTCGGCATCGACACCGTGCGCCAACGCTACGGCAACCTCTTCGACATGTATGAGGAAATCACCGACGTTAACCCTGGCGAACTCGGCAACAAGATCGGCGAAGAATGTTACTACAACCCCATGATGATCTTCCCCGCCATCCACTACACCATGGGCGGCCTCTGGGTTGACTACGAGCTCCAAACCTCCCTCAAGGGTCTCTTCGCTATCGGCGAATGTAACTTCTCCGACCACGGCGCTAACCGCCTCGGTGCCTCCGCCCTCATGCAAGGCCTCGCCGACGGCTACTTCGTGCTCCCCTACACTATCCAAAACTACCTCAGCGACCAAATCTCCGTGCCCTGCCCCAAAGTGGACCTCCCCGAATTTGAACAGGCCGAAAAGGAATGTCGCGAACGTCACCAGCAGCTCCTCGCCACCCAAGGCAACCGCTCTGTCGACTCCATTCACAAGGAACTCGGCCACGTGATGTGGGAATACGTAGGCATGGCCCGCACCAAGGAAAGCCTCACCACCGCCCTCCAAAAAATCAAGGAAATCCGCAAAGAGTTTGAAACCAACCTCTACGTGCCCGGCGCCGCCGAAGGCTACAACAACGAACTCGACAAGGCTTTCCGCCTGCGCGACTTCATCATCATGGGCGAACTCATGGCCTACGACGCACTCAACCGCAACGAATCGTGCGGCGGCCACTTCCGCGAAGAATACCAAACCGAAGAAGGCGAAGCAAAACGCGACGACGAAAACTTCTTCTACGTTTCCTGCTGGGACTACCAAGGCAACGATGCCACCGCTCCCACCCTCATCAAGGAACCCCTCCACTACGAGGCCATCAAGGTGCAAACCCGCAACTACAAATCGTAAATCTTCACCAATCTCTAACAAACGTCAACAAAGAAAATGTCTAAAATGACCGTTACTCTTAGGGTATGGCGTCAAGCCGGCCCTAAAGCTCAGGGAGAGTTCAAGAACTACTCGGTGGAGACCGACACCGACACCTCATTCCTTGAAACCCTCGATATTCTCAACGAACAACTCGTAGAGGCCAAGCAAGAACCCATCGCCTTCGATAGCGACTGCCGCGAAGGCATCTGCGGCATGTGCTCGCTCTACATCAACGGACACCCCCACGGCCCCGCAACTGGCGCCACCACCTGCCAGCTCTATATGCGTCGCTTCAAGAACGGCGACGTAATCACCGTTGAGCCTTGGCGCTCCGCTGCCTTCCCCGTAATCAAGGACCTCATCGTGGACCGCAACGCCTTCGACAAAATCCAACAAGCTGGCGGCTACGTATCCTTCAACTGCGGCGGTGCTCAGGACGCCAACAACCTCCCCATCTCCAAGGTGCACGCCGACATGGCCATGGACTCCGCCACCTGCATCGGCTGCGGCGCATGCGTAGCAGCCTGCAAAAACGGCTCCGCCATGCTCTTCGTATCGGCCAAGGTGAGCCAATTCGCCCTCCTGCCCCAAGGACAAGTGGAACGCGCCCGCCGCGCCCGCAAGATGGTGGCCAAGATGGACGAACTCGGCTTCGGCAACTGCACCAACACCGGTGCCTGCTCCGCTGAATGTCCCAAGAGCATCTCGCTGAGCAACATCGCCCGCCTCAACCGCGAACTCATCGCCGCCAAGTGCGCTGAGTAACCCCCACCCTCCCGCACTCCCCAACTTCTATAACTTATAGCCCCCTATAAGTTATAGAAGTTATTTTTATGCCCAGTGCGGCACCTCCGCAAAGCCTCCCAGCCAATCCGCTAACGCGGAACCCGCTTTCTATAGGCCCTATAGGGCTTATGGGGCTTATAGG
>QLIP01038281.1_pt1 | contig 15164 bp, 7 predicted proteins | sample 1769771 | NCBI WGS metagenome assembly QLIP01 (sample SAMN09428762, study PRJNA476227) | Gut metagenome, whole genome shotgun sequencing project. | isolation source: cecum | host: Rhizomys sinensis | place: China: Jinsha town of Minqing, Fujian Province | collected 2013-09-23
GACCGATGAAAGGATGAAAAGATGCCATTTTTTAACCAAAAGCGACTCATCAGCCGTAGGCGGTCAATTTATTGAAACTCCCTCTAAATAATAGTGCAAATATACGCATTTTTTATCAATTGGCCACTTTTGGGGCGGTTTATTTGGGCAAACTGAGTTTTTTTCGTAAATTTGCACTCCACAAAACACCAACTTACTTATCACACTTAAATGAAAAAAACTTTACTCTCACTGGCTTTGGCTACATTCTCCCTGTCGGCGTTTGCGGTTGAGCCTATCATCACGCTCAAGACTGCTGCCTACGACGCAGCCGCCGCTGGCAAGATGATTTCCTTTGGCCTGATGGCTACGGAAGAAACCACCGTGCAGGTGGACTTCGGTCCTGGCCCCGTGGACTACAAAATCGGCCCCAACGCCGATGCCACCGCTGCTCCGCTGGTGCAGGGCGTAGTCCCCGCCGACGGTATTATTAAGGTGTATGGCGATGCCTCGCTGATCGACTATGTGGATATGCAGGGCGCGTATGTCACCGAGCTGACCATGCCCACGCTCACTAACCTCGAGGTGCTTATCCTCGACCACAATCAGCTCACCGACCTCGACCTGACCCCCTTCACCAAGCTCGCCTATCTGAGCCTGCGCGACAACCAATTCAGCTACCTCAATGTGCCCAACGATCTCCCTGACCTCAAGCTGCTCGACCTGAGCTATTGCGGCCAAGTGAGCTACGGCTTCACCCTCACCGGCTATCCCGAGTTGCAGCAGTTTGTGGCACAGAACACTGGCCTCTATTCCATTGATCTGAGCAACTCCGCCAAGCTCCTGCGCCTGAGCGCCGAGGGCAACGACTTCTATAGCATCGACCTGAGCAAGTGTGCCGAACTGCGTATCCTCGACGTGAGCCAAACCAACATCACCGAGCTTAACCTCAGCGGTTGCCCCAAGCTCGTGGAGCTTTACTGCAACAACGACGGCTCGAAGAATAATTCCACGAAGCTCTCCTCGCTCGACCTCTCTGTGGTGCCCGAGCTGCGTGTGCTCTTCGCCTCTGGCAATAACCTCACCGACATCAACCTTTCGGCCAATCCTCAGCTCACCGACATCTACCTCAACCACAACCAACTCACGAAGCTCGACGTGTCGGCTCAGACCAACCTGCTCAACATGGCGCTGCGCATGAACAACTTCGACCTCGCCTCGCTCCCCACTCCCCAGGAGACTTATCTCGACTACTCCGTGTGGCCCCAGCGCCCTATGAAGGTGGCTTATAGCTATCCTCAGGGTGGCATCCTCGACCTCTCGGCTCAGGTGCTCCGCCCCGGCGTGGAAACCTATGCCAACCTCTTCAAATTTAACCCCGAGAACGAAAGCGAACCCATCGAACTCATCGTGGGTCAAGACTACGAATATGAAGATGGCAAGTTCACGCTCCTCACCACCCACACCGACTCGCTCCACGCTGAGTTCTACTGCCCCGTATTCCCCGACGGTGCCCTCTCCACCTCTAACTTCAAGGTGAAGTCGGCCGAGGAGTATGGCAAGCCCTCGAAAATCGTCAGCTGGAACATTGGCGAGGAAGTTGGCACCGAACTCAACTACAAGATCTACACCATGTTCAACGGCTGTTCCTACACCGACCCCGCTAAGGTATATATCGACTTTGGCGATGGCAAACTCGTGGAACAAGAATGTTACGGTTCGCTCCCCATCAATGGCACCGTGGCTGGCCCCCAAATGGCTATCTATGTGCCCGATGGCGTGACCCTCACTGGCCTGGACATGAACGATGTGCCCCTCTACAGCATCAACCTCACCGAGGCCGCTACGCTCACCAATCTGTCGCTCAACAACTGCGACCTGAACTACGTAGAACTGAGCCGCCTCAACCACCTCGAACGCCTCTCGCTCCGTGGCAACAAGCTCACCCAAGTGGACCTCACTGGTGCCAACCGCGCCGTGGTGAAGAATGTGCTCAACTCCGTGGATCTGAGCAATAATGAAATCACCGATTTCATCGTTGAAAACCGCGACGTAATCACCTCGCTCAACCTTTCCAATAACAAGCTCACCTCGCTCAACGCCTCCGAGTATAAGGCTCTCACCGAGCTTAACGTGGCCAACAACCAGCTGACCGAGCTTAACCTGACCTCTACCGTCACCCTGACGAGCCTCGACGTGTCGGGCAACCAACTGGAAACCCTCGAAATCCCTGCTGAGAACAAACTCGGTAGCCTCTACCTGCAAAACAACCGCTTCAACCTCGCCACTCTCCCCGCGCGCCCCGAAGGTGCTTACTCCTACTACTACGCTCCCCAGCAGCCCTATCGCATCCCCGCCAAGGGTTTCGGCGCCGACCTCAGCTCGCAAGCACTCACAATCTCCGTCACCACCTCCTACTGGAGCCCCGACGCAGATGGCTCCTGGAGCGAAAAGCACGAAACCAAGGTGTGCGACACTCAGTTCAACTGGTATGCCAAGGACGGCGAAACCGTGACCAAGCTCACGGAAGGCTCCGACTACACCATCGAAAAGGGTAACACCACCTTCAACGAAAGCGTCTACGGCAAAACCCTCTTCTGCGAAATCGTGAACGAGGCTCTGCCCGAATTCTCTGGCGACAACACTTTCCACACCACCGACATCGTGGCCACCGCCGCTCCCACCAATGTGGTAGCCTCCTTCACCACTCTCTACACCAACCGCAACGCCATTCTCCGCTTAGCTGGTAAGACCGAAGGCGCCACAGTCTACATTGACTGGACTGGCTCTGGCGAACTCGCTGAGTACACTCTCACCACCACCTATCGCGAATTTACCGCCAAGACCAAGGGCAACACCCTCGTGAAGGTTTATGCCTACGAACCCGAAAACCCCATCAGCGTGTTCTCTATCACTGAGTGCCCGATGAAGGACGTTGACCTCTCCAAGCTCAAAGGCGTCTACACCATCAACCTCTCTGGCAACGAGCTTGCCGCTCTCACCCTGCCCGAAAACTTCGACGCTTGCGAACTTATTCTCGACAACAACGCGTTCACCTCAATCGACCTCACCAACGCCAAGAACGTGTTCACTCTGGCCATGCTCAACAACAAGCTGACCTCCATCGACCTCTCCTCGATGCCTGGCCTGCTCTACTGCTTCCTGGCTCAAAACAAACTCTCTAACATCGACCTGAGCAAGACCCCCGAGCTTATTCTCCTTGACCTCAACCGCAACCAACTCTCCAGCATCGACGTCAAGAACTGCCGCAACCTCGAAGGCCTCTCCGTGGCTGGCAACCAACTCACCTCTATCAACGTTGCCAACCTCCCCTTCCTCCATCAGCTGATGATCGACGGCAATAAGTTCACCTTTGCCTCGCTGCCCCTCCCCCGCGAACAATGGGCCATCTACACCTACTCCAACCAAGCCCCCGTTGCTGCTACCTGCCAAGAAGGCATAGTCGATCTCTCGGCTCAAGCCACCGTAGGCGGCGAAGCCACTGAGTTCTACTGGTTCCTTGGCCAGCCCAACATCAACCTCGACAACGGCGAAGTGGAAGGCATAGTTCTCGAAGAAGGCGTTGACTACCAAATCGCTAACGGCATCACCACCTGGCTCCGCGACATTCCCGAACCCGTAGTTGGCATGATGATCAACCCCGTGCTGCCCCGCCTCATCCTCCTCACCGAGCCTATCACCGCCACCAGCGGTATTGAGGAAGTGACCGCCGCCAACGTCAGCATCCAAGTGGGCCAAGGCACCATCAACGTTGAAGCTGCTGGTGCACCCATCGCCATTGCCGACCTCCAAGGCCGTCTCCGCGCCTCTGCCACTGGCTCGGCCCACGTGGCTGGTCTCGCCCCTGGCATCTACCTCGTCACCGTGGCCAACAGCACTCAGAAAGTCACCGTAAAATAACCCCCTTCACCCCATAATTCCCCGAAGGCGTGCCCCACGGCGCGCCTTCGCTGTGTTTTGGCGCAAACGGCACGCTATCAATCATTTATATAATTTATATAACTTATATAACTTGGATAATTTGGTGAAGCCAAAAAAAATTCCTATATTTGCCAACGAAACCCATAACTTTAAAGCCATGAAACCTACTCTAAAGCCACGCAAATCGCGCCTTAAGCTTATCAAAAAAGACCCCTGGCTCGCACCCTTCACCGATGCTATTGAGGGGCGGCATAATGAGGTAATTCGTAAGCAAGCCGAGCTTTCAGCGGCCTCCGGCTCTCTCAAAGCCTTTGCTAATGCTTATGAGTATTTCGGCTTGCACCGCTCGCCCGAGGGCTGGACCTTCCGCGAGTACGCCCCCAACGCCAAGGCTATATATTTGGTGGGCGACTTCAACAACTGGCAACCCTCGCGCACCTGGAAGCTCCACAAAATCAAGGGCACTTATGGCGACTGGGAAATCCAGCTCCCCGCCTCCAAAATCCAGCATGGGCAGTACTACAAACTCCTCGTGGAGTGGGACGGCGGTTCGGGTGAACGTATTCCCGCCTATGCCACCCGAGTGGTGCAGGCTCCCAATTCGCCCCTCTTCTCTGCCCAGGTGTGGGAACCTGCCACTCCCTATAAGTGGGGCATCAAGCGCTTCAAACCCAACACCTCGCCTCTGCTCATCTACGAGTGCCACATAGGCATGGCGCAGGACAAGGAGGCCGTGGGCACCTACACTGAGTTTCGCGAAATTGTGCTCCCGCGCATCCATCGTCTCGGCTACAATTGCATTCAAATCATGGCCGTGCAGGAACACCCCTACTATGGCTCCTTTGGCTATCATGTCAGCTCGTTCTATGCTGCCTGTTCCCGCTTCGGCACCCCCGAGGAGTTGAAAGCGCTAATCGACGCTGCCCACGCGCTCGGCATCTCGGTGATTATGGACATCGTGCACTCCCACGCCGTGAAGAACGAGAACGAGGGCCTCGGTCGCCTCGATGGCAACCCCTCGCTCTATTTCTACGAGGACCCGTCGCGCCGCGAGCACCCCGCGTGGGACTCGCTCTGCTTCGACTATGGCAAAAACTACGTTCTCTATTTCCTGCTGAGCAATTGCCGCTATTGGATGGAGGAATACCACTTTGATGGTTTCCGCTTCGATGGCGTCACTTCCATGCTCTACCTCAACCATGGCTTAGGCCAGGCGTTCGGAGGCTACGAGGACTACTATAACGGCAATCAGGACACCAACGCAATCACTTATCTCTCGCTGGCCAATCTGCTTATTCACAGCCTCAACTCCAAGGCGATAACCATAGCCGAGGAGATGAGCGGCATGCCCGGCTTGGCTCTGCCAGTGAAGGACGGTGGCATGGGCTTCGACTATCGCATGGCCATGGGTATCCCCGACTATTGGATTAAGACTCTCAAGGAGAAAAAGGACGAGGATTGGCACCCGACTTCCATTTTCTGGGAACTGACCAATCGCCGCGCCGACGAGCGCACCATATCCTATGTGGAGAGTCACGATCAGGCGCTCGTGGGCGACAAAACCGTGATTTTCCGCCTCATCGACTCGGCCATGTACTGGCACATGGCGCTCGAGGACCCCGATGCGACGGTGGCGCGCGGCATGGCGCTCCACAAGATGATTCGCCTCGTAACTCTTGCCTCAATCAACGGCGGCTACCTCAATTTCATGGGCAATGAATGGGGCCACCCCGAGTGGATCGACTTCCCCCGCGAGGGCAATGGCTGGAGCCATAAGTATGCCCGCCGTCAGTGGGAACTGGTGGATAGCGACTATCTCAAATATTTCCAGCTCAACAACTTCGACCAGGCTATAATTCAGCTCATAGGCTCCCAAAAGGGCATTGAGAGCACCCCGGTGATGAAACTCTGGGAAAAGGACGATGACCAAGTGCTGGCGTTCATGCGCGGCGACCTGGTGTTCGTGTTCAATTTCTCGCCCACGGAGTCTTACTCAGGCTATGGTCTGCTGGCTCCCGCAGGTGAGTATGAGGGCGTGCTTTCCTCCGACGAACCCGCCTTTGGTGGCTATGGCAACATCGACCTGACCACCCATCACCTCACGGTGCACGACCCGCTCTATGCGCCCACCGGCCGCGAGTGGCTCAAACTCTACCTCCCGCCCCGCACTGCCCAAGTGCTCCGCAAAATCAACTAAGAAATACCTAATCAACAAATTATAATTTAATGATGAAACAACAAATCCTTGCAGGATTGGCGGCATTAGCACTGACAGCCTCTGCCGCTGACCTCCCCTTCAAGACCACAACGATTGTCAACGGGCAATTTGCTGCGGACACCGAATGGTATGCCATGCAAATTGGCTCACAAGGCTATGTGATTGGTGCTTCTGCGCTCGAAACGCCCATCACCCTCACTTCCACCACCGCCAATTGGACCGATGCCGAACTTTGGTGTTTCGTTGGCAACGAAACCTCTGGTTATACGATCTATAACAAGGCTCTCGGGGCCAAAGCTTCACTTGCTGCCCCCGTGTCGCCTGCTTCCGATGGCAACACCGGCGGCAACACCTTTGCCCAAGTGGTTAACCAGTTCGCAAATGGTATGACCTACGAGTGGGAATTTACCCCCTCTACCAATATATCTGGCACCTACTATGTCTCTGTTCGCGGTGACCAGTCTTTGGCGCTTAACAAGCGCGGCTCCAACCTCGCTTTCTGGACCACCGGTAGCGATGCAGGCTCCTCAATCCGCATCCTCCAAAAGCCTTGCACCGACTTCACCGTGGCCAATAATGTGGTGACCTTCGACCTCGGCAGCGGCAACACCGCCACTCTGTCCTGCCCTGGCTCCACAGCCTCAGCCAACGGTAAGCAACTCACCCTCGGTGCTGGCACCTGGACCTTCACCCTCCCCGCTGGCAAGGTGATTGAAAACCTCGAATATATAGCCGACGGCAAGGTGAAATGGGTGTCGGACGCTCCCTGGCGCGAACATCACCTCACCATCCAAGGTCCTGCGGTGATCGATAGCCCCGAACTCACCCTGTGCGATGCCAAGACTGTCAATGGCACCCCCGTGTTTATCTACACAGGTTCGGGCCACTATGCTATCCAATATCGTATTCCAGCCATCACCACCATTCCCGTTGGTCCCCACAAGGGTCGCCTCGTGGCCGTCAACGACTATCGTTACAGCGGTGCCGACATCGGCGCTGGCCGTATCGACCTCCACATGAGCTACTCCGACGACAATGGCACCACTTGGTCGCAACCTTACGATCCGCGTGATAAGGACGGCAACACCGTGGCCCAAGGCTCTGGCCAAGGTGCTTCCAACTCGCTTGCATCGCTCAACTGCGGCTATGGCGACCCCGCTATCGTGGCCGACCGCGAAACTGGCGAACTGCTCATGGTGGCTTGCTGCGGCCGCACTGGCTTCTTCGCTGGTACCCGTCAGTCGCCCCAGCCCTCCGCACGCTGGTGGAGCAAGGACGGCGGTCAAACCTGGACTCAGCCCGACTATAAGCAGTGGGAACAAATCTATGCCCTCTTCGACGGCACCAGCCCCGAAGGCAAAATCGACTCGCAGTTCATCGGCTCTGGCCGCATCATGCAAAGCCGCTACGTGAAGGTGGGCACCCACTATCGCCTCTATGCCGTAATGAGCGGTCTCACCCGCAACAACGGCAACATCGCCAACTGGGTGCTCTACTCCGACGACTTCGGTAAGAATTGGCACGTGCTCGGCGACCCCATGCAGCCCGCCGTCACCACCAAGGGCGACGAACCTAAGGCCGAGGAACTCCCCGACGGCTCCGTGCTCCTGGCCGCTCGCGCCAATGGTGGCGGTCGTCACTTCAACATCTTCCGCTACACCGACGTGGCTAAGGCCGAAGGCTCCTGGGGCACCGCAATCCGCACCGGCATGGGCTTTGGCAACATCAACGCCTGCGACGGCGAAATCATGATTCTCCCCGTGCGCAACAAAGCCACTGGCGCCGAACACTACATCGCCCTGCAATCTTTCCCCTTCGGTGGCGGTCGCAACAACGTCTCTATCGCTTACAAGCCCCTCGTAACCCCCGAGGACTACGACCAACCCACCGACTTCCACACCTGGGAAGGCCGCAAACAAGTGTCGAACATCGGCTCGGCCTACTCCACTATGACCTGGACCGACGACAATAAAGTGGGCTTCTTCTTCGAGGAGCAAACCTACAACAACCTCGCCTACACCGAAATCTTCGTGCCCCTCACCATCGAGGAAATCACCGGCGACAAATATGAGTACGTGCCCGATGCCGACAAGCACATCGCCAACCGCATGACCATCGAAATGATGAACTATCGCGCAAAAGGAGGTGCTGGCAAGTATGTGGGGGAGTTGAAACAGCTCCCTGAGGGAGCAATGGCCACTGAAATCGCCGCCTTCGAAGCCAACCCCACCATTGACAATATCGCCGCCTTCAACGCTGCCCTCAGCCTCAACGGAGGCCGCGTGGAAATCCTTCCCAACGCAGTCTATCGCTTCGTATCGGCCCATGATGGTAAGTATGCCAGCTTCACTGGCGCGCGCTACCTCGCAGTGACCAAAACTGGTAAAAAAATCAACACCAACACGTCCAACACCTCTCAGGCCAACCTCTTCACCGTAATTCCCACCGAGGGCGGCTATAAACTCTACAACGACAACGCCGGAGCCTATATCCCCGCAACTGCCGCTGCCACCGACACCGAAATGACCGCCACCACCAACGAGGCTGAAGCGGGCGTATTCGTCATCAGCAGCGACATCACTGGCCACTCCGACCTCGTCTGCACCACCCCTGGCAACGCCTCCTATCCCGCCATCCACATGGCCGGCACAGGCAAAGTAGTGATTTGGACCGCCGCCGACAGCGGCTCCAAGTGGTACATGGAAATGATGACAGAAACCGCCATCGACGAACTCCCCTCTACCCCCACCACCGCCACCTACTACGACCTCCAAGGCCGCCGCGTCCCCACCCCCAGCACCGGCCAACTCCTCATCACCCCCACTGGCCAAAAGCACCGCCACTAATCCCCCGCCCTCACAAAAAATCCCTCCGCAGCCCAGCCGCGGAGGGATTTTGCGCTTTTCTATAAATCGCTTATTGAATAAAAAAAAACACGGGTTAGCCACCAAAATTGGGGGCAGTGTCAAAAAGTTTGCGTAACTTTGCAGCATGGAAGCGAACGAACTAACTCACAAAAAACTCGAACTGGCCGCAAATTGCGACCAGTTCATTGAACATGAAGCTACATTACCTATTAGAATTGAGTCATTAATCCATATTATTCGAGATCAACAAGTAATGTTAGATAGTGACCTCGCTAATCTCTATGGCGTTGAAACCAAGGTACTTAATCAAGCTGTTAAGCGTAATATCAAGCGCTTCCCGATTGATTTTATGTTTCAACTCACCAAGGAAGAGAGTTCAAGGTCACAATTTGTGACCTTGAACGCAGGTCGCGGAAATAACGTTAAGGGAGGTTCTATAAATTGAGATGAGTTGATTTTGAGTGAAAAAATGAGGAGATTTTCGTCCTTGAAGAGGGAGTTTAGCGAGCTAAACGACCGATGAAAGGATGAAAAGATGCCATTTTTTTACCAAAAGCAGCTCATCAGCCGTAGGCGGTCAATTTATAGAAACTCCCTTAAGTATCTACCACACGTTTTCACCGAGAATGGGGTTGCTATGCTTAGCAGTGTTCTGCGCTCTGAAAGAGCCATTGAGGTGAATATCAGAATAATGCGTGCTTTCACAATGATGCGTGATATAGTGCGACAGCATAGCCACATTTTTCAACGTTTGGATAGACTGGAACTAAGGCAACTTAGAACCGACGAAAAGGTTGACGCAATTCTTGATAGCCTCAATGACTCTCCAGCACCTAAGCAGGGGGTGTTTTTTTGATGGGCAAATTTTTGATGCTTATGCGCTTGTTTCGGAGTTGATTCGGAAGGCGGCGCGGAGCATTGCGGTGATTGATAACTACGTTGATGAGTCGGTGCTGGTGCAGCTGGCTAAGCGCAATGCGGGTGTTGAGATTGAAATCTATACGCCTCGGATTTCGCAGGAGATGCGGCAGGACGTAGATCGACACAATGCGCAATATCCTGGTGTCACATTGCACCGCTACACCAAAGCTCACGACCGCTTCCTTATTATAGACAACGAGGTCTACCTCATCGGAGCCTCGCTAAAGGACCTCGGCAAGAAACTGTTTGGTTTTTCAAGGATGGAGGCCACCGATGCCGATGAACTCCTCGCAAGACTCCAATAAAGGGACGAGAGATGAGGTTTATGATTTGTCCAGAGTGTGTGGCGCGATCAACGACCGCCTCCAATCAATCTCGGTGAGTTAGAGTTGGTCGAGGGCGGCGGTTAGGGCGGCGCGGTCGAGGTTTTTGCCGATGATGACGAGTTTGATCATGCGGTCGCCGTAGGTGGAGTCCCAGTCGCGGCGTAGTTGGGGGTCGCGGGCGAGGAATTGCTCCAACTCTTCTTTGGGTGCGGAGGCAAACCAGTAGCCAGCTTCTTTGAGTTGCTTTTGGGTGCCGGCTTGCTCAAAAAGGTAGCTCATGTCGGGGTTGGCGGTGAAGTAGACCACACCTTTGCAGCGAATGATGTTGGCGGGCCAGTTTTTACCCACCCACCAGTCAAATTTGTTCAGGTCGAAGGCTGGGCGACGATAGTACACGAAGGTTTGGATACCAAATTCCTCCACGTGGTCGTGGCCATGCTCGTGGCAGTGGCCGCAGGTGCAGTGCTCGCCATGCTCGTGGTGATGTTCATGGTGATGTTCGTGTTCGTGGTGATGATGCTCCTCGTGCTCCTCCTCGTGGTCGTGGTGACCTTCGAGTTCTTGTACCCAGGTGGCGGAGGTGGCCACGTCTTCAAAGTCGAAAAGGTGGGTGTTGAGAATGTCGTCGAGCGGCACTTGGCAGTAGTCGGTGGAGATGATGCGTGCCTTGGGCTGGAGGGCGCGGAGCACTTTCTTGACGCGCTCGGCCTCCACGGGTGTCACTTCGGATATCTTGTTGAGAATGATGATGTTGCAGAACTCAATTTGCTCAATCACGAGGCTCTCGATGTCGTGCTCGTCATGCTCCTGCTCGGTGAGCTGTTCGCCGCAACCAAACTCGGCCGCCATGCGCAGGGCGTCGACCACCGACACGATGCAGTCCAGGCGTGGGGTGCCGCTCTTGGGGGCAAATTCCGCTTGCTGATCCATCATGTTGAGGGTTTGGGCTATGGGGGCGGGTTCGCAAATGCCGCTGGCTTCGATTACGATGTAGTCAAATTTCTCGGTGTCGATAATGTCGGCCACTTGCGCCATGAGATCGGCCTTGAGCGAGCAGCAGATGCAGCCGTTTTGGAGTGCCACGAGATCGTCGGACTCGGAGCCATCTTGGCCCACGATGCCCCCCTTCTGAATTAGTTCGGCGTCGATGTTCACCTCGCCTATATCGTTGACAATCACGGCAAAGCGTATGCCTTGGCGGTTGTGGAGTATATTATTGAGTAGGGTGGTTTTGCCGCTACCCAGATAACCGGTGAGCAGCAATACGGGTGTTTGCTTCATATCTCTGTTATTCGTCGTTTTGGTCGTTATTATCAACGCTATTTTCTTCGCCATTGTTCGGTCCCAACACCTGCTCCTCCACGGCCTCGCTGTTGGCTGCCGACTCTGCCTGGAAGTATTCCTCGAAGGAGTGGCCTTTGGAGATGAGTTGGTCAAAGTTGCGCTTGGCAATGATGATTGGGGTCACGTCGGTGGGGAGTGCAAAGATTTGCGACTGACCCAAAATCGTGCGGTAGCGTTCGGTTTCGGCCTTGTTGGCAAAGCCCTTGATAATGAGCATGCCTAAGGGGCCGAAGGTCATTTGTTCGAGGTCGAAGTCCTTCACCACAAAGGTGTTGAAGTTGTGGCGCGCTATGCCGTAGAGCAGTTCGTTGGCGCTGATGCGGTCGGTGGGGTAGACGAGCGCCAGATAGTGCTCCGCCTTGGGGTCGAAGATGAACTCAGCCTCCTGCGCAGCCGTGTCGTCGGCCACGGTATCGGTGCTCAAGCGAGTGTCCCAGAACATGGAGCGCGTGTTGCCATCGCCCTCTTGCAGTTTGCGGCCACGCGCCATGCCCTTGAGCCAGGCGGAGGTCATGGGCGAGAGGTCGGTTTCGGGATAGCGCTCGAGCATCTCCTTGAGGGTGGCGTTAAACTCCTCGGGCTTGCGCTCGGTGACGTAGGCCAGGGCGTGGAGGAACATAAACTTAGGCATGGTTTCACTCACGGGGTAGCGGCGCATCATCTCGGCGTAGGCATTGTGAACTGTGGCGTTGTCGTTGGCCAAGTAGGCAGCGTAGGACTGATCGTAGAGCTGCTGCTGGGCCGCGGGCATATCGCGCAGGTTCTGGATATAGTCGGGATTTTTGAGTGCTATGCCATACTTGCTGTCGGGAAACTCGCTGATGAGTCGTTGACGCCACACGTCGGCCTCGGTGCGCTGTCCCAGTCGCTCATATACTATGTAGAGGTTGTAGTACACGTCCAGGCGGTAGGTGTTGTCGGGATACTCCTTGAGCAGGCGGCTCCACTGACGGCGCGCGGCGGGGAAGTCCTCGAGCTTGTCCTTGAGTATCAAGCCCATGGAGTAGAGACCTTCCTGTATCACCTCGTGGGCGGTGGCCTTCTGCTCGTCGGTCTTGGGAATTTGGCTCAGGTAATATTCGGGATAGTGGGGGTCGGCAGCACGTTCGGCAGCCTTCTTATCCTCCTCGGTTTCGGCTGGCGGAGCGGCTTCGCCCTCGGCGCCCGGTGCTGTGCCTGCAGCGGCCGCGGCCATGGCTTCATCGGCTGCCTCAAACTCATTGAATGAGAAGGAAGCCTTGTTCTTGCGGCGCCAGTCGTCCTCGAGCTTACGCGAACCCCAGCGACGCTGGAACTGCGTGCGCCCTTGCGTCACCACGGCCGTGTTGTAGAAGTACCACGAATCGTCCTTGCTGCCCATCTGAAACTGCTGCGGAGCGTTGGCCGTGCCGCCTGAGTTGGAGGCATCGGAGTCGTCGCGTTTGGCCTCAAACTCAGCCAAGGCTTGCTCCTCGGCTTCGGCCGCCTCTTTCTTTTTGAGCTCGGCTATGATTTTGTTGATGATTTTCAGTTGCTCAGCCTCGGGCTTAGCGCTCAACGCTAAGAGGGAGTCCTGCATAGCCACGTTGCCAGCATACACGGCCAACTCGTCGAGCAGGTCGCTGCGCAGCTTGAGTGTGGCATAGTTGGGGTAGGTTTCGGGTAATTGCGGGATAGCCTCCGACATGCAGGGCTGCGCCAGGTCGTAGCGCCCACGCTCAAAGTAGAGTTGGCCGAGCGTGACGTTGTTCATTGCCTTTTCTATGCCGTTGCGCTCCGACTTTTGATTGGCCAGCACATAGTTGTCGATAGCCTTGAGCGTGTCGCCATGCGCGAGGTAGAGATTGCCCACGGCATAGTAGATTTGGTCGAGATATTTCTTGTTGCGGTCATAGCGCGTCATGCGCAGGAGCGACTTCACCTCGGAGTCGATACTCTTGCCAGCAAACACCTCGCTCTGGGCTATGCGCGCGTTGAGTTTGGTGCGATAGGTGGCCGAGGAGGAAGCCGCAGCCTTTTGGAACTGTGCAAAGGCCTCCTGATTGCGTCCTTCGCGGCGCAGGCATTGCCCCAGGAGGAATTGCAGGCGCGCTTTTTGAGTGCCGCTGGCATACTTTATTGCCTCCTTGAGCGGCTCAATGGCTTGGGCATAGTCCTTGCGGCGCACGGCTATATCGGCCGCCACAAAGGTGTAGAGTTCTTTGAGTTTCTTGGAGGTTAACTCTTCGGGCTTGATGCGTTTGAGGATAGTTTCGGCCTCGTTGGTCCAGTCAAAGCCCACATAGCTACGCGCTTGCCAGAGTTGAGCCTCGGTCACCGTCTCAGGCAACCATTTGAAGTGGCGCTGGATATAGTAGAACGTGGCAGCCGCGCCAGCAAAGTCGCCGTTGAAGTATTGCGACCGCCCCATCATCATCCACGCATTGTGCAGGAAAGGGTTATACTCCTCGCGCTTGAGCCAAGCCTTGTACTCAGGCGAAGAGTCGCCGCTTTTCCTCTTGGGGCGTTGCTTGATGGAGCGCAACTGGATAGCTTTCTGTGCCTTCTCTATGGAGCGGGTGAAGTCGCCCTTAGGCTGCGGCGTTTTGGGCAGACCTTTTGCCTCGGCAGGGTGGGGATAAAGAATGGTGGTGTAATCATCGTCATAATCCTTCTCCATCCCCTTGAGCGTTTCGCGGAAATGCTCATCGCCATTGTGATAGATATTATAACGAGTGATAAAGGCCTGATAACGGCGTGTGGCAGCGGTGTTCTTCTTCAAAGAACACGACTGCAGGGCAATCAAGCCGACGATCAACCACAATAACTTGCGCATGCTAAAATCATAACGCCCTCCCCCCCCAAATTATTTTCTCCCAACCCCAAAAGATTTGCGTATATCCAGAAATTTTGCTACATTTGCAATTACTTCCAAGCAATTTTTTAAGGGAGGTTCTATAAATTGAGATGAGTTGATTTTGAGTGAAAAAATGAGGAGATTTTCGTCCTTGAAGAGGGAGTTTAGCGAGCTAAACGACCGATGAAAGGATGAAAAGATGCCATTTTTTTACCAAAAGCAGCTCATCAGCCCTAGGCGGTCAATTTATAGAAACTCCCTTAAGGGAATTTATAGAAACTCCCATTTATTAAACACCTGCAAAGTTACCACCATTTCCCCCAAAAAAACTTGACCCAAGTCAAATAATACAGAATTTGTGTTGGCTGGGCCTAAAAAAGCAGAGGAAGTGCTATTTTGACACACCCAACTGTACAATTTCGAAGAAAGAGATCAGCCATTTGCTGCTGAGTCAGCCACACCGTTTCGTCCTCAACTTTCGCTTGAAGTTGAAGTGTCTCATCGGGCTGATACAAGATTAGTTCGTTAGCTTCCATGCTGCAAAGTTACGCAAACTTTCTGACACCGCCCGCAATTTTTGCCCAGACGGTTGTTTTTTTTGGAAAAATATTTTGCAGTGTCAAAAATTTTTTGTATCTTTGCCCCCGCAGACCACTTTGCAGAGGCTCCAGTCTGGGGTTATGCGGGTTGGGATGCAGCGAACATCACAAAAAAGCGTTTATCCGCGCTGATTCTTGACAACCTGAAATTCT
>QLIP01028237.1_pt1 | contig 15146 bp, 8 predicted proteins | sample 1769771 | NCBI WGS metagenome assembly QLIP01 (sample SAMN09428762, study PRJNA476227) | Gut metagenome, whole genome shotgun sequencing project. | isolation source: cecum | host: Rhizomys sinensis | place: China: Jinsha town of Minqing, Fujian Province | collected 2013-09-23
GGAACGAGGTCTTATTCCATAATTATAAGAGGAAACAGATGACTGATTTTGCAGCAATAGATTTTGAAACCGCCAACGGTCGCCGCTCAAGCGTGTGCAGCGTCGGCATCGTCATAGTCCGCGGAGGTGAGATAGTAGACCGATTCTACTCACTAATCCAGCCGGCACCAAACTATTACACACACTGGACCACAAAGGTGCATGGTCTCACGCGCGGTGACACCGACGGTCAGCCCACATTCCCGGAGGTTTGGGCGCAGATAGCTCCCCGCATCGAGGGGTTGCCATTGGTGGCGCACAACCGCCCCTTTGATGAGAGCTGCCTTAAAGCGGTCTTTGCTGAATATGAGATGGAGTATCCCGGCTACGAGTTTTACTGCACGCTTGCTGCCTCACGCCGATCTCTTAACCTTCCGAGCCATCAGCTGCACGTTTCGGCCGCCGCCTGCGGCTACAACCTCGACAACCATCACCATGCACTTGCCGATGCCGAAGCCTGTGCCGCCATCGCCTTAAAACTGCTGTAAAGAAGTTGTTTAAACAACTTCAAAAATAAAATGCCTTAGTATTCCCTTTTTGTAAATGATTTATGGAACGGAGTCTAATCGTTTAGCCGTTCGATAATCCAGTCTTCGATGCAGCGTGTGTCAGATGAAAAGTTGACTCCGATTAAGTAAATATTCCTGTTGTCGGTCTGGAACTGGCGCGCGTAATTACGCTCCTTTATCTGCTTGAGAGCCTGTTCGGAAGAACTGTCGTATTTGAGTTCAATGATATACACATTGCGCAGTGCCTCTATCTGCATGTCTATGCGACCTTGCGAAGTTGCTACTTCCGCCCTAGTGTTGAGTCCAAGTAATTGAGTGAGAAGGAAGAATGCGTTATGAAAGTTGTTTTCGTTTTCAATTTTAAGTTTATACGATACCCCTGCAAAAAAAGCTTGTAACTCTCGCATGGCTTGCTCCGGTCGTCCGATCTTAAAATATTTTATCATATCTTTTACCGGGGTGCATGCACTGGTATCCTGTATACCGGTATAATAGGGTAGCAGGACTTCGTAGAGGCTTTCCTTCACTTCTTTGTTGGGAATCCCCAGTCGTAGCAATTCTATTTCACGGTCGTATTCTTTGATGGTGAGATAACCGGTTTGATAAAGAAGTGCCTGGGGGGTTATTTCTGCCAAATCATACCCCTGCAGTTCAGATAGCGTGCAGTAATTATTGAATGTTTCTTCGAGGTCGGCATTGGTACGCTTAAGTGCTTCGGCAATAATAGTCGGCATCCCAGTCTGGCTCCAATAGTTGCCAATCATCTTCTTGGACAAGGCATTCAAAAGGGACCATGGGTTATACATGTCGCTGCCGCGCAGAGAGAAGCGGTATCCATCATAGTTCTCTTTCAGTCGCATTGAGATTTCTTGATAGGAAACACCTTCTGATTGAGCCATTTCGGTGATGCCGTTCTTGAAATTGTCATGCAATTCGGCTTCCGAGATACCGCATATGTCGGCAAAGTCATAGTCGAACGAAATATCCTGAATGTTGTTGAGGTCTGAAAAAATTGAAAGTTTGCTGAAACGGCTTACACCTGTCAGGAAAACAAGACGTATATGTTCTGCGCCACTTTTAAGGTTGGAGTAGACAGTAGCCAATCGGTTGCGACACTGTTCGTAAATTTCAGTGTTGTTGAGATTAGAAACTAAAGGTTTGTCATATTCATCGATAAGAATAACGACAGGCAGACCGGTTTTGCGATGTGCTCCCTCTATAATGTTGGCAAAACGAATAGACAGATTAGCAATCGATACAGGGACCTCATAAAGTTGCTCCCAAATTTGAAATTGTCGGTCAAGTACAATGTCAAGTTCCGCAACACTCTTATACCGTTCAATATTCAGATCGAACTTCAGCACAGGATACTGTTTCCAATCCCAGTCTATGCTGTCGATGTAAAGACCGCGGAAAAGCTCACGCCTCCCTTCAAAGAAACATTTTAAGGTATCAAGAAACAGACTTTTTCCAAATCGTCGCGGACGGGCAAGAAAGTAATATTTACTTGCATAGCACACCAGACGTTCAATAAACATGGTTTTGTCAACATATTTGAATCCACCATTGCGTATTGATATAAATGATTGGTCTCCAATTGGATAAATGTCTTGTTGTCTCATTGGGGCTTGCTTAACTGTGTAAAACTTTAATAGCTCTGTAAAGTTACATAAAAGAAACCATCTTTGCAAGTGGCGTCGGTGGCGCTTCGCGCGTCGTTGGCACTGCGTGCGTCGGTGGCGCTTCGCGCGTCGTTAGCGCTTCGCGCGTCGTTGGCGCTTCGCGCGTCGTTAGGCACTGCGTGCGTCGGTGGCGCTTCGCGCGTCGGTGGCACTGCGTGCGTCGTTGGCGCTGCGCGCGTCGTTTGGCACTGCGTGCGTCGTTAGGCACTGCGTGGGTGGTGAATAATGCCCCCATAGTGTGACGCTTGGTTACACTATGAGGGCAAATATCTAAAATCTGAAATCTAAAATCTAAAATCTAAAATCAGTGTTCATACGCGAAGCCGCGCTTTGCGAGGGCGGCACGCATCTGGAGCTGTGAGGCGGCTTCGTAGTAGTCGGCAATGCGGTGTATCCAGTCGTAGTCCGAAGTTGTGCCCCCACTGCGGGTCTTGTTGTAGCGGTCTATGAGTTCGTTGTATTCGCGCAACAGCGGACGCATTTCGCTGTCTGCCGGGTATCGGTTTTGATGTATCGACAGCGGAGCGGGCTGCTTAGGTTTCAAGTCGGGTATCTCTTCGGGAACACCGACGGTGAGACCGCACACCACATAGCACGACTGCGGCAGACCCACCAGTTCGCACATCTGTTGTTGGTCGGCAATGCGGGCATACCCGATGCAGCATGTGCCAAGCCCTAACGACTCGGCGGCGGCAATGGCACTCATCATGGCCAGAGCGGCGTCGACGGTACCCACCAGGAGCCCCTCGGCAGTATCGTGAAAATCAGCCAATTTTATATCATATTCCTTGGCTGCAACTTCTGCCTTATGGAAATCGGCACAGAACAGGAAGAAGTGGCTGCAGGTCTGCACATGCTTCATGGCAGTAATTTCATACATCTTATCCTTAAGCGCCTGGTCGGTGACATCGATCACCGAAAACTGCTGACCGTTGACGCTGGTGGGTGAGTTGCGGATGGCTTCATATATAAACTGCAGTTGTTCGGGGGTGATGTCTTGAGCCTTGTAGCTACGTATGCTTCGACGATTAAGCAACGAATCTTTTACACTTTTCATAATTAGCAAGGGTTTGTTACTTTATAAACCCATTGGGGTGCCATTCAGTTCGGTATATGAGATTAGTATGAAAAATCGGCAAGAAGCCATTCGCGAGCCGAAATTACGTTAATTTTGACATTGTCAAGTTGCTCTGTACGTGTCTGTGACATGGCAATAAGAGTTAAGTTATCGCATTTTAGCTTTCGTGAAGCCTCGACGAGTGCTATCAACTCTCGTTTTAAGGTCTTGGGGTTACTGATATCTAACGAAACCTGAATTAATTCCATAACCTTAGAATGATTGGTAACGACAAAATCCACTTCGCGTGATGTCGAGCCGGGGCGATAATAATATATATCCTGAAACGAAGAATTTGTACGGCGAAGTAATTCCATCATTACCACATTCTCCAAACGCCAACCAAGATTCTCTGAGGACAACACATTATGGCGGTAAGTCATAAATCCGGTATCAATGATATAAACCTTGTCCCCTCGAACACGTTCGCTACTCTTGTATGAAAATTTACTTATAGGTAGTATCAAGAACGCTTGTGTTAGATACTCCATGTAATTCCGTACAGTTTTAGCAGTGCCGATGCCCAGATTTTCGGTTAAATCCTTAACGTTGGCCAGCTGACCGGCATTATTGATAAAATGATTGGCCAATACCTTGATACCTTCTTCATTGCGTAACTTGAAACGGGATTTGATGTCCTTGCTGATTATTGTGTTTACAATCCCTTCAACATATATATGCCGATTGGATATCCCATCTAATTCTGGGAATCCCCCTTCTATAAGATAATCATGGAGTGCCGCTTGTTGTGCTGCAAGATTTTTGGTAGTTGGTTTATCTGTTGCAACTTGCCGCGCAGTACAGTATTCTCTGAAAGAAAATGGATAAAGTCTGATTTCGTTATAGCGACCGGTAAGATGTGTTGCCAATTCTGTACTAAGCAGTTTAGCGTTCGACCCTGTAACAAAAACATGTAATCCAAGCCTTAGCAGACGGTTTACAAACAGATGCCAACCATCTATATTCTGTATTTCGTCAAAGAAAAGATATTTTACATCTGTGCCATATATTGTGTATAAAGTTTCTAAAACATCATTAAGATCATCCACAGATAATTTGTAAAGTCGGTCATCATCAAAATTTACATAGCCATACTTGACTCCTTTGCTTCTAAGTGCCATGTGGCATAGTGTTGACTTTCCACATCGGCGAACACCAATTACTACCTGTGCCAATTTGCTGTTGAATTCAAACTGTTTCGCCTCTGGACGATTGACAAAATTATCACTTACTAACATGTCAAGCTCCTCTTCCTGTTCGAGCAGAATCTGAAATAATCTTTGCTTATCCATTTCTTTCTGATTTTCAGCGCAAAGATACAGCAAACTCCACTAAATCGCAAATTTTAAAGGCGTAAACTCCACTAAATCGCGAATTTTAAGGGCGTAAACTCCACTAAATTGAACGATGTGGTTTTTTAAACTACACTAAATTGTCTGCCGACCTGTGGTTTGAATAATTTTAGCTATATTTGCATTTTAAAAGAATTTAGAAGTTAACCTAACCTTAACCTAACATAGAGTATGCCCAAAAATAGTAAACTTGCGGTGATATGCGCCGCGGCGGCACTTATGGGTGGTGGCGCGGCACTGTCGATACCGGTGCTGGCTCATACCGCTCCGCAGCAGCAGTCGGTGAGCATAAAAGCCGTGAAGCGACTCAATCCGATGGCTGTCGAGGTGCTGTTTGCCGACAACAGCAAGATGACAGTGGACCTCTACGGTCCCAATATCTTCAGGATGTTTATGGATCCCAAGGGTGGAATAGTGCGCAACCCCAAAGCCACACCCGAAGCTGATATCCTGGTTGGTAATCCGCGTCGCAGTGTCGGCGAAATTAAGATTACAAACGAGAACGGCAAAAGCACCATCTCGACCTCGCGCATTGCGATATCGTTCAACAACAGCGACGGCTCAATGACCGTCACCGACCTTGCCAACGGCAAGAAGGTACTCACTACCGTTGGGGTACCCCGGTTTGCCGACGGCAAAGCAGAACTCGCCATCGAGGAGAAACCGGGAGAGTATTTCTATGGAGGAGGAGTGCAGAACGGACGTTTTTCGCACAAGGGTCGTAAGATAGCCATCGAAAACCAGAACTCATGGACCGACGGCGGGGTATGTTCGCCGGCTCCCTATTACTGGACTACCGGTGGGTACGGTCTGATGTGGCACACATTTGCGCCCGGTCTCTACGACTTCGGCGCCACCGAGCAGGGGCGTGTAAACCTGCGCCATGATACCGACTACCTGGACCTCTTTGTTACTGTCGACGATACACCGGTGCGTCTGCTTGGCGACTACTTCCAGCTCACCGGCAAACCTGTCCTGCTACCCAAGTTCGGTTTTTACGAGGGGCATCTTAATGCCTATAATCGTGACTACTGGAAACCCGACACCACCGGAAAGGGTATACTTTTTGAGGATGGCAAACGTTACAAGGAGAGTCAGAAAAACAACGGAGGTATTCGCGAGAGCCTTAACGGTGAGCTCCCTGGAAACTATCAGTTTTCGGCTCGCGCCGTGGTGGACCGCTACCTTAACGCCGATATGCCGCTGGGGTGGGTACTCCCCAACGACGGTTACGGTGCCGGTTACGGTCAGACTTCAACGCTGGACGGTAATATCGAGAATCTCCGCAAGTTTGGCGAGTATGCACGTTCCAAGGGTGTGGAAATCGGACTTTGGACTCAGAGCGACCTTCACCCCAAGGATAGCATCGAGGCTTTGCTTCAACGCGACATCGTGAAGGAGGTGCGCGACGCCGGAGTACGTGTGCTCAAAACCGACGTGGCATGGGTTGGGTACGGGTATTCGTTCGGACTCAACGGGGTGGCAGACGTGGCGCAGATTATGCCATACTATGGCAACGACGCCCGACCGTTTATAATATCGCTCGACGGCTGGGCTGGGACGCAGCGGTATGCCGGTATCTGGTCGGGCGACCAGACCGGTGGCGAGTGGGAGTATATCCGCTTCCATATCCCTACCTACATCGGTTCGGGGCTGGCGGGTAATCCCAACATAACCTCGGACATGGATGGCATCTTCGGCGGCAACAAGCCTATCATCAATACTCGCGACTTCCAGTGGAAGACATTCACCCCGATGCAGCTAAACATGGATGGTTGGGGGTATGCACCCAAATATCCGCAGGCCATGGGTGAACCATACACCTCGATTAACCGTCACTATCTGAAACTGAAATCGGAGCTGATGCCATATGCCTATACCTACGCCCGCGAGGCGGTGGACGGCAAGCCGCTGATTCGCGCCATGTTCCTGGACTATCCGTCGGACTTTACCCACGGCACCGCCACCCGCTATCAGTACCTCTATGGTCCCGACTTCCTGGTGGCTCCCGTTTATCAGGCCACTGCCGCCGACACACTGGGCAACGATATCCGTCATGGTATTTATCTGCCGCAAGGGGAGTGGGTGGACTACTTCAACGGCGATGTGTATCGTGGCAACCGCATCATCAACTATTTTGACGCTCCGCTCTGGAAGGTCCCTGTGTTTGTGCGTCGCGGAGCCATCATACCGATGAACAATCCCCATAACAACCCTGCAGGTGTGGACCGAGCTTTGCGCATATTCGAGCTCTATCCAGCTCTGGGCACCAACAGCATGGCGGTTTATGACGACGATGGACTCACCGAGCAGTACCGCAACGGGACGGCGGTGACCACCCCCGTATCGATGACACTCGATGCCAAGGGTAACCTGTCGGTAAATATCGACAAGAGTACTGGCAACTACGACGGCTTTGTACCTGAACAGGTAACTGAATTGCGAATAAATGCAACAAAATGCCCTAAGAGTGTCGAGGCACTTGTAGGCGGCAAGAAAGTGAAACTTGCCAGGTTTGAAAATGCAGGTCAGAGAGGAGAGGGTAGCGGTTGGTATTACGATGCTGCTCCCGAGCTTAACCGCTTTGCAACGCCGGGTAGCGAGTTTGCCGCTGTCAAGATTACCAAAAATCCGCAGATTGTGGTGCGCATTGCCAAGAGCGATGTTGCTGCAAATGCTACTACCGTGAAGGTGACGGGGTATGAGTTGCGTAGCGACGACCCGTTGTTGAAATCGCACGGTGCAGTGTCTGTTCCCGCCAAGGATGGTGTTGACGTGGCGGTGGGACCATACTCGGTAACTCCCAGGTGGAGCCGTCCGGCAGGTGCCGACTACTGCGAGATTGAGTTTGGCGGTCAGCTTTACAGCACCCTCACCGGCGACTCGATTACCATTGCCGATCTCACCCCCGCCACCCGCTACGACTTCCGTCTCCGCGGTGTCAATGCCGACGGACCCGGTGAGTGGCTTGAACTCTCGGCAACCACCAAGGATAATCCGCTGGAGTTTGCCATACATGGGTTGAAGGGGCGTTCGTCTGTCCCCTGTCAGGATGGTTTTGAGGTGCCCTATCTGTTCGACTTCTCGGAGGCGGATATGATTTGGCACACCGAGTATCAGGTTAACGCCATGCCTTGCGACCTCACCATCGACCTTGGCAGCGTCAACAATATCGACCGTCTGCAGTATCTCCCCCGCGTTTCGGTTTCGCACGGTACCATCCTTGAGGGTACAGCTTCTTACAGCATGGACGGCGAGAACTGGAGTGCACCGGTCGAGTTTAAGTGGACTCGCGACCTTAGCGACCATATCGTCAAGTTTGAGGGTAGCCCCAAGGCTCGCTTCGTGCGACTGCACATCACCAAGGGTGTGGGTAACTATGCCTCAGGACGCGAAATATATGTGTTCCGCACCCCGGGTACCGAAAGCTATATCCAGGGTGACATCAATAAGGATGGTAAACTCGATGACAATGACCTGACCTCATATATGAATTATACTGGTCTGAAACGTGGCGATGCCGACTTCGACTATGTCAGCATTGGTGATGTCAATGGCAACGGTCTCATAGATGCCTACGACATATCGATGGTGGCGACTACACTCGATGGTGGCGTTCAGCTTCCCGACTCGGCATACTCGGCACCCGTAAAGGGTAAGATACTGCTCGAGGGTGTGAAAAAGCCGGTTGCTGCAGGCGAAGAGTTTTCGGTTGTGGTGCGAGGCAAGGATCTTGAGAATGTCAACGCTTTCAGTTTTGCGCTACCCTATAATGCTTCCGACTGGGAGTACGTTAAGGCCGAAGCTGCTCCCGAAGTGGCTGGTATGATAAATCTGACCTACGACCGTCTGCACACCGATGGCAGCAAGGTGCTTTATCCGACGTTTGTGAATCGCGCTGAAAAGGCTCGCCTCAATGGTAATATCCCGTTGGTGACCCTCACCTTCAAGGCCCGCAAGCGTGGCGTATTCACCCCGGCGCCCACTTCAATTCAGCTGGTAGGTCCCAATATGCGTACCGCAAAATAACATTTTTTGCGGAATGAGGTCTAATAAAAAATCAGCGCAGCCGTTATAGGTTGCGCTGATTTTTTATGTATCGGACTCTGCTGATAAACCATTGTTAATGCATAGAATAGAGCCGGAGTCTGGGAGGTTTGTGAGGTTAGATTATCTTTGCAGTGAGGAGGGTAGCGGTTTCAGACAGCGGGGTGATGGTGAGGTCGGTGGCAGATGCCGGAATCAGGATGGTGTCGCCGCAGTTGCACTGAGTGGCGTGTTCGCCACACTTAATCTGCGAGCTCCCCTGCACCTGCATCAAGATCAGGAATGAGTCGAAGCCGGAGATATCCTCATTGTAAGGGGCGTCGAGGGTGAGGAGTTGGGTAGAGAAATAATTGCAGTGAGCCAGCGTCACCGGGGCGTTAACGGCTGTCGGGTAGTTGGTGCGGTAGTCTGACATGGCTGTATAGTCTATCACCCCTTTGGCGAGTTCGGTGTGGAGTTCGCGCTGATTGCCGTTGGCGTCGACACGGTTAAAGTCAAAAATGCGGTAGGTGATGTTGCTGGTCTGCTGAATTTCGGCAATGAGACAACCGGCTCCGATGCTGTGCACGCGTCCGGCGGGGATGTGGAACATGTCACCGGGTTTGACGTTGTAGTCTGCCAGCGCTTGGTCCAGAACCCCCTTGTTGACGGTTTCTTGGTACTCGTCGGGGGTCAGCGGATTGCGGAATCCAACTTTGAGGTGAGCTTCGGGAGTCGCATCGACCACATACCACATTTCGGTTTTACCCTTGCAGCCATGTATCTGCTGGGCGGTGGCATCGTCGGGGTGTACCTGTATCGACAGGTCGTCGGCAGCATCTATATATTTAATAAGGAGAGGGAACTCGGTGCCGAACCGTTCATAATTCGATTTGCCGAGCAGAGAGGCGCCATGTCTCTCGACAAGTTCCACGAGCGAGCTCCCCATTTCGGGACCTTCGGACACTACCGATATGTTGCCCGGCACGGAAGATATTTCCCACGACTCACCGATGTTGGACATCTCTGTGTCGATATTCTTGAAAGAAGCAATTTTGTTTCCACCCCAGATAGTTTGTTTCAGGATGGGGTTAAATTTATAGATCATATATTAAAGAGTAGATATAGTTTTTGTTCAAGATTCTCTGTTAATGTGTGCTCACACCAACGGAATATAAGAACAAAGTTATAAATATTTTGCCTAATTGACAAAATAGGGCTGTTTTTGTCTAATTGGCCGGATAAAATAAGGTTGTTTTTGGCTAATTGGCCGGTCAAAATAAGGCTATTATTGCGGGGTAGTTGCCCAGCGGTGAATGGGCGTCGGCTCGGACCCGCTGTTGCTTGCAACTGCGGACCCTACTGCTCGTCCAACTGATAGTCTCAAACTCGCTTACACTACTCTACTATGGCCGCGGTTGGCAAGCAACCACGGGTCCGAGAGGACGCCGATTCACCGCTATTGATCCAATTTGAGGGGAGGTTGACAGCGTTAGTTGCGATATTCTGAAAGAATAGATATTTCTTGTGGATTATTTTTTTGTGTAAATTTTACGCAAAATATTTTGTGGTTTGAAAAATTAGTTTTAACTTTGCGTCAAAATTACGCAAAGCTATCAATTCAGCCTGCCAAACAGTTTGCAATCGTTGAATATTTGCTTTGTATCGAAGAATATATCGTAGAATATAGTATCGTACAATATAATTATGAGCGACGAGAAAAAATATTGTTATAAGTATCCGCATCCGGCGCTGACGTGCGATTGCGTCATTTTCGGTTTTGACGGGATGGATATTAAGGTTCTGCTTATAGAACGGGGGGAAGAGCCGTACGCAGGTAAGTGGGCCTTTCCGGGCGGTTTTATGAAAATCGACGAAACTGCCGATGAGTGTGCGCGTCGTGAACTCTGCGAAGAAACCGGTTTGGATGGGGTAGAGGTGACGCAGTTTCATGTTTACAGCGCTGTTGACCGCGACCCCAGGGAACGTGTGGTGACGGTGGCATATTATGCACTTGTGCGCCTTGCAAACGTAAAGGGTGGGGACGATGCTCGTGCCGCCCGATGGTTTGGAGTTGATGAAATCCCATCACTTGCCTTTGACCATGAGCAGATATTGCGACGTGCTTACCGTACGCTGCGCGAGCGTATCTGCTTCGAACCCATCGGGTTTGAACTGCTCCCCGAGGTATTCACCATGTCTGAACTTCAGAACCTGTATGAGGCAATTTTGGAAGTAAAGTTCGACCGCCGCAATTTCTACAAAAAGATGATGAAGCTCGAGATGTTGGTGGAGTCGGGGGAGCGCCCCGCAGATACCCCTACCCGCATCCCGACAAAATACCGATTCAATCCTGTTAAGTATGCCGAATTAAAAAGCAAGGGTTTCCGCCTTGAGTTTTAAACTTCATGAACCTTAGCTAAACCACAAAACTAGGCTAAACCCCACTAAATCACCACTAAACCCCACTAAACTTTTATATTAATAAACCACCAAAAAATTGTTACTGCTATGTTAGGAGCCATTATCGGCGACATCGTTGGGTCTGCCTACGAATTCAATCCAACCAACGACTATGATTTTACTCTTTTCCCGGAGGATGCCAACTATACCGACGACACCATCTGCACCCTGGCCGTGGCCGAAGCTCTGCTTCGTGGTCAGCAGTTCGGACCGACCATCCACAGCTGGTGTCGACGTTTCCCCCTGCCCAAGGGTGGATACGGAGGTCGCTTCCGACGCTGGGTGGAAAGTGACACACCTACCCCTTACGGCTCGTTTGGCAATGGTTCGGCCATGCGCGTAAGCCCCATAGGGTGGTGGGATGACAACCTCGAAAAGCTGTTGCTATTGGCTAAAAATAGTGCCGAATGCTCGCACAATCACCCCGACGGCATCAATGGAGCGCGGGCTGTGGCGGTGGCCATCCGCGACTGCCGCAACTGGCGCGCCGGCACTATCAACAGCTACAGCAGGGTTATTTCACCGAATAATATTCTCGAATACGGACTCCGCAATGCACTCCGGCTATTGAGTGTGAACGTATCCAACGGATTTAACCTCGACCTAAATCTGTATCGCAATCGTTTTGACGAAACCATCCGTGGCACTGTCCCCGTGGCACTCTACATCGTCATGAAGAGCCACTCGTTTGAAGATGCCATCCGCCGCGCTGTCAGTCTTGGTGCCGATGCCGATACGTTAGGAGCCATCGTCGGGTCGATTGCCGAGGCGATATGGGATATACCGGAATGGATGAAGGTTAAAGCCATGTCATACCTCACCCCCGAGATGCGCAGCGTGGTTCAGGAGTTCTACATCCGCGTGTATCAAAGTACTGTCAAATCGATTCACAACATCACCCAAATAAAAGAATATAATATGATACCCCACACAAAATCTATTACCCCCAGCAACATACAGTTTCTGGCACCTCATCAGGTATTTGTATTTGGTAGCAACCTCGCCGGTCAACACATGGGTGGGGCAGCCAAGCTTGCTCACCATAAGTTTGGCGCAGTCTGGGGGGTAGGGGATGGACCAGCAGGGCGGACCTATGCCATCCCCACCATGCACGGAGGACTCAACGTGATACAACCCTATGTGCGCAAGTTTGTGAACTATGCAATAGCGCATCCCGAACAGCAGTTTTTGCTCACACGCGTAGGGTGCGGCATCGCCGGCTTTTCGGACGGTGAGATGGCGTCGCTATTCAATGGCGGCTTTGGTTACCCCTCCATCTACCACGTCCCCAACATCACGGTCCCGCAGGAGTGGATACCCTATCTGCATCCGTAGGCGCTGGCGCGCGGTTCTAGGCGCTGACGCGCGGTTCTAGGCGCTGACGCGCGGTTCTGGGCGCTGGCGCGCGTTTCTAAGCGCTGGCGCGCGTTTCTAGGCGCTGACGCGCGGTTCTAAGCGCTGGCGCGCGTCGCTGGTGCAGGGGTCATGGGGGTGCGGTTTCCAAACCGCGCCAAATTCAAACCGCGCCAAATTCAAACCGCGCCAAATTCAAACCGTGCCTAACCTTATACCGCGCCTAAGCCTAAACCTCACCAAGGTAAATTTTTAATGATTGTGATGCGTTAAAACATGAGCTTTTGAGAACTTTTGCTGAAAAAATATGTTTTATAACATATAAATGAAGCAAAAACCATTAAACCTCCGGGTGACGGCATCGTCGTTACCATGGCAAATGAGCGGCAGAGGCCGTCGAGGGGGTTAACGTAATTATCAAAGCTATGTTAAATGCTATCAAGTTTCTTATTGAGAAAATTGTTCGTCTCAGCGTTGTCGAATAACGTGCTGAGCGCTGTAGAAAACTGAGTAAGGGGATGTGCCTATTGAGTCACTTCCCCTTTACTGTTTTTTTATGTGACCGGACTTCGTTATACAAGGGTAGTTGGGTGCGGGCGGCGTATCGGTATCGGCTCGGACCCGCGGTGACTTTCGAGATGGAAGGTGTTGTCAGCCGGACACCGGCTAAAATTGCTGAAATATTTCCGGAGGGAGATAGGGAGAGTTAGAAGAATTTTTGCTAATTTTGCGCATATTTTTTGAATCATCTAACTAAGTTTTCTATGGGCGGTTTCTTTGGCGTGGCTTCCAAGCGCGCATGTATCTATGACCTTTACTACGGCACCGACTACAATTCACACTTAGGCACCCGCCGTGCCGGTATGGTGACCTACGACCATGAGTCGGGGCGTTTCTGCCGAAAAATACACAGTCTGGAAAATACCTATTTCCGAACCAAGTTCGAGCATGAACTCGATAAGTTTAAGGGTAATATGGGTGTCGGCATCATCTCCGATACCGATCCGCAACCTATCATCTTCAATTCACATCTCGGTAAGTTTGCCATCGTCACAGTTGCCAAGATATGCAACATCGACGAACTCGAAGCCGAGCTTCTCAAAGACGGCGCTCATTTTGCCGAACTAAGCTCGGGTAACACCAATCAGACAGAACTCGTGGCACTCCTCATAACGCGGGCCGCTTCCTACAAAGAGGGTATTGAATACGCTCTCAGTAAAATCAAGGGAAGTTGCTCGCTTTTAATTTTGACCGAGCACGAGATTATTGCAGCACGCGACGGGCTGGGTCGCACCCCGATTATCATAGGTCGCAAGGAGGGTGCTTACGCTGTGTCGTCGGAATCTACATCGTTCCCCAACCTCGACTTTGAAATTGTCCGCGACCTCGGTCCGGGGGAGATTGTGAGTGTTACTGCCGATGAGGTAACGGTGATTCGCGAACCCAACAAGGAGATGCAGATATGCTCGTTCCTGTGGGTATATTACGGCTTCCCCACATCGACCTATGAAAACCGTACCGTCGAGGATGTGCGTTTCACGTCGGGATACGTGATGGGTAAGAAGGATGACGTTGAAATTGATTCGGCATGCGGCATCCCCGACTCGGGGGTTGGTATGGCGCTTGGCTATGCCGCAGGCAAGGGGGTACCATATAAGCGTGCTATCTCCAAATATACCCCGACATGGCCCCGCTCGTTTACACCGCCGCGTCAGGAGATGCGCAACCTGGTGGCAAAGATGAAGCTTGTCCCCAACAAGGCTGTGCTCGCCGGGAAACGGATGCTGTTCTGCGACGACTCGATAGTGCGCGGCACCCAGCTCAACGACAATGTAAAGGTGTTGTATGATTGTGGTGCCAAGGAGGTGCATATGCGCATAGCCTGTCCGCCACTTATCTACGGTTGCCGCTACCTCGGATTCACCTCGTCGGAATCTGACATGGAGTTGCTGACCCGTCGCATCATCGGTCAACTCGAAGGGGATCCCAATAAGAATCTCGAGGCATATACCAAAACAGGTAGCGAGGAATACAACACACTTGTCGAGAAGATTCGCGAACGCTTTAATCTCTCGTCGCTGAAATTCAGCACCATCGAGGATCTGATTGAGGCTATTGGTTTGCCGAAGTGCAAAATATGTACCCACTGTTTTGACGGCACCAGCCGATTCCATTAATCCCTATAATTGGAGTAAGGATATAAAAAATGGGGTGCAGCTTCGATTGAAGCTGCACCCCATTCTACTTATTCATATAGTTACTTGTTATTCATATAGTTACTTGGTTTCTTCGAGCAGGAGCACGCGCGATGAGAAGTCGGTGGTTAGACCCGGAGTGCGGTGGAACGCCGGGAAGCTCACTCCGTTGGTCATGAGAGCGTGTCCGCTGTATACCTGCCCTTCGATGGGGAGGGGCTTGGCATCGACACGGTTGAGTTCGCGGATGCGGTATTTTTTTGCTGGGTCAAGACCGTCCATCTGCACACGGGGCAATTGCTCGGAAGCCATCGACTCGGTTTTCCACCAGAAGAAAGCCGCGCGGTCCTTGGCGGGTGTCACGTACATGAGCGAGGCAGTACCCTTTTTGTCGTATGGGGAGACGAGGC
>QLIP01024860.1_pt1 | contig 15138 bp, 15 predicted proteins | sample 1769771 | NCBI WGS metagenome assembly QLIP01 (sample SAMN09428762, study PRJNA476227) | Gut metagenome, whole genome shotgun sequencing project. | isolation source: cecum | host: Rhizomys sinensis | place: China: Jinsha town of Minqing, Fujian Province | collected 2013-09-23
GAATATTATCTTTAAACAGGCACCGCATAAAATCATCGTCAATCGGGCGGAAACCACGCAGACGCTGCAGATCCTCCTGCCGCTCGCGCTCCTTTCTCTGCTCTTTAGTCTCTGCCATAAAACACACCTCTTTCTTATATTGATTATTATAATCTAAAACTGCCGGAAATACAACAGGAATAAATGAAGGAGCATCCCGTTTTACAGAATGCTCCTTTTTGTCTTAACAATCTCCATATTTCTATTTTTGGCTTTTGGTTCAGAGAAAAACCCTGAAAAACCGCGCAAATCTGGCATTTTATTTGTCCATGCTCTTCATCGTCGGGAACAGCAGCACATCCCTAATCGCCGCAGAGTCCGTCAGCAGCATGACCATCCTGTCAATGCCAAATCCGATGCCGCCGGTCGGAGGCATTCCAATCTCTAATGCATGCAGAAAATCCTCATCTGTCCGGTTGGCTTCTTCATTGCCCTGCAAAAGCAGTTCTTCCTGTGCCTTAAAACGTTCGCGCTGGTCAAGCGGATCGTTTAATTCGGAATAAGCATTCGCCATCTCCCAGCCGTTCATAAAAAACTCAAAACGTTCTACATAATCCGGGTTGTCCGGTTTTTTCTTCGTAAGCGGTGACAGTTCCACTGGATGATCCATCAAAAATGTCGGCTGGATCAAATGTTCTTCGACAAATTCTTCGAAAAACAGATTCAGGATATCGCCCTTTTTATGGCGTTCCTCAAATTCAATCCCTTTCTCTTTGGCCGCCGCCCTGGCTTCCTCAACCGTATGGATCGCATCAAAATCTACCCCGGCATATTGTTTCACGGCATCTGTCATAGTAATCCTCGCAAACGGCCTGCCTAAGTCCATTTCGATTCCTTTGTACGTAATTTTCGTCGTGCCAAGCACTTCCTTTGCCACATAACGGTAAAGATTTTCCGTCAGATCCATCATGCCGTTATAATCCGTATACGCCTGGTAAAGCTCCATCAGGGTAAATTCCGGGTTGTGCCTTGTATCAAGTCCCTCATTGCGGAAGACGCGCCCAATTTCATACACCCTCTCTAAGCCGCCAACAATCAGCCTCTTTAAATACAGTTCCAGGGAAATGCGCAGCTTTAAATCTTCATCCAGCGCATTAAAATGCGTTTCAAACGGCCGTGCGGCTGCACCGCCCGCATTAGAAACGAGCATCGGCGTTTCCACTTCTATAAATCCTTCCTGATCCAGATAGCGGCGGATGGCACTGATGATCTTAGAGCGTTTGATAAACGTATCCTTCACGTCCGCATTCATAATCAGATCCACATACCTTTGGCGGTAGCGGATATCCGTATTGGTCAGGCCGTGGAATTTCTCCGGTAAAATCTGGAGGCTTTTGGACAAAAGCTCCACTTTGGATGCGTGGATGGAAATTTCTCCTGTTTTTGTCTTAAAAACTTCCCCTTGAATGCCAGCAATATCGCCTACATCATATTTCTTAAAGTCCGCATAAGATTCTTCCCCAATGCTGTCCCTTGCCACATAAACCTGGATATTTCCCTGTAAATCCTGGATATTGCAAAAAGACGCTTTGCCCATCACGCGCTTTTGCATAATGCGGCCAGCCACAGACACAGCCTGTCCTTCCATGGCCTCATAATGATCTTTTATCTCCTTGCTATGGCTATCCACGCCATAACGCGTAACCAAAAACGGATCTTTCCCGTTTTCCTGTAATGCGGCCAGTTTTTCACGCCGCACTTTTAAAAGCTGATGGATATCCTGTTCCTGCATTTCCTGGCTTTCGTTATTTTGCGCTTTGGACACGTTCATACACCCCTTTGTCTTATCGTTATCCGGTCAGTTAGACCTTTGGATCTCTAACACTTTATACTGCAGCAGTCCTTCCTGCGTTTCCACGCTTACCACATCGCCCATCGCCGCGCCAATCAGCGCTTTCCCTACCGGCGATTCATTGGAAATCTTTCCTTTTAAGCTGTTGGCTTCCGTGGAGCCTACAATTTTATATTCTAATTCTTCATTATATTCCATATCCAAAATCTTCACTTTACAGCCGATGTTAATCTTGTCTAAATCAACTTCGTCTTCTACGACAACTTCCGCGTTTTTTAAAATCTTTTCCAGTTCTTCAATCCTGGCTTCAATGTCGCGCTGTTCATCTTTTGCCGCATCGTATTCCGCATTTTCCGACAGGTCGCCCTGCTCCCTTGCCTCTTTGATTTTCTGCGCCACTTCTTTTCTTCTTACAACTTTTAATTCATGCAGCTCGTCCTCATATTTGCGCAGCCCTTCATACGTCAATATATTTTTCTTTTCTTCCATTTGTAAACCTCCCTTTTTTGGCGCTTTTCCTACATTGCACAACATTTCTTTATACAATCTACGTATTATACAGTACATGCCTAATGGCTGTCAAGGAATTTCCCAAAGTCAACATAGCAGACATCTTCCCGTTTTAAGCAGATGGCGCGTCTTTTGGCTTCGCTTGGGCATAAATCCACATAAAGCGCACCACGCGGTATGTGTGCGCACGGCAGTTTCATGCCCGCATGCATATCGATGACAAGGGGCGTTCCTTTTGTCAGAAACGATCCGGCAAACGTACCCTGGCATGCCGCCGCAAGCCCGGTATCTTCCAAAACTGCTGCCAGAAATTCCTCGTATTTCCCTGGCTGCCCCGTGATGATAAAAAGAGCGTTTAACGTAGGGTAAATCGTTTCTAGCAGCGGAAACGGATCGTCCTCCCCTTCTATTAACAGTGCTTCCTCTATGGGCAGCCCGGATTGCATGATCTCTTCTGCCATCCCTGTAAGGAAGCGTTCGTTTGGCTGTGTCTGCACATGCAGCCAGTCTTCCAGCTCCCTTGCATAAAAAATAATATAGGGCACGCTGTAAGACATGACAATTTTGTGGATCTGTTTTTCGATATGCTTACGCAGCTTTTCATTGCGCTTGGCCATATCCGGCAGGGGTGGCAGCATATAAGTCACGATACGCCTGTCTGCAAGGCTTCCCCGGCATGAAAGCGTGCGGCTTTCTGCTTCGAGCTGCTTTTTCCAGCGATACCGGGAAATTGGCCCATATGCGGGCTTTTTCCCTTTTTTTGCTGCTTCGGCATGCTGCGGCTCTTTTTTTAGTTTAAAATAAAGAATGATTTCCTGTTCCATATAGCAGGATATGCCGCCAGGGTGCTTAATATTCCACAAAATATTGACTTATGCAGTCAATATTTTTCCTGCAAAAAAATCCATCTGGCCATTTCCTCTAACTGCGCCATCGTTTCTAGCGCATGGATTTCCCCGCGCAGTTTTGCGGCATTTGGAAGCCCCGCCGTATACCAGGCCACATGTTTTCGCATTTCCCGTATGCCGGTATATTCTCCTTTATATTGAAACTGCAGCTTTGCGTGGCGCATCACCATCCGGTACATCTCTTCCCTGGAAGGTTTTTTAGGCATGCTTTCTCCTGCAAGATACGCCGCCGTCTGGCAAAACAGCCATGGATTCCCCCGCGCCGCTCTTGCAATCATAACGCCGTCACACCCCGTCTTTGCAAGCATGTCCGCTGCATCTGCCGGGGTTTTCACATCCCCGTTTCCAATGACCGGGATGCGCACCGCCTCTTTTACCATGCGGATGCTGTCCCAGTCGGCATCTCCTGCGTAATATTGCTGCCTTGTCCGGCCGTGCACTATAATCGCCGCCGCGCCCGCCGCTTCCGCAATTTTTGCAATTTCCGGCGCATTGGCATGTTCCTCGTCAAAGCCTTTCCTGATTTTTACCGTCACCGGCTTTTTGACTGCCTTGACAACGCTGCTTACAATTTCTCCCGCCAGCTTTGGATTTTTCATCAAGGCAGAGCCTTCTTTGTTGTTGACGACTTTTGGCACAGGACAGCCCATGTTGATATCCAAAATGGAAAACGGCCTTTCTGCAATCCGCTTTGCCGCCTCGCCCATGACGGCAGGGTCAGAGCCAAACAACTGCAAAGAAACCGGCTGTTCCTGCGGATGGATTTCCATCATGTTTTCCGTATTTTTATTCCGGTAACAGATCGCCTTCGCACTCACCATCTCCATGCATACAAGCCCTGCGCCCTGCTCTTTGCAAAGCAGGCGGAATGGCAGATCCGACACTCCCGCCATGGGCGCAAGAATGACGGGGTTTGCAAGCGTTATGCCGCCTATCGTCAATTTACGCTCCATCCGCGCCCTCCAATACCGTGCTGCTGTCTTCTTTTAACATGAAGATTCTATAATACATAGTAAGCGATGCGAAAAGTTCCTGGCGTTTGTTTTGTATTTCACGCACGAGCAGCCCGCTGCTTATCTCATCATAATAAAAATCATATTCATCTGCCATCGTTTCCAGCGACAGTGTGCCGTTTTCTTCGAATACAACCGTAAAAATACCGCCGACTTCTTCCGTAAACAGCACGCACAGAATATGCAGCTCTTCTTTAATGGATTCCGGGATGTTTTGGAATTGTTCATTAAAATAATATTTACGCTCGTATGCATTGGCACCGCACAATGTCATTCTTTCTCCCATAAACGGCATTCTCCATTTTTACGCTAAACATAGCCATACAGCCCTCGGACCGACACTTCCCCCGCATAAACTGCCGCAAGCGTCTGGTCTTTTTTCCTGACAAGCAGCTCGCCTGCCGCGTTTATGCCTTCGGCCACGCCCTCATAAGGATTTTGCGCATCCAGCACGCAGACTTCCCTGCCATCATTAAGCAGCAGGCGGTTGTAGGCTTCCCGCAGCCTGGAAAGATCTTTCGTCTGTAAAAACACTTCATAATTTTTCTCAAAATGCCGCAAAATGGCGGCAAGCAGGACGCTGCGCACCGTTTTTTCCCCGCGCTCTAACAAAAGCGACGTTGCATTCTGGCGCAAATTTGGCGGCATTTCCTTCATGTTTACGTTAATGCCTGTCCCAATGACTACGTTGTGGATGTAGCCCATTTCGGTATCCATTTCCGTTAAAATGCCGCATATTTTTTTTCCGTTTAACACAAGGTCGTTTGGCCATTTGATGCCACAGTCTGTCTTTGTGGCTTCTTTGATGCCCTCGGCGGCGCTAAGCGCCATGACAAGCGTTAACATCGGCGCCTTATCCGGCGCAATCTCCGGTTTTAGCAGGAGTGAGAAAAACAGGCTGCCCCCGGCAGGGGATTCCCAGCTTCTGCCCCTTCGTCCGCGCCCGGCCGTCTGTTTTTTTGCAACGATAAGCGTCCCGTTCTCCCAGTCGCCCTGTGCGCACCGTTTCGCCTCAAGGTTTGTGGAATCTAGCGTATCGTAACAGGCAATGGCCTGTGCGATCCACTTTGTCTGCAGCCTGCTTTTTATTTCAGAAACGCTTAACGCATCGGGCGAGGCGAGCAGCCTGTAGCCTTTGTTTTGTATTGCTTCTATCTGGTAGCCTTCGTCCTTTAGCCCTTTTACGGCTTTCCATACCGCTGTCCTGGATACGGCAAAACGGCGGCAAAGCTCCTGTCCTGACAAGTAGCCGCCGCATTCCCGTAAAAGTTTTAAAATATCCGCTTTTTTATCCGCTTTCAACTTGATACCCCTTGCGTGCCTTGGCAATTAGCGCATATCACAAAGCGTTGCTGCCATAACCGCCTTGATCGTGTGCATCCGATTTTCTGCCTCGTCAAATACTACCGACTGCGCCGACTCAAATACTTCATCCGTAACTTCCATTTCTGTAATATGGAATTTTTCTGCCATCTGCCTGCCAATTTCTGTATGCAAGTCGTGGAATGCCGGAAGGCAGTGCATAAACAGTGCTTCTTTTCCCGCCTGTTCCATGACTTTCCGGTTTACCTGGTACGGGGATAAATCTTTGATCCGCTCGCCCCATACGTGCGGCGGCTCGCCCATGGATACCCATACATCGGTATAAATAATGTCAGCGCCTTCGGCCGCGCTTTTAACATCTTCTGTCAGCGTAAGCAAAGCACCGGTTTCTGCCGCAATTTTCCTGCATGTGCCGGTCAGTTCTTTTCCTGGGAAATATTTTTCAGGCGCACACGCGGTAAAGTGCATCCCCATCTTGGCGCACGCCGCCATTAAGGAGTTTCCCATGTTGTAGCGGGCATCGCCCATATAAACGAGCTTCACGCCCTGTAGCTTCCCTAGCTTTTCCCGGATAGTCAAAAGGTCGGCAAGCATCTGGGTCGGATGAAATTCGTTTGTCAGGCCGTTCCAGACAGGCACGCCCGCATAACGGGCAAGTTCTTCTACGATCTCTTGTCCGTAGCCCCTGTATTCAATGCCATCATAAATACGCCCAAGCACCCTTGCTGTATCGGCAATGCTCTCTTTTTTGCCAATCTGGGAGCTGGACGGATCAAGATAGGTCGTGCCCATGCCAAGGTCATACGCTGCCACTTCAAAGGAGCAGCGGGTACGGGTGCTTGTTTTTTCAAAAATAAGCGCTGCGTTCTTTCCCCGGCAGCAGTCTGTTGCTATGCCGTTTTTCTTTTTTTGTTTCAAGTCTGCTGCCAAATCCAGCAGGTAAGTGATTTCTTCCGGTGTGTAGTCTAATAGTTTTAAAAAATGCCGTCCTTGTAGGTTCATCGTATTTCGCATTCCTGTCTATGGTGTTATCAGTTCTTTCAAAGAGGCTGCCAGGCCTGCTGCCCCTTGGATCTCAGACGGGATAATGATTTTTGTCGCTTTTCCGTCCGCTGCTTTGGCAAATGCTTCCAGGCTCTTTAAGCGCAAAACTGCCTCGTCCATCCCTGCCTCTTTGATAAAGCGGATACCGTCTGCCGTCGCCTGCTGGACTTTTAATATCGCCATTGCTTCGCCTTCCGCTTCGCGTATCATTTTTTCTTTCTGTGCTTCTGCCCTTAAGATGGCAGACTGTTTTTCTGCCTCTGCTTCCAGAATGGCAGATTCTTTTTTGCCTTCTGCCACAAGGATCGTAGATTTTTTCTCACCTTCTGCCCGCAATATCGATTCGCGGCGTTCCCGTTCGGCTTTCATCTGTTTTTCCATGGCATCCTGGATGGCTGCGGGCGGGATGATATTTTTTAATTCCACGCGGTTTACTTTGATGCCCCATGGGTCGGTCGCAACGTCTAAGGAAGCGCGCATTTTTGTGTTGATCGTTTCCCTTGAAGTCAATGTCTGGTCCAGTTCCAGATCGCCAATGATGTTGCGCAGTGTTGTCGCGGTCAGGTTTTCAATGGCCATAATGGGGTTTTCCACGCCGTAAGCAAAAAGCTTTGGATCGGTAATCTGGAAAAACACGACGGTATCAATGCGCATCGTAACGTTGTCTTTTGTAATTACGGGCTGTGGCGCAAAGTCTACGACCTGTTCTTTTAAGAGCACGCGTTTGGCAATTTTGTCTATGAGCGGGACTTTAAAATGGAGGCCCACCGACCATGTCGCCTGGTACGCGCCTAATCTTTCCACAACGTATGCCTGTGCCTGCGGCACAATTTTAATGCAGGAAGTTATCAGGAGAAAAGGAACGATAATGATAAGCAGCATAATAAGTATTCCAATAAGTTCATCAATAAAAATAAGCGGCATAAAAATCTCCTTTCTGTCGTGGGGCTGTGGATTGCGCAAATTACAGCCCGCCTATTTTTCTTCTACAATCAATTTAACGCCGTCAATGGCACGGACGGTAACGATAGCGCCGACTGGCATTGTGCGTTCCTGTATGGCAGAACGCGCCGACCATTCCTGGCCGCCGACCGTCACCTGGCCAACGCCATGGAGGTTGTCGATCTCGCTAATGACAATCGCCTGTTTTCCAATCAGGCTTTCTACGTTTGTGCGGACGCGTTCTTTGTTAAAATATTTGACTGCAACCGGTCTTGTAAAAAACAATAAGATTGCCGACACGGCAACGAACGCCGCTATCTGCAGTCCCCACGGCGCACCTAGCGCAGCCGCTGCAACTGCTGCCAGCGCTCCCCCGGCAAACCAGATTGTCGTAAGTCCTAGCGTCGCAATTTCAATCGCCACCAATGCAACAAAAATCAGCAGCCATATCAACATCCAGTTCATGAGCCCGGCACCCCTTTCCCATTGTTGTCTGTGTTGTCTGTTTCTGCAAAATTCTACCAAAATACGTGGCCGGCGATCACGATGCCTTCCCGGGCGCCGACACGCCTAAAGTGCATTGCGCCGCCAACTGTCGTTTCCCCTGCAATCGCTTCTCTTGCAGCAAGGATGCAGGATGGCTTGACGTTTCCTGACAAAAGCAGTTTGGCCAGTCTGCCATTAAGCGCCGGGGTAAACTGCCCGGAAGCATAAATAACGCCAGATACCGTATTGGGGTATGCAGGGCTCTTGACACGGTTCATGACGACCGCGCCTACGGCAAGCTGCCCTTCGTATGGCTGGTTGCCCGCTTCGCACTGGATCAATGCCGCAAGCAAAATCTCATCCGGCGCTTCCACACGAACTGCGCCCCTGTTTGCCCGAAGTTTCGCCTTGCGTTCCTCTTCTTCCCGTTTGCGGATCACTTCCATTGTTTCGCCAGCATCCACTTTAAACTCCGATGTCACATATGCCGCCGCAACATAGCCTACCTGGTCTTCATGGACAACGCTGATCCATTCGCCCTGGTCTTCGACTACTTCCAAAATATCGTCACGCGTGTAGAAGGCATAAGTTTCCGCCGTTTCACTCGGCTCTTTTCTCACCCAGAGTGCATCCGCTTTTACTTCCACCATCGGTTTTCCGACTTCCGCTGCCATCTGCTCTGCCTCGCTGCCAAACGCAAGGTATTTATCTTTTGCCCAGCCTATCAAATCTCCCGATTTTATCTTTGTCCAGCCGTCTGCCCTTTCTAGTATTTTTCCGCCGCAGTCTGCGTACATCAGCCCCACCCTTTCGGATGATTCGTCTGCCTGGGCGCGGACATTGAGCATATTGTTTACTTTCGCCATGACCAGGCTGCCGGACTGCCCGCCGTCATTTTCCCCGCTTTCTTCCGCCAAATCCTCTTTTGCGGCATTCTGGCTCACGCCCTCGCCATTTTCCGCATTCCCGGAAGCGTTATCTTCTTTTAATGAAGCAATGACGTCAGCTTCTAAAACTGCCGCCGCACCGGCATTCATGCTTTCAATCCTGCCGGTATTGCCCGCCATAGTGGTCGTATCCATCGACAATGCTGCCGTGATTCCCATAATCAAACCAATCAGGCGGTAAAACAACCTTCTTGTTTTCATGATAACCTCCAAAATATATCTGCCAAAAAATGTCATGTTTTTTGCTGTTATCCTATTGTATGCATCTTTTAACAGAATGTTTCGCATATATTGCATTTGTTACAACTTTATTACGTGTTACCTAAATATAGCAAAACACCGCGCATTTGTCAAGGTTTGTGAAAAAAAGGCAGGGCAGGCAAGGCTTTCCATTAGGGATTTTTTTATTCACCCAATATACTTTCCAACTGTTTCAGTAAATCAGGAACATCTTCTTTCAATGTATTCCACACAATCTTTAAATCAACTCTATCATAATCATGTGCATGTAAATTTCTCATTCCCTTAATGGCATGCCATGGTATTTGGTTGTGCTCATTTAAAAAAGCATCGGAAAAACGGCCTACAAGCCCACCAATTTGAATAATACACATATTGCATGCATATTGAAAAGAAATATCTGTCTTATATGCCTGAAAATCAGAATTGTATTTATTCATAAGAAACTCAATATCAGAACAGTATTTTATTATTTTCTGAACAGTCCCTTTATCCCTATCGTTCATATAGCAATACCCTTTCCTTAAAAACGCGCTTCAAAAAATCCCTGTCTTCTATTTCCGTTGTAACAACATCCACATGACACCCTAATGCTTTCTCTAATTCCTGAACAAATGCAAAATACTGGAATAAGTTTCTAAGCTCTCCTTTTTCTACACAAATATCAACATCACTCTCGTCCGTGGCTTCGCTTCTTGCATATGAGCCAAAAACCCCGAGTGACTGAATTCCATATGATACGGCTATCGGTGTCGTTCTTTCTTTAATTTCTTCCAAGGTATAACACATATATGCATCCTCTTTTTCTTCCGGCATCCTATACAACTGGTTACGCTTTCTCACCCTACATCCCGCATTCAACCGTAATCTGGCTTCCATCTTTTGTCTTCCTGACCTTAATCTGCTGTGGAATATTTTCCATAAGCTCTTCCCTATGGCTGATAATTCCTACCAGCTTGTTGCTTCCAGTCAAGTTTATCAAAATTTCCATTGCGCTGTCAATTGATTTCCGGTCCAACGTCCCAAAGCCTTCGTCCACAAAAAGCGCATCCATCTGCACGCCGCCAAGATTAGATGAGACTGTATCAGACAATCCCAAGGCAAGGCTTAAGGATGCCTTAAAACTTTCCCCGCCTGAAAGATTTCCCACGGGCCTTCTGTGCCCCGTATAATTGTCCAACACTTCCAAGTCAAGAAAATTACTGCTTCTTTTTCCAAGGGAATCTTCCTGCCGGTACAATTCATACTGCCCGCCGCTCATTGGCAGCAGCCTCCTGTTTGCCGCAGCGATAATCCCATCAAACCCCGCAGCCTGTATGTACTGCTCTAATGTGATCTTTCCGTTTCCGGTTGTGCCTTTGGCCAAATGATAAAGCCGCTGGCAGAGTGCATTCTCTTTTTGTGCTTTTTTTAACTCTTCCTGCTTGGCAAGAATGCTCCTTTGTTTTTCTTCATTTGCATTGATTCTATTTTCCCTGCTGTGGCAGCTTCTTATGAGCAATTCCGCTTTTGCGCCCTGCGCATCACATACAGCCTTTAATGCCGCAATGTCTATCAGTTTTTTCCCTTCTGCGTCTGCCCTGGCAGCCAAAAGCAGTTCCTTATTCGCTGCAACAGCCTGGCCATATTCTGCAGCCACCCTGTCCGATGATGCGATAACATCTTCCCCCACAATATATGGCAGCGCTTCCTCCACAGAGGCGAATCCATTTGCACTGACTTCCCTGTCCAGCTCCTCCCGCAAAGCCTGTTCCTCCTTTTCCTGCTGTTTTAGGCCATCAGCCAATGTTTTTAACTTTGACGAAACAGCGGTAACATTTTTATCAGCTTTTTTCTTTTCTTCCTCTGCCTTCTTAATATCCCCTGTTATCTTGTTTTTCTTCGTCTCTGCCCGCCTTCTTTCTTCTTTTGCCGTTTCCCAGTCAGAAAAACCTAATGTTGCAAGCGTCTTTAAAGTGGCTTTCGTCTCTGTCAGTCTTTGTGTAATTTCTTTCTTGTTTTTATCAAGTTCTTCTTTCTTTAAACTAAGTTCCTCTGTTTCCTCTTTCTGTGCGGTTTCAAAATCTTTTTCCGCCTTCTCAAGCGCCTTGCAATCCTTAGCCAGTGAACTGCATTTTTTATGATTTTCTTCTGACATTGGCGCAATCCGCATCTTTGCTTCTTTCACTGCCTTAAGCAATTCCTCAAGAGGTTTTCCTGCCATATCCATTCCTAAAAGCGGGTTTTTCATGCAATCTGATATCGTTATCCTAAGCTGCCCCTCAAATTCCTCCAGCGATGCCTTTGCTTTTTCCGCTTCCGTATTTGCACTGTTCTTTTTCTCCGCAAGCCCGGCCTCCTCTTCTTCCAGCTTTTTAAAATCATCTTCTGAAATTGAAGCCTCTGTCAGCTTTGCAGGCTCTGGATGATGCAGCGAGCCGCACACCGGGCATTTTTCTCCATCTACAAGTTTTTTTGCCAAAATGCCAGCCCTGCCATCTTCCAGGATGCGTTCTGCCGCTTGCCGCCTGCCGCTTGCCGCCTCATATTGGCCGCGCATCTTCAAAAATGCTTCCTGTTTTTTTGCAAGAGCCTTTTCTCTTTTCTCCCTTTCCGGGATTTGGCTGTCTATGATTGCCTCTAAATCTGCCAAGAGCTTTGTTATCTTTTCGCCTTCGTTTTTGGCCTGAATCAACTCAGCTGGTTTCCCTTTTAATTCCTTGACTGTCTTAAGAAGGGTTTTTGCCTTCTCCTTAAGAAATGCTTCGCTTTCTTTTAATTCCGTTTCCTCTATGCTAAGGTTTTTGTCGCTTTCTTCCAGTTCTTTCAGCTTCTTTTCGAGTTCCTTTTTTTGCTGGTATTTTGGCTTCTCATCATCAATCCTGCTTATCACCTGCTTTAATCTTTCAGCCTCCGCTTCCTGCTTTTTTGCGCCGTCAAGCGCGGCTTCTTTCTGCTTTGCATCTGCCATGGCCGCCTCCAGATTTGACTTTGTTTCCCTCATCTGCTCCCAGGCCGCGCATGCCTCCTCACGCTTTTTGTTCCACGCGGCAAAAAAATGGCCGACATTGCGGGTGGCCTTCTTTTGTCTGTCCAAAACCCGGATGATTTCATCCATTTCCGCCTTTCTTTGTTCAAGTTCTTCTTTTTTCTTTTCCAGATAATCCCTTTTCTCGAGGAAGCTGTTATTGGTCTTTGCGAGCGCAAGCGCATCATTGTTCTTTTTTAGCTTGTCCTGCGCTTCCTTTAAATCTTTTTGAATGCATGCTAATTTTTCTCTGTCAGACGAAACCAGGCGCACTATGACGTCTAAGATTTCATCCAGGTTCCATACGCTCCCTAAGCGTCCAGCCCTGCCCTTAAGTTCCTCCAGTTCGCCAAAAATCTCATCTTCCTTATCTGCCGATATATCCTGAAAATGCTGGATAATGCTATCTTCGGCTTTTGCTTTTATTTTATAGCTTGCATCCATGCGGTCCTTTAATTTGTATTCTATATTTTTATAACCGTCCGTTAAAAATATCGTGCGCAATATCTTTGTCCTGTCATCCGTTTTGGCATTTAGCAAATCCCAAAATTCCCCTTGCGCGATCATCACAATCTGTTTGAACTGCTTCTCATCAATGCACAGCAGTTCTTTTATGGCATGGTTTACCTTATCCCATCCCTCTATTGGCCTCTGCCCTTCCTCATAAAGGATCGCATTTTTATCTTCCAGAGTCACGCCAGCACCGCGCTTTTTTTGCCTTTCATAAGCTGGCTGCCTCCAGACATGAAATGTGCGCCCTTGATGCGAAAAATAAAAATCCACGTAGCTTTTAGCAGAATCCTTGGCATATTCGCTCCTTAAATTTGCCACATCCCGATAAGTGCCGCTGGCCGTTCCATACAATGCAAAGCATATCGCGTCAAATATCGTCGTTTTCCCCGCGCCGGTGTCCCCGGATATTAAAAACAGCCCCTTTTCGTAAAAAGCGTCAAACTCTATTGGGCGAAGTTCCCCCGCATAGGGGCCAATTGCACTTATAGTCAATTTAACCGGCTTCATGTATAACACCTGCCTCCCGCGCCGCCATCCTCATGACATTCATTTCTTCTTCTGTAATCTCACAGCCGTACATCAGTTTGTAAAAATCCTCGATCAGCTCTGAAAATGATCTGTTTTTGGCAACCTGGCTGATATCCACTTGCTCTATCGCTCTTGTATGTGAATTGTCGTAGTCAATCCGAACTGTCCTTGGATATGCCTGCTGGAATATTCCCATCGCGTCCCCTATGACATCCTCGTCTGTCAATGTCGCGTAAATAAAATCCTCCGGTGCCTTTATATTCTTTTTGTCAAGAAGTTCCTTTAGCGTTCCCCTTATGTGCCTTAAATCCCGCAGCGGCTGTAAAGGGACAAGCTCTATCTTGATCCTTTCACCTGCCGATACCGTAATGAGGGGAACGGACTTTTCGCTGCCCGCCTCACTAAGCGAATATTTCAGCGGGGAACCGGAATACCTGACTTCATCCCTTCCGACTCTTTGCGGAGAGTGAATATGGCCCAATGCCACATAGTCAAAATCATCAAAGCAGTGATATCCGATTTTTTCCACCAGTCCCACGCTCTGTGTCCCGAGGCTTTCAGAGCCCGCCAGTATGGGATCTTCTCCTTTCCCTGCCACAAATTGATGTGCCACAAGAATATTTTTATTGTTTTTGTTTATGGGCGTATTCTTTATTATGGCCCGGACGGCATCTTCATAACTTTCTATATCCTCATCCGGGAAATAATGCCTTGCCTGTGAGGCTTTTACAAACGGGAGCATGTAAATATCAATCCCTGCCTTTCCATCAGCAAAGCTCCGCTTAGGAAGCGTCCCGTCAAAGATGGCCGATATGAATATCTGGTTAGATGCAAACAAGGTGCTTCCATAATGCAGACGGTCATCTGAATCATGGTTTCCACTCACCATAAATACTTTAATCCCTTTTTTTGCCAATGCGATCAAAAAATAATCCAAAAGCCTTGTCGCCGCTTCGCTTGGAATGGATTTATCATATACATCCCCAGCGATAAATACGCCATCTACGGATTCTTTATCTGCAATGCAAAGAATCTGATCAAGGATATGCCTTTGATCTTCCATTAAATCAAAATCACCCAGCGTTTTTCCTAAATGCAAATCTCCTATATGTAGAAATTTCATGTTTTTCCTTTCTTTATGCGTTTTATGCCAAAAAGCTGCTTTTAGTATAACACTATTTGCCGCAATTTTCTATTGGCTTTTGCATCCGTGCCGTTGCAATCTGTTTCTTCATGTTGTAAAATGATAGATATTGGAAAATCGGCAGATGCTTGCTGCGTTTGCCCGGATTTTCTTTCACAGAAAGGAGGATATCTATGAAAGACACAAATTGTGGTTATTGTATGAGGGGGGAACTGCTTGACAAGTTTGGCATTTTTATATGCGAGCTGAATGTCAGCAGCCTGATCCTGTTTAAGGAGCAGAGTAAGCCTGGCAGATGCATTGTGGCTTATAAAGATCATGTGAGTGAACTGGTGGATATAACCGATGAGGAAAGAAACCTCTTCATGGCAGATGTCGTCCGTGCGGCTCGTGCGCTCCATGCAGCTTTCCATCCGAACAAGGTAAATTATGGCGCCTATGGCGATACAGGATGCCATCTGCATATGCATCTGGTGCCCAAATACCAAGGCGGCGACGAGTGGGGCGGCACATTCCAGATGAATCCCGGCAAAGTATATTTGCCAGAGGAACAGTATCAGGAAATGATAGAAAAGATTAAGGCAAATTTGTAAGCGTTTTTTTATAGCACAAAATCTTCTTTTCTGTTGCAGTTGCAGGACAAAGAAATTTGTGCTATACTTTTTTATGGGAAAGCCATAGAGCCAAAGGCGGCTCTGCCCC
>QLIP01000861.1_pt1 | contig 15133 bp, 11 predicted proteins | sample 1769771 | NCBI WGS metagenome assembly QLIP01 (sample SAMN09428762, study PRJNA476227) | Gut metagenome, whole genome shotgun sequencing project. | isolation source: cecum | host: Rhizomys sinensis | place: China: Jinsha town of Minqing, Fujian Province | collected 2013-09-23
AGGCCTCCTGCGGTCGCTTGAGGGACACGAGCGTCAGTGCCTTAACGAGCATCGCGTCGCCATTGTCGGGGCTGATTTCCAGCGCGCGATTAATGGAGGCGAGAGCCTGGTCGGCGTGACCTTGAGCACGCTGAATTTTGGCGCGGACGGTGAAGTAGAGCGCGGGGTTATCGAGCTGGGGGTCGTGCTTGGCAATGGCTGTTTCGATGTTGGCAAGCGCCTCATCGTAGCGAGCGAGGGCGTAGTAACATTCGGCCAGCGAGCAGTAAAGTCCAGCGTAGTCGTAGAGGTTATTATCGAGGATATATTTGAAGTCTTTGATAGCCTCGGGATAGTGGTAGTGGGCGGCCGCAATGGAGCCACGGAGGAAGTAGAAGAGCGGCTTGCGAGGAGCGGCAGCAATTGCGCCCGAGAGACCAGCATTGACGGCTGAATAGTCGGTGGAGGCTATGGCCACCAGCTTAGGGAGCGCGTCGGGGTTGTTCACGTCGGTGCCTATGGCTTGGAGCAGGTCGGTGACGGCTCCCTGGGCATCGCCCATGAGGCGGCGCACTTCGGCGCGGTGCACGTATACTTTAGCGTCGTTGGGGGAGAGTTTTTCGGCCTCTTCCATGTAGCCGCGGGCCATGCCGGCATTGTTCTGCTTGGCGGCCACGAGTGCCAGTCCATAGAGAGCCTCTTGACTGCGGCTGTTCACTCGGAGCAGCTTGGCAAAGTCGGCCTTGGCTGCATCGTATTGGCCAAAATCGTAGTTGATGCGACCGCGCAGATCGAGCATCGCGGTGCTGAGCGGTTCGAGTTTGAGCGCCTGCGTAGCCTCGGGGAGAGCCTGCTGATAGCGCTTGAGCTGATAGTAGCACTCCGCGCGGAGGGCATAGATAGCGAAGAGAGTTTCGGAGGCGGAAGCGGGAGCATACTTCACGGCTGAGTCAAGGTCGTCGAGCGCACGGAGATAGTCGCCGTGGTTGTAATACTCATTGGCGCGGCGAAAATATACCTCATAGTCTTTATAGTTCTCGCGCAACATTTCTTCATACACCTGCATCACGGCTCGGTTGAAATCGCCCTGAGCAGCTCCACACAGAGCTGCCCCGAGGAGAAGCGAAGCAAAAAAAAGTCGTTTCATAGGGTAAAGCTTTTAAATTATCCACAAAGTTAGTTATTTTCCGCCAAATCACCACACTTTTTAAGTTTTTTTTGCTTTTCCCTTGATGACAATAGTTGCCTATGAAGCATAATTTGTGTAAAAAAGTGAGGATTTTCGGGGGAAATTTGTAACTTTGCAGTGTGAGAGATGAATAAACCCTCTTGCTTTATGTGAAAATGAAGACTTTGATTTGTCCTAATTGCCAGACACCTTTTCAGGTTGATGATAATTATTATGCAGCGATAGTTGAGCAGGTGCGCAATGGCTTGTTCAATGAGGAACTGGAACGCCGCACCGCCGTGCTGGAGAAGCAGTATGAAGCATCTCTCCAAAATAACGCTATTGCAGCCGCGAAAGCCGAAACGGAGCGTATGGCCGCCAAAGAGAAGCAGATTGCCGACTTGAGCCAGAACATTGAACGACTCAACGGTATCATCTCCAGCTATGAATCATTTAAGAGGGCTGAGTTGGCCGAGCTGAGGGCTGAAAAGGAGAGGGTTATCGCGTCGCTTGAGGCGAAGATTGCTAACAGCGATAAGCTACATGAGCTTGACCTGCAAAAGGAGCGCAACAGCAACAAAGATGAGCTGCACGCTAAGGAGCAAACTATCACCAAGCTGACCTCGCAGCTCGAGGAGGCAAAGAGTGCATCGAAAGCTCGAGAGCTGGAACTCACGGAACACAATAAGGTGCTGCTCAATGAAAAGCAGGCCGAGATAGAACGCCTCCGTGACTACAAGGCACGCCTGTCGGTCAAGATGATTGGCGAGAACCTGGAGCAGCACTGTGCCAACACGTTTGCCCAGGCCCAAAGCTTTGGCCTATATCCCGATGCCCAATTCGGCAAGGATAACGACTCGTCCACCTCAGGCACCAAGGGCGACTTCATATTCCGCGACTACGTTGATGGCCAGGAATACATCTCCGTAATGTTTGAGATGAAGAACGAGGCTGACACCAGCTCCACGAAGCACAAGAACGTTGACTTCCTGGAGAAGCTCGACCGCGACCGCAACGCCAAAAAGTGTGAATATGCCGTGCTCGTCACCATGCTGGAGCAGGATAACCCCCTCTACGAAGCAGGCATCGTGGATATGTCCCACAAGTATCCGAAGATGATCATAATCCGCCCGCAGTTTTTGATGCCCCTGCTGCGAGTGCTGACCGAAGCAGGCAAACAGAACCTCAACCAAGTGCTCGCGCTCCGCAGTGAGTTGGCCGTGTCCAAGGAGCAGTCGTTGGACGTGACCAAGCTGTGGGATAAAATCAACTCAACAAAAGACAAATTCGACAAGAATGTTATTGCCGCGAAGGCAAAATATGACTCAGCCATAGAGGGCATTGACAAGGTAATCGAATCCCTTGAAAAGCAGATTGATCAGCTGCGCAAAGTCAAAGACAACTTTGATAAATCGGAACAAAAACTCCTAAAAGCCAACGAAGTGCTCGAAGATGAGTTCACCATCAAAAAGTTGGGTTACAAGAACCCCACCATGCGCGCCAGACTGGAAGAAGCCGACCAACTATTAAAGTCCCAAAATCAGCTCCCCGAGGAATAACCGCAGCCATAAGCCCTATAAGGCCTATAGGGCTTAAATGCGTGTAATTAGAGCAGGGGGGCGAGGAGGCGCATTAGCGACTCGAGGAGGCGGCGGCCTGGGGTGCGCTGGCGCCATTGCTCGGCGAGGAGACGCGTGGAGGAGGCCTGGTCGGCAAGGAATTGCTCGCGCAGGCAGTGGTTGACGCTGTCGGAGTAGATCAGCTCAGTACACTCAAAGTTGTGCTCAAAGGAGCGGAAGTCGAAGTTGGTGGAGCCAACGGAGCTGAGGTCGTCGTCGATAATCATCACCTTGCTGTGGAGCATGCCAGCATTGAAGGAGTATACCTTCATGCCGCTCTGGAGGCACTCGCCAATGTAGCTGCGGGAGGCGTAGCTCAGGATCATGGCATCACTGCGGCGCGGTATCATCAGGCGCACGTCCACCCCGCTGAGTGCTGCGGCTTGGAGCGCGCGTAGCAGTGGGTCGGGGGGCATGAAGTAGGGCGTTTGAATCCAGATGCGCCGCTTGGCCATACCTATGGCGCGGATATAGGTGAGCGCCAGCGAGTTCCATTGGCTCATTGGCCCGCCAGTGACCATTTGGAGCGCCACGGAGCCACAGGGAGTTTGCGTGCAGGCTTGCTCCAGGGGAGGATTGCCCATAAACACCCAGTCGCGCGCAAAGGAGTATTGCAGTTCAGCCACACCAGGGCCTTCGATGCGCAAATGGCAGTCGCGCCAGAGGCGGAAGCGCGGTTGGCCGGTGATGTAGCGGTCGGCAATATTCATTCCGCCCACGTAGCCTATGCGGCCGTCAATCACCACTATTTTGCGATGGTTGCGCCAGTTCACGCGCGACGCAAAGGGAAGGAACGCCACCTTGAAGAAGGGGTAAGCCTCCACGCCATGGCTGCATAGGTCGCTGAAAAACTTCGTGCGCACGTGCCAGGAGCCCACATGGTCGTAAATGACGCGCACCTTGAGTCCCTCGCTGGCTTTTTGCTTGAGGATTGTGGCTATTTGGGTGCCGATGTCGTCGTTCTCGAATATGTAGTACTGCAAGTTGATAAATTCCCGAGCTGAGCGCAAGTCGGCAAGCAGGGCAGCAAACTTATCCTCGCCTTGGGAGAACACCTCCACGGAGTTGCCGCCGCAGAGCGTGTAGCCAGTCATGGTGTTGACCGCCTTGGCCAGCAGATGGGTGGAGGGGTGGCGCAGCGCAACGGAGGCTGGGCTGGGCTGCGATGATAATTTGCGGAGGCGACGCTTGAGGCGGCGCGAAATCATTCGCTTGTTCTTGACGTTGCGGCCAAAGAAGAAGTAGAGCACCAGCCCCACGGCGGGTAGAAGCGTGAGAATCGTGACCCATGCGAGCGACTTCACCGGGTTGCGGTTTTCGCCGAGGATCACGATTATCACAGTGAGTACGGATAGGCCGTAAGTGGTCATGAGCGTGGCGTAGAGCCACGGCTCATTGAGCAGATACGTTACGACCTCCATACCATGTATGGTTTAGGCAAAGATGGGGTAACCAGCCATAAGCTCGTTGACCTCCTTGCGCACCTGGGCAATCACCTCGGCACTGTCGGGGTTGGAGAGCACGCGGTCGATCATTTCCACGATCACGTCCATCTTGTCTTCCTTCACGCCGCGGGTGGTGATGGCGGCGGTGCCCAGACGGATACCTGAGGTTTGGAAAGCGGAGCGGGAGTCGAAGGGCACCATGTTCTTGTTGGCGGTAATGTCGGCTTCCACGAGCACGCGTTCGGCCACTTTGCCAGTGAGTTCGGGGAACTTGGCGCGGAGGTCGAGCAGAATGCAGTGGTTGTCGGTGCCGCCCGAAATCACCTTGTAGCCGCGCTTGATGAGAGCGTCGGCCATTGCCTTGGCGTTGACGCGCACTTGCTTGGCCCATTCCTTGAACTCGGGGGTGAGTGCTTCACCGAAGGCCACGGCCTTGGCAGCGATTACGTGTTCGAGCGGACCGCCTTGGCAGCCAGGGAACACAGCGCTATTGAGCAGAGCCGACATCATTTTCACTTCGCCCTTAGGGGTGGTTTTGCCCCAGGGGTTGGGGAAGTCCTTGCCCATGAGGATAAGGCCGCCACGAGGACCGCGGAGGGTCTTGTGGGTGGTGGAGGTGACAATGTGGGCATACTTCACGGGGTTTTCCAGTTCGCCAGCGGCGATGAGGCCAGCGGGGTGAGCCATATCCACCATGAAGATAGCGCCGATTTCGTCGGCCAGACGACGCATGCGGGCGTAGTCCCATTCGCGGCTATAGGCCGAGGCACCGCCCACGATCAATTTGGGGCGTTCGCGGCGAGCCACTTCCTCCATTTGGTCGTAGTCAATGAGGCCGTTGTCCTCGCGCACGTTGTATTCGAGCGCTTGATACATCAGGCCGCTGAAGTTGACGGGGCTACCGTGGCTGAGGTGGCCGCCGTGGCTGAGGTTGAGGCCGAGGAATTTGTCGCCGGGGTTGAGCACGGTCATGAACACAGCCATGTTGGCTTGGGCGCCAGAGTGAGGCTGCACGTTGGCATATTCGGCGTCGAAGAGTTGGCACACACGTTGAATGGCCAGTTGCTCGGCGCGGTCCACCACTTCGCAACCGCCGTAGTAGCGGTGGCCGGGGTAGCCTTCGGCGTACTTATTAGTGAGGCAAGAGCCCATGGCTTCCATCACTTGGGGGGATACGAAGTTCTCAGATGCGATCAGTTCGATGCCCTTGTGTTGGCGCACGCTTTCTTGTTCGATAATGTCAAAGATTTCTTTGTCTCGTTCCATGAGTTTGATATGATTGCTTTTAGTTTATTTCTTTTTTTGTACGGAGAAACCGAATTTGCCCAGTTTGGCTCCGAGGGAGTAGTATCCGCCGTGGCTGTAGGCCAAGAGGTGAGCCTCCTCGAGGTTGAAGGCACCAGTGGCGGGGTCGATGAGGCTTTCGTCGGCCAGGACGTTGACCACCTCGGCCAGAAACATGTCGTGGGTGCCGAGGGGAATAATTTGCCTCACGCGGCACTCGATGCTCAGGGGACTTTCCTTGATTGAGGGGCAAGCCACCTTAATGCCTGGCTCGGGGGTGAGACCCGTTTCGCGCCATTTATCGTAGTCGCGGCCCGAGCGCACGCCGGCCCAGTCGGTGGCGGCGGCCATGCTCTCGGTGGTGAGGTTGACGGTGAACTCCATGTTCTCCTTTATCAGACCATAGGAGTGGCGCGAGGGGCGCACACTGATTGAGAGCATCGCGGGGTCGGAGCAGACGGTGCCTGCCCAGGCCACGGTGAGCATATTACTCTGCTCCACCGAGCTGCCGCAAGTGATGAGCACCGCGGGCAGGGGGTAGAGCATTGTGCCGGGACGCCACTGTTGCTTCATCGCTGAGTGTGACCGCAATAGTGACAACGAATAACGACGGGTTCGCGCTCCAGAACGTTGAAGCGGGTGAGCATCGGTTCGTTGTTGGTGATACATTTGGGATTGTCGCATTTCACTACTCCAACAAGCTCGTCGGGAAGTTCTACACGGCGTTTTTCCACCACCTCGTAGTCGCGAATTACGGCTACGTTGGCCGAGGGGGCGAGGAGAGCTATGCGGTTGAGGATTTCCTCAGGATAGATCGTGTCGGCCACTTTGACTATGCCTTTACGGCCCATGCACTTGGAGGGGAGGTTGTTGCCAATGGTGAGTTGGGCATCGGAGTGGTGGAGGCTGAGCAGTCGCACCACGTCGAAGAGGGCCTCGGCGGGAATATGGTCAATGACGGTGCCATTTTGGAGGGCTGCCACTGCGAGTTCTTTCTTTTCCATGGTGAAGTTAGTTGATTTTTGGGGTTTCGATGCCGAGGGCGCGGCAGATGATTGCCTGGCGGGCAAAGAGACCGTTTTTGGCTTGCTGGAAGTAGTAGGCTTTGGGGTTGCTGTCCACGTCCATGCTGATTTCGTTTACGCGAGGGAGGGGGTGGAGGATGCGGAGGTTATCCTTTGAGCCGTCGAGCATGGAGTTGTGGAGGTTGTAGAGGTCCTTGACGCGCTCATATTCCATGATGTCGGTGAAGCGTTCGCGCTGCACGCGTGTCATGTAGATAATATCGCTGGAGTTGATTACTTCGGGCGAGAAGTCGGTGTGTTCGGTAAACTTGATGCCGTTGGCGCGGCAAAAGTCCTTGTAATACTCGGGCATTTGAAGCTCGGCGCAGGCCACGAAGCGGAATGTGGGGTTAAAGTGGCGCATGGCCATGAGCAGGGAGTGAACCGTGCGGCCATATTTGAGGTCGCCCACCATGGTGATGGTCAGGTTGTCGAGTGTTCCCTGTGTTTTGTAGATTGAGTAGAGGTCGAGGAGGGTTTGCGAGGGGTGTTGGTTTGCACCGTCGCCAGCGTTGATGATGGGGATAGAGGTGACTTCGGTGGCATACTGGGCAGCTCCTTCGAGGTAGTGGCGCATGACGATTAGGTCGGCATAGCTGCTCACCATTTTGATGGTGTCGTTGAGTGTTTCGCCCTTGGAGGTGGAGGTGGCAGCGGGGTCGCTGAAGCCGATGATGCGTCCGCCGAGGCGTTGCACGGCTGTTTCGAAGCTCAATCGAGTGCGTGTGGACGGCTCAAAGAAGAGCGTGGCCACTATTTTGCCATCGAGGAGGTGTTGGTTAGGGTTCTGTTCAAAGTAGGCTGCGGAGTGCAGGATACTCATAATTTCCTCTCGGCTGAGGGGGTCGATGGATACGAGGCTACCGGTTTGCATAACAGGTGAAGTGCTATAAGTGATAGCGCAAAGGTACGCAAAAAATCCGATATTTGCAAAAATTTTTGCAGTTGGGGGCGAAAACCGCCTGACAGCCTCGGAGTTATATTCGCAAGATATTTGACCGCCAGCGGATGCACCATGGTGCATCCGCCGGCGGTCAAATATTCCGCAGTCGCGGGCAAATGAAAGGAGGGTGTGCCAGGTTGACACACCCTCCTTTGGGGATTGACGTTAGTTGGTGGAGATTAGAAGCGTACCACGCGACCGGCTTGGATGTAGAGGCCACGGGTGGGATTGCTTACGCGACGGCCTTGGAGGTCGTAGATAGCGCCAGAGGTGGCGGCAGCGGTGATTTCGCTGATGGCGGTGGTGCCGGTGAAGGCTACGCTTTGTTTCTTACCTTTGATGCCGTCCTTGACGGTGTAGTAGTTAACTACGCCGCTGTTGTGAATGGTGAGTTCAACTGCGCCATTGTCGGCCTTGGTGTAGCCAGTGTGGTCGAGGGCAGGAGCAGCGGCAATAGCGGGAGTGGTGGCAGTGCCGTTGGAGTAGTAGAGTTCGTGGTCGGCGGGAGCGGTGAGGGTGAGCAGAGCGGGATCGCCGTTGAGTGCGAGTTCAAACTGACCCACTTCGTTGGGGGTGTGGGTGGTGCAAGTGGCGGTTGCTGCGGTGGGGGTCACTACTTCGCGGTAGAGCTGCACGGGCTTCTGAGCGGTGGCATAGAAGCGGAACATGGGGTTGTTGGCAGGGGAAGATGCACCGTCAGAGTAGGTGCCACAGAGTTTGAGGGCAGACTTGCTGCTGGAAATGGTGGCGTTGCCATTGCTGATAGCCACGCTAAATGCAGCGCCGGCGGTGGTCTTGTCGGCAGTTACGTTGATATCCTTAGCTACAGGAGCGTAGAGGTAGCCGTCTTCGAGGAGGATATGGTAGGGGAAGTTAGCGTTATCAGAGTTTTCGAATTGGAAAGTGGCAGCACCTTCGGGGAGGTCGAAGATAGCGTTGTCTTCAAAGGTAGCGTCAACAGCTTCGCGTTTGGAAGAGGCTTGAACACCCATTACGTAGTTAACACCGATGTTTTTGGGGTTGTACATGGTGAGGACGTAGTTGGTGCCGGTGGTTACGTCGGCGGCGTCGTCAACGAGCACGTAGTGGGTGTTGGCGTTGTCCTTCACGATGATGGTGCAGTTGGCAATGGCGGGGTTGTAGTTGTCGTCGCCAATGAAGTAGGCGGTGATGGTGGCGCGACCGAGTTCGCCGCCGAGGGTGATCACACCGTTAGCATCAATGGCAGCCACAGCAGCGTTGGAGGAGGTGTATTCAATCAGGAGTTCAGCGGGGTCAACGGGAGCGATGAGGGTGGGAGCGGTAAATTCAGCACCTTGCTTGTAGGTGTAGGTGGTGGGGCTCCAAGTGAAGAATGCGAGGTCGCCGAGGGGTTTCACCACGTTGAGGAGGAAGGTGGTGGTTTTGGTTTGGTCGCCCATCACGGCTTCGATAGTGGCAGGGAAGGAGCCTTTGGTGGTGGGGATAAATTCAATTGTGGAGCCTTCAGCTACGTCGTGGTTGTCGCCAATGGCGTAGGAGATCATTTCGGCGTTGGTGGCAGCAAAGGTGAGGGGGGTGTTGATGTCAACAGTGAGTTCAGCCACTTGACCAATCACGTTGCCGTTGAGGGTGATGTCGCCGAGCACGCCCACTTCAGCGTGTTTTTCAACGAGGGTGGGGTTGATTTGTACGGTGGAGTTGTAGAGACCAATCACGCCCACTACGTCGTAGTTGTCGCCGGTGAATACCTCCACGCCATATTGGTTGTAGAGGGCAATGGAGCTGTCGCCTTGGGTCATGGTGAAGGAGCTGGTGCTGGTGCCTTGTTGGGCGATGCTCACGTTGGTGAACTTCACGTATTGGAGCATATCGGTGGCAGCGGTGCCTTGCACGTCAGCGATGTTCTTTTCGGTGGGGGCGGGGAGTTCAACGATGGAGTTATCGGTGTCAACGCCCCAGGCGGTGGCGCAGATCAGACCGTTGCGGAGACCAGTGACACCATATACGGCGCTCACGTGGAGACCCACGGGGAGGGTAGCGCTTTGGTTGTAGCAGAGGAGGTTGCGGTTAGCGCCAGCGAGGACGGTGTAGTTAGCCACGGAGCTGATCACAACCATATCTTCGGTGAGGGCGAAGTTGGTGCCCTGGGGAAGGGTGTAGATTGCGGCAGCGTCGGTGATTTTCACGGGGATGTTGGTCACAGCCTTGGTGGCTACGGCGGAGGTGTTGCCTTCGGCATCGAAAGCTACCGCGCTGATGGTGCAGTTTTCGGTGAGGGTGAAGGGAGCGGAGTAGAGGGTGCCTTCGGTGGCGGAGGGAGTGGTGCCGTCGAGGGTGTAGTGGATAGAAGCGCCTTCGGTGGCAGAGGTGAGGGTCACAACGAAGTTTTGGTCCACTTCGATAGTGGGCTTAGCCACGCTAACTTCGCCGCCAGTGCTGCCTCCTTCGGTGGTGGTGAAGATGGCCTTGGTTATAGAGATAGCACCGTTGGTGCCTGTGGGGTTCTTAACGGTGATGTTGAGGCTGTAGTATTTGTTTTGACCTTGTTGATCAGCAGGCACTACAATTGAGTAATCACCAACAGCCAGGGGTGAAATGGAGCCAGCAACTTTTGCGACAGAGGCATCGAAAGTAGCATCGTCGGAAATTACCAGCTCATAAGCGGTAACAGTAGCGGAAGCTACATTAACAGCGCTGATAGTCAAGGAGACTTCGCTCACTGCATCAGCAATAGGCTTGAGGGTTTGAATCATACCAGTTTGAGTGGTATTTCTGCCACCTACCTTGAAAAACTTCCAAGTCTTATTGTTGTTGTTGGCGTTTTTCACAGCCCAGTTTCCGTCAGTAGACTTAGATGTGACGCCATTATAACCTGATACGCTGCCCCAATTGTCGTCTGTCATATCGCAGACGACTTCTGCGGCATTGGCCACCGTGGCTTGCGCTACGAGGCCCAAAAGAAGAAGTAAAAACTTTTTCATAAAGGATTTTGATGAATATGTATGTTTTATTTTCGAGCGCAAAGGTACGCATTTTTTGGGTAAATAGCAAATCTATTCCACTTTTTCACATTTTATTCATGAACTTTATAACAGTAAGTGGGGTTATTGCAGACAAACACCTGTTTATTTATGGAACATATCATGCTCTATGCGATTGTGCCTATATTTGTGGTGATGATCGCTGGTTACATTTCAGGCAAGAAGGAGATTTTCTCGGGCGAGGATGCCAAGAAATTCAACAAAGTGGTGCTCGACTACGCCCTGCCCGCAGCCCTGTTCGTGTCCATAGCGTCGGCCTCACGCGATATGCTCGTGGACGACATCAAACTCTCGCTCATATCCGTTGTGGGCATTATGGGAATGTTCTTAGTGGTCTACTTCGTGTTTCGCCTCTTCAAGGGGAACACTGGCGGCGATGCCGCAGTGTCGGCCCTCATCTCTGGCTCCCCCACCATCGGTTTTCTCGGTTTTGCGGTGCTTGAGCCTATCTTCGGCTCCACCCCCGCCGTGGCACTCGTGGTGGCCATCGTCGGCATTGTGGTCAACGCCATCGGCATCCCCGTAGGGCTGAGTCTGCTCAATGCCTCGCTCAATGACTCCCACCCACAGAAGCAGCACGAGCGCGCCTGGGTGCCCGTGCTCCACGCCTTGGCGCAGCCCGTGGCCTGGGCACCGATCTTGGCCGTGATTTGGGTGAGCTTAGGCATACCCTGGCCCAAATGGGCTTCGCCCTCCTTTCAGCTCATTGCAGGAGCCAACGCCTCGCTGGCCGTATTCGCAGCCGGCATCACGCTAAGCGCAATCAAGGTGAAAATCAACCTGCAAGTGGTCACTGGCGCCATACTGAAAATGCTGGTAATGCCCGCTTTCGTGCTCCTGCTCGGGGTGGTGTTCCACCTCGATCCATTCAACCTCAAGATGCTCGTGGTGGCCGCCGCGCTGCCCCCAGCCTTCTCGGGCATCATCATTGCCGATGAATATGGTACCTACGTGGCCAACGGCACCTCCTCGCTCACCCTCTCCATGATAGTGTTTATCGGTGCCCTACCCCTCTGGATATGGCTCACCGACCTCGTCTTGGCCGCCTGCTAAGCCGCCACCCGCCCTTGATTTTGCCGCGAATTACACATTTGCGGCAAAATTATTTCGTTAATTCGTAACTTATTGCTAACTTTGCACCACTGTTTTAACTCATGAGAATAGCAAAAACACTCCTTCTGAGCCTCCTCGTGGGCTTCATTGGCACGAGTTGCGCCTCCAATCGCAACTCGGAGTTGGTCATCATACACACCAACGACACCCACAGCACCATCGACCCCGACCCCACCTCGGGACTCGGAGGCATAGCCCGCCGCAAGGTGCTCATCGACTCCATTCGCGCCAAGCACCCCTCGGCCATACTCATCGATGCCGGCGATGCCGTGCAAGGCACCCTCTACTTCCACCTCTTCAAGGGCCAAGTGGAGCAGGAAATGATCAACACCCTCGGCTACGATATTCAAATCCTGGGTAACCATGAGTTTGACAACGGCATGGAACACCTCAAGCAAAACCTCCTCCAAGCCAAACCCGCCCTCCTGAGTTCCAACTATCGCTTTGCCGACCCGCAACTGGCCTCGCGCTTCCTCCCCTACGTCGTTAAGAACGTCAACGGCACGAAAGTCGGGTTTATGGCTCTCAACATCAACCCCCAAGGGATGGTGGCCGAAGGAAACTACGACGGAGTGACCTACGTGCCCTGGCTCCCCGCCGCACAAGCCACCATCGACCAGCTACGCCGCGCTGGCGCCAAGCGCATAGTGTGCATTTCCCACATAGGCTACGACTCTGGCTCCTCACCCACCCTCTTTGGCGACCGCCAAGTGGCCGCCCAAACCCACGGCATCGACGTGATAATCGGCGCACATAGCCACACGCTGCTCAACCCCGCAGTGAAGGTGGCCAACGCTCACGGCGACTCCGTGCTAATTGTCCAAACTGGCAAGGGCGGACAATACCTCGGCGAAATCACCCTCAACGCCGCCTCGGGCCAAGCCACCGAACGATTAATCCCCGTCAACTCACGCCTCGACTCCCAGCTCGACTCGGCCATAGTGGCCCAAATCAAGCCCTACCGCGCGGCAATCGACTCGCTCTACGTCCAAAACATAGCCACCGTGGAAGGCTCGCAGCCCCTGAGCCGCACCAACCCACAGTTTCTCAGCTGGGTGGCGCAATTCTACATCAGTCAGGGCAACCAGTTAGCTCCTGGAGTGGAGGGAGCCATCGGCAATAAAGGCGGCCTGCGCACCTCCTGGGCACCCGGTCCCCTCTCCAAAGGCCGAGTCATTGACATGATGCCTTTCCAAAACCGCATCGTGGTGCTCGATATCCTCGGCTCCGACCTCCTCGAAGCACTCCAAATAGCCGCCAAACGAGGCGAACCCCTCGCCGGCATCACCGCCTCGCCCCAAGAGATCAATCCGCAAACAACCTACCGCATAGCCACAATCGACTACCTCGCCAATGGCGGCGACTACATGGAGCCGCTCACCCGAGCACGCCGAGTGGCCACGGCCAAAACCATACTCTACAACGATCTACTGAATTACCTCACTCAAAACCCCATTATCAATGTCAACTAACACCACCGACGATAAGCGCAAAGTAACCACTATACGCCTGCAACAAATGAAGGAAAACGGCGAGAAAATCGCCATGCTCACCGCCTACGACTTCTCAATGGCCAAACTCATTGATGAAAGCGGCATGGACGCAATCCTCATAGGCGACTCCGCCGCCAACGTCATGGCCGGCTACTCCTCCACCCTCCCCATCACCCTCGACCAAATGATTTATCACGCACAGAGCGTGGTGCGCGGTGCCAAACGAGCACTCATCGTGTGTGACCTCCCCTTCGGCACCTACCAAGGCTCACCCTACGAAGCCCTCCACAACGCCATTCGAGTGGTGAAGGAAAGCGGTGCCGAAGCAATCAAAATTGAAGGCGGTGCCGAAATAGCCGACACCGTGCGCCTGCTCGTCAACGCTGGCATCCCCGTCATGGGCCACCTCGGACTCACCCCCCAAAGCATCAACGCCTTCGGCACCTACGGCGTGCGCGCCAAGTCCGACGCCGAAGCCGCTAAGCTCCAAGCCGATGCACTCGCACTCCAGCAGGCCGGCTGCTTCGCCCTCGTGCTCGAAAAAATCCCTGCCGACCTCGCCACCGCCGTCAGCAAATCGCTCCAAATCCCCACCATCGGCATCGGCGCAGGCTCTGGCACCGACGGCCAAGTGCTCGTGATGCAGGACATGCTCGGCATCAACCAAGGCTTCGCCCCCAAATTCCTCCGCCACTACGCCGACCTCGGCAACCAAATCAAGCAAGCCGTGGGCCAATACATAGCCGACGTAAAATCCACCGACTTCCCCTCCCCCTCCGAGCAATACTAATCCCCCCCCCGCCTTTTTGCGATATTGCCAACGAAACATTTGGCAATATCGCAAAAAATGCCTAACTTTGCACCACTGGCTTCGTAGTTCAACGGATAGAATAGAGGTTTCCTAAACCTTAGATTGGGGTTCGATTCCCCACGAGGCTACTAACGTGCCGACCAACCCACGTGCTCCGCCAACGCGGATCGCGTGGGTTTCACGCGACTTAGTAGGAGGGGTTAATCACACGATACATACGCCGCGTGGGTGCATACATATCTCTAAGTGTTTGAATATTGAACAGGTTGCGCTGATAGAACGGCAGCGAGGCCGCCAGCGCGTCAACCGTGACGAACTGACAGCCAGAAGCGGTATGCTCCGAATATGCGCCAACGACATTTCTTATAATTGCAGAACCAATGCCCATGCCCTGATATTGGACAGATACGCCAAGGTGGCCAATATTTATGCCAGGATAGGACGTTTGGCGAGCAACAAAATCAACGAAATCACCATCCGCCTCAAATTTAAGGCCACTGATAAAGTCGTCTCTTTCATTCTGGCCATCAATCATCAGCGCGTCATTCATCAGGGTAAACAGCGCGACCAATTCGCCAGAGTTTGGGATATAAGCACCATAAACAGCGAGGTGTCGATACTTCACGCAGTCAGGAAGCTCAACGCTGAAAAAGTTGTCAAGCTCATTAACCCCGCACGAAAATTCGGGTAAATGCACGCAATCGTATTCGGACAGACGCCGAATAGACAAGTCATCAACCGAGAAGGGGGTTTCTGCCTCCATTATTGGCGAGTATACGCTGATATAAATGTTCGGTACGAGCGTTGTATTCGTCGATTTGGCGGCGTTCTTCTTCGGTGTATTGACCGAGAAGGTGGCGGCGGACAGTGGCGCGGAAGCGTTTAACGTCTTCAGGGCCCATTGGAGGATTGGGGACTGACTGTATCATAACTGTGCCATTTAAACGCCACAAATATAGTACTTTTTATTCAACCTCGCCAACTATTTAACATTATTTAACTATCTGCAACAATGACGGGTTGGGTGGGGGTAGGCGCGGCGGCGGTTTCTATACGCCGCGTAGCTACGCGCCTTTGCGGCTAATTTTTGGGCGCGGGAGGGGCGAGGAGAGGGTTGTTTTTGGATAGCGGGCGGAGTGGGGCGGGGGGCGATGCGGTAGATGTGGAGGGTGCGGCGGGAGCGGAGGCGAA
>QLIP01046244.1_pt1 | contig 15128 bp, 17 predicted proteins | sample 1769771 | NCBI WGS metagenome assembly QLIP01 (sample SAMN09428762, study PRJNA476227) | Gut metagenome, whole genome shotgun sequencing project. | isolation source: cecum | host: Rhizomys sinensis | place: China: Jinsha town of Minqing, Fujian Province | collected 2013-09-23
AGTTACGGAATGCCGCGCATCACACGGAGCGGTGAAGTCCGCTGGCCCACAATTGGCTTTGAGGGCGTGTGCGAACGAGCACCGAAACCAACTGCAAATTGGTTTCGGTGCTCGTTCGCACACACGCCTATAAAGGTTACGGGTTATCGTTTCGGAGGGCTTGTTGTGCTTTAAATGGGAGCACCCACTTGTTGAAGTAATGGTTTAAGTATTTATGCCAACCATCTGCATCACTGGGACATAAACACTTATAGAAATTATTCAGGTGTATTACAGCTTTGCGCTTAATCATGCGACTGGGGATAACGTAGAAATGCGCAGGGTTGCTCGGAGAGCCACCCACGCCCACAGCGATAAACAATTCGGTATTATATTTAGCGGACGATAGTTTGCGGTATCGGCCTAACTGGGTCGTTAAGTCGAGAATGCCGTCCTTGAGTGTTGTTCGGTACTTGCACTCCACGAAATACTCCACGACTGCCGCATCGAGCGAGTGGCGCAGATGCAAGTCGGGGAGTAATGTATCGAGGGCGTAAGTTTCGCCAGAGATTTTGTCTCCGCGCCAGGCCAATAGCCTGAAGCGGCTTTTGTCGGAGCAGAGCGACACGACAAACTCCTCAAACTTTCGGCCTGCGTGTTCCCGTGGGTCAACCGTTTCCACCTCCGGGGTTTGCACTTCATTGGAGATAGCATAAGCCTGACGAATTAGAGAGTTGGAGTCCAGGCCATAGGTCGAAGCAAACTCTTGCAGCAGCTTACGCTCTCGCGCCGACACAACGCCATCGATAGCCGCCATTCGGCACAGCCAATTGACGGCATACTCGACAGGGATGTTCGTTTCGGGCATAACTATTAACGATTTTGGCTTGCCTTAATCTCCTTGAGGATATATTCCACGCGCTGTTTACTGAGAGGATAAACAAGTGCGGCGGTTTTCATATCGATGTTTTGGAGCAGTCCTTGTGGTTGGAGTGGTTTATGTCCAGGCTTAGCCTGCTCCACGAGTTTCATACGGAGCCAAGCACCCTTGCGAGGGGCGACGTTTCGGCCTGCGTACTTAGCCCAGCGTCCTTTGTTCACCATATCGAAAGAAGAGAACACTGCGGTTACCTCCATTTGATAGATTATCTGCCCGTAGGCAGGTGCAGCGATGTAAATAAAGATTGTATCGCCGACCATTATTCTTGCGGTGCACGGTTGGTCAATTTCATCACGTTCGCTTAAGCAACGAACCATATCGAAAACATCCTTATTGGACGGGAAATACCAAGCTCCCATAAATAGACGAAGTTTAAAAGTGTATGTATGAGTGAATAGAATAGAACAGAACGAGTGAGGAAGTGCTCACCGAGAGTGCAAAGTTACGAAAAAAATTGAGAAAACCCAAAAGGGGAGCCGCGTTAGGGATGGAAGCCGTACGGCCAAGACCTTGGGCTTGGTTTACGACAGCCCGACGGCGCAAGCCGGAACGCCCAACAAACTGACTAAATTACGCCCGAAGATGCAACGGAGAATGAGTCGTGGAACGGGAATTTTTCGCAACCTATGTACAACGTATCGAACGCGTCAGTGCCGTCGGTGCGATGTTCCAGCAGGTCTTCTTCGGACTCGGCCAGTTTCTCGCCCGACTTATCCTTACGGAAACCGTTTCGGCCACGACTGACCCCGGCTGACTGGATAGCGAGAATAAGGTCCTCGTTGTTTGAGCGATTGAAGAACGGCATAAGTCGCTGCTTACCTGCGAACGCCTGGTTGATGAGCAGATACTTTTCATCGTGTCGCATCGGGTTACCGAGATATACGGCCTCGACCTGCCAACCGTTTCGTTCAAATTCATGAACTACCCACCACCTGAAATCCTGATCGTTGACTGCATAATTTGCGCCCAGAGCAGTAGCGTCGAAATAATAGACTACCGTCTTATTTCGATGTTCCGCATAATACTGGCAAAAATCGGAGATTAGCGCCAGTATTTTCCGTTCGAATTTGACATAAAACGACTTCACGACGTTGAGGCGGCGGTCGCGTGGTTGCCCTGCGACAATCCAGTTGATGTTCGCGTTATAATCCATGCCTATGCAGATAGGCGCGTCGGGGTCGACGTCGCCATCGGCGCGGGCGTCCAGGTGTGCGAAATCGTAATTAAACCCGAGCGTGTCGAGGTATTGATTATCGTTAGCCGTGTACTTATGCCCCTCACGCATAGACGAATAAAAACCGTCCTTAGCGATACCGATGCGCTGGCACAGGATAGACGTTTGGAACGTTAGCGGCGTAAGGTCTCGCTTCATCTGCTTGATATAATTCTCGCCGAGTAGTTGCAGATTTTCGATGCTCGAATACTCCTTATAGTAGACAGCGACCGAGCGCATCTTGTTCAGGTCGCGGTCGAGGCGTCGCAAGTACCCCTTGAGGTACTGGGGCACTGGTTCCGATTTGGCGTTAAGAGCGCGTATACGCTCCTTAGTTCGCCAAATTTCATAGACGGTAGCCTCGATAGTACGGATTAATTCCGGGTCCATTTTATCCTTGTAATGCAAGAACCAGGAACCTTTTTGAGTTTGCGGCATATCGGAGAGGATCATGATAGCATGATTGCAAGAATGTTTCCCGAAATACGACTTGATACCGCCGTTGGCGGGGAGAGTTTCGTCCTTAAGTTTCGCGTAATCAATAAACTTTGCTTCATCGACCAAGAGCCAACTCAGCGTCAGCGAGTTGGAAGAGCCTGCACGGTCTTGGGAGATAATCACGGCGACCGAGCCGTTATAGAAGGATATGACATGTTCATAATCCTTCGGGTCGATGATAGGCTTACGGAATGCCTTGGGCGGTTTGCGCCCAACGACATAATGCAAGCCCTCGACAAACCCCCAACGTTTCCACGCGGCGAGAAGTCCGGGGATAGTGTTAGTGAGACCATGCTTGAACGTAGGCACGACAATGCCGCCAGTAGAGCCAGGCATTCGTTGCATATTTCGCAGGACGAACGGCGCGGCGATAGAGTCGGTTTTGCCTGTGCGTCGCCCTGCGACGACTACGGTAGTGTTCGCCCCGATGAGTTGCGTCAACCGTTGGGGCTTATTAAAGTAAATCTTCTTCACTGTCGTGGTTGGTTGATGAGTCGGGGAACAGCGAGTCGAGTTCGAGGTCGTAATCTTCGAATTCGACATCCTCAATATCGATAGTTTCGCGGCGGTACTTCTCAATCATAGCCGAGATTTTATCAGCTATGTTAGGGATAGGTTCAATGCCGAGGACACGAGGGTCATCGGTAGCCGTGAACGGTTGGACGAGAATTTGGTCGAGCGGGATAGCCTGCTCGTCCTCGAGGTCCACGCGGTTGAGCTTGCCGTAGGCGGTAGCGGCGCGTTCCATAGTTTTGGAGTCCTTACGCTTCTCCGCCATTTTATAAGTTGCTATAAGCATTTCGTTTGTGCGCCAACGGTGAAAGTCGCGGTTGGCGGTCGATAGCATCGGCAGTAGAGACTTGACAACGGCGAGGTCGGAATATGCCGTTGTGCGGTGTATGCCGTGCCGTTGGCAAAGTTCGGCTACGAACTCGCGGTCGGTTCCGTCGGGGTTGGCGATAAACCAGTTATACATTTCGCGGACACGAAGCACTTTATCCACAAGTGCTTGCGGATAGCGTTCGCGCAGTTCGGACTCTTTCGAAAAGAGTTCGACGCGGCAGACTTCAATAGCGTTAGGATAAGCCATAAAAAAGCGTTAAGGATGGAAGCTGGACGGCCAAGACCTTGGGCTTGGTTCACGACAGCCTGACGACCAGAGGCCGGAACGCCCAAGATTATTCATCGTCCTCCATATCGAGTAGATTGCGGTGAGCATTTTCGATAGCCAGCGGAGAGCCGACTTGCGCGAGCATCATTTCCTGCGAATGGAGTTTGACTTTCGAAGCAGCTTTCCCTTTTCGGTATGCTTTAGAGACGTCGGAAGAGCGGTCGGCAATATCCTCGCGCAAGATTTCGGCGGGGATGTCGAGTAGTGCGGCGATGTCGGAGATTTTCAAGTAAATGCTCGCGAACTTTTCAATCTGCTGCAAGTCGGTCTCGGAATAGGTCATGGAGTGGTACAGAATGATTAGTTATTAAGTCGTTGACTTGTCGGTGCAAATTGGCAAATATTTCGGGGTCGGTAGAGATAAAAGCGGACTCGTGTCGGTTGCCTCGGGTCAGGTTTTGTGAAGTTATAACCGAGACGGTATCACCAGCTTCGGACTTCACGAGGAGGATTTTCGAGTGGTTATCAGCTAGATAAGTTCGCTCTATAACCTGCGAGATAAATGCCCAGAGTTTCAAGGTTTTATTTGTAGCCTTATGGTCGAGGACGAGATTTATACGCGACACGCGCTTATCCTTTGAGATAAAGAATAAGCGACGCAAGAACTCCTCGGAGATAGAGAACGACGTTTGCCAGACTTCGGAGTTTCCGACCTGGTCGAGGACCCATTCGAGGATGTCAGCGACCTGCACCGCGTTAGAGAGATAAGCCTGTGAGGGATTACTCGCAAGCGGTTGCAGGATTTCGCTAAGGCTTGTGGTTCGTTTCATAATGGTCGTAAGCGTCCCAATTAGCGTGGAGCTGCTTATCCAGGGCAATCAGCTCCTTGAGGAACGGATAGCGTTCCGAGTCGGGGCATACGGCGTTGTCTGTTGACAACGAGCGCAACTTCAGATGCAGCTCGCGCATACGTTGGAGGAGCGACAGGTTCTCCACGTACTTTACTTTAATTTCGTCGGGGAGAAGGTCGTGGTCATCGCGTCGGCCCTTTTGTGGCTGCGCGTCGGCTTTGGCGGCGAGCGGTATATGCTCGTTGACAATAGCCTCGACCCGCTCGGTCATTTCCTCGACTTGATGATGCGTGAGCGTCTGGACACGGAAATTGTAGTATTTTTGCAGTTGGTACTCAACAAACTGATGTTGACGGTCCAACTGCGCAATTATGTTTTTATACATAATTTGGTTGCCCGACAACTTCAAGAGATACAGCGCGCCGACTGAATAGTCACGATCGGGCTCGGGAGTATCGAGCCACACTTTGATAAGTTCTGTGAATTTATGATCCATTAGAGTTTATTGTTTATGCCGGTGAAGAACACGAGATTTTTGCCGAGAGGAGCGAGCAGGTTTTTCATTGAGAGCATAGTTGAGCCCGAAGTAACGAAATCGTCGAACACAATGATATTCGGTTCTGGGGGAAGTTCACCTTTGAGTGTAAACACGGCATTCACACGTTGCCGCGAGTGACACTCTGCTACGTCCTCGTAGAAAGGTATAGCGAGCAGTTCTGCGATGCGGGTCGCGATTAGCGAAGCGAAATTGCGGACTTTATGTCGACGTTTCGGCGAAGTGACGATACACCAGGAGCCAGAACCGAGGGACTGGCCGAGGATTTGATTGATAAGGTGCGCAACATTAGTTGCGAAGAACTCCACCATATCTGGGTCGGCCTTGATGTCGGTTAGCGTACGTCCGAATATCGACTTCTTCCAGAGGGATATAATCCCAAAGGAAGGGTTTCGGTAAGATATTCGGACCTTATTTGGTGCGAAGTCGCATCGCGCTTCGGTCTGTTGGTCTGCTTTCCACGCTTTACGTTTCTTATCGGCGAAAATATCTGTTTGCTCCTTAGGAAGTGAAGCAACAGCGTCGAGGTCGGGGACGACAAGCGAAGGCATTTCGATGTCGTTTAACAGGTCGGCCAACGCTATAGCCCCTTTCCTGACGCTGTTGTATTCCATACTACGAAGGGATCTTGATTGTTTCGCTGGATACTTTTCCGAGGTCGGTTATGGTACCGAGTTCGGTTTCGATTGGACCGGTATAGAACGGCGCGGGCAGTTCATCGGTCACTTCGACGTTGATGGTGGTTGAAGCCGAGCCAGTAGCGCCCTGGCCGAGGTCCTGTTCAACGGCTGCCTTGGTTTGCCACTTATCGTTGCCGAGCACACGGAAACGTCCGTTCATATCCTCAACAATGAACACATTGTCGTTGTTGTTGATATAAGCAGCGGCGGCGGACGCCTCCATGCCTACACCAGGGTGGAGGGCAGTTAACTTGTTTAACTGGGTTTGGCTTGGGGCTTCGCCCTGAGAGGTGGAAGTCAGCTGCGACTTATCGGGATTGATGTCGATATACTTCCACTTAGCGTCGGCGGCGAGAACAAAGTTGCCGTTGAGCGTAGCAGACGTGGGGCGGCCGAGCGCATCTCGGTTCAGTTTCGGGAAGCTGACGATTTGCGTCTTGGATATGTAAAATATCCGGCGTTTCACGCCAGGCAGGACGGGAGTACCTTGGCACCAAGCGAGCGACTGCTGGATTGAAGTGCAAGTGTTGGTTGTAGCCATACTGGGGTAGTTTCTTAGAGGGTTAATTCAATGGTTTTGAAGCGGCGTTTGTCGAGGGTTTCGAACTGCACGCCGAAGAACATCGTAGCGATGTAAGAAAGGATGAAAGGAGCGTATTCCTTGACCAGAACGTTTTCCACGTCACCCATTTGGTCGTAACCCACGAGCATATTAGCCTTAGTGGTTACATGGATGAACTTCGAGCCAGCCTTGTTGGAGAGGGGGCAGAAGATCAGCTTGCCGTTGCTACCCTCGACAGCGACTTGTCCGTACTGGGCGTTGTAGGGTATGCCGCCATGAGTGAGCAGATAACCCTCGTTGTACTTGTCGAGGAAGTCCTGCGAACAGTAGAGGTAGAGTTCCTGCGAACGCATGCGCGGGTCGAGCGAGAAGAGGATTTGCTTAGCAACATCCACTGCATTAGCGGAGGTGATAGCCTCGTTGATTTTCAGGTAGTTGCCTTTGGCAGCAGAGATGTTGCCAGCGGTGATTTCCTTTTCCGTGATTGTGTCGAAACCGTCAAAGAGGTCGGCGGAAGTCTTACCGGCAGTGTTGCGGCGGCCTTTCCAGATAGCATCGTTCAGATGTTCGGAAAGGTTCTTCGCGATGAGTGCGAGGACGTGGCGAGCCGTAGGGGTCGCCATTTGGCCGTCGCCTTTGGTCGCGCCAGCGCCGAGGATTGTCGAGACAGCCGAGTTAGGCTCGAAGTTAGCGATGACCGAGCCGAAGTGGGTTTCGAGGTCGCGGAAAGCGATATCGAGGTTGAAGTCCACGGCGTTCTTCGGGTTGTAGGGAGCGAATTGTGCATCGCCAGTGAGTGTACCTACGCGTTCCTTGTAGCGAATACCGGGGCGACCGGTCATGTATTGGAGCGTTTCGCCAATACCGATGATAGGGAGCATCAGGAGGTCGGAGCGGTATTTTACAGCGGCCTCTTGATACTCAGCGAGTGAGAATTGAAATTTACCTGCCATTTTAGGTTGTAGTGATTAGAGATTAAACTTCGTTGAAAAGTCGTCTAGCGGAGTTGAAAGTATCGACGAACGCCTCGACTTCGTTTTTAGCCGTTGAGGTTTGTTGGCTACCCTCGTTGAGGACGTTGGTGGTGGAGTCTGCGGGCTTAGCATCCAAACGCGCTTGGAGGTCAGCGATAGCAGCGTCCTTTTCCTTGAGAGCGTTTTCGATTTGCTCGAGTTGCGCATCGGACAGAGCGGCCACATTATCGGCGAGTTCGATGGCGGACACGCCGAGGACGGAGCAAAGAGAGGTGTAGGACTTGTTCATAACTTTAGCGATAGTATTGGTGGATTTACATTCTGGATTTCGGCTGGATTTAGTGGAGAAGAACGAAGAGAGCGAAGATATAAACTTGACGAAAGCCGAAGCCTTATCCGGCTCATCGATAGCGATATTCGGAATGGGCATGCCCTCCGAAGCCATCGCTGAGGCGAGTGCGTCAGTCAGTTTGGGCGACTGTTCATTTGGGAAATCGGTGATTTCATCAACGAAGCCCCACTCGAGTGCCTCCTTGGCGGAGAGCCAGCCCCCGACCTTCATCAGAGCGAGCAGATCTTCGGGCTTTCGCTTGCATCGTGCGGCGTAGAGTTGCGCGCAATTCAGGTCGAGCTTATCGAGGTCGGCTTTGATTTTCTCGCAGTCCTCAATGAGCGTTGAGAACTGGGCGGAGTTCAGCGAGCCCCACTCGAAAAATGCCATTGAGCATTGATGGACCAGATACATAGCACCAGCGTCGCAGGAAATATGAGCAGCGCCGAGCGAAGCGATGGTAGCTGCGGAAGCATTGAGGCCAACGAAATGCACGTTAACGTTTCCATGGTTTTTGAAAGCTGCGGAGATAGACAAGCCAGTGGCGAGTGAGCCGCCGAGGCTATCGATCAGGACATTGACCTGCTTGCCGTTGTTATCGTCGAGAGTTTGAGCAACGGTTTTGCGGTCGAAGTCGGCTCCACCGACGTAGCCAGTAAGCGAGATATGGTAGGAGGATTTAGACATTGGGGAACTGGGATTTCGGAGAATTTATATGCAAAATTAACCATATAAAAAAAGCGGTTAAAAGACGCAAAAGAGCCTCCCCTTTCGGGGAAGCCCTCTGTGGGCGGAGGAGAGAGGAGAGAGTGTGAGCGGCTCAGACGCGCCTGAACACATGCCCGTGTGCGCCCATGGAGTAGTCCCACATGAACAGCTCGCGTCCGAAGGCTTCGTAGTCGAAGTATCGCTCCCAGCCCTTTAACGCCTTGCTGAGGTCGGGGTAGCACTCGTCAACGACTTGCATAGCGAACGCCTCTTCGTCTTCCCATCTGCCGCAGTAGGCATATTCGAAGTCGTCGAGAGTATCGTGGAACTCCATGTAGTCATTGACGGCCTCTACTCCGTACCTGTCGCACAGCTCCACGTATTCGAGGATCTTTTCGAAGTCCTTCCTTGTGATGAAGCCCTCGTTATACCATTCTCGGGGAAATTCCTCGAAGTCCTGGGCCATCAACTCGGGGTCTTCCTCGTCGGCGTGGACCGCCTTGCAGAAGTTGATGAACTCGTCGTAGTCGCTGAAGCTGCTGAGGTCAATCCATAGACCGCAAAGCGAGCCGTCGTTGTACTTGCTGTAAGTACCTACATAGACTGAGGGTTCACCATCGCAGGAACTCTTGTGATCGGCGATAGCCTCTTGAAGTTCGGGGATTGTGTAGCCCAGTTCGTGGAGTCGTTCGACGACTGCTGGCGTAATAGCCAATTCACCAAATTGAAGATTCATTTCTTTTTGAATTAGGGGGTTATACATTTTGCTCTTTTTTGAAGTTTTACATAGCAAAACCAGGTAGAGCTGAGAAAGCGGAATTGCAAATCTTTTTTCAAGCCGTGGCGGTAAATACTACCCGACCGTAGGGAGGCGTGGAGATTTATGAAAAAAGATTTTCAATCCCGGAGGGTCAAGCCGTCAGGCGCAGATGTGCGGTCAGCCCTAACTTTGCGACAGTAAAACCGAAAAAGAGCGGAATGTAGAGCCACATAATTCAGCAAAAAAGAAATGGAGCTTCGAAGGTTTGGAGAATTGGCTGCAATTACGCCAGCAGACATCGAACTAAAGACTCCACAAACTGGGCTACTCAATCCCTGAACAAGAAGAACAAACCACAAGAGTTCCTGCGATGGTGAACCCTCAGTCTAAGAATGTAGGTACTTACGGCAAGTGCCACGGAGGCGTGTCGTTATGGATTGACCTCGGCAGCTTCAGCGACTACGGCAACGAGTTTATCAAAGCACTTCTGCCAGGTGGTACACGCCGATGAGGGAGGCTCCAAACGTTGATAAGGCCCAGGACTTCGAGGGCTTTCCCCGAACAAAGAATGGTATGACGAGGGCTTCATCACAAGGAAGGAGTTCGAGAGTAAAAGACCTCGAATACGTGGAGCTGTGCGACAGGTACGGTGTAGAGGCATGCAGCGACTAAACAACGGAGTTCTCGATGCTCCGACGGCTTCGGGGATGCCTACTGCGGCGAAATAATGGGATAACGAAGAGGCGTTCGCTATGCAAGTCGTTGACGAGTGCTACCCCGACCTCAGCAAAGCGATGGTGGGTATGGCTCGAGAGCAACTTCGGCCACGGAGTCTTTGGGCACGAGCTGTTCAAGTGGGACTACTCCATGGGCGCAAATGGGAATGTTCAGGCGCGTCTGAGCCGCTCACACTCTCTCCTCTCTCCTCCGCCCACAGAGGACTTCCTCGACAGTGGAGGCTCGCACCCAGGGTCAGAAAAAACTGCCGACGCCTCACGCGCCAGCAGGGAATCATCACACTTTTAAACACAAAATTACATAACGTTTATCGCATCACTGCGAAATAAGAGATAGGAAGTAAGAGATAGATATAGTTAGGGACGATTATCTAATGCACGGCACCATCGACTTGAGGGCGACGTGCTTGACTTCGTAAGCATATCCAGCGGGTCCACCTGACGGAGTGCTTACGCTCAAATCCCACTCGACAACTGGTCTTGGGTTTTCGAGCGAGCCGATGAGGAACGAGCGGTCGTTGACATCCGTCACGACAAAGCCAAGAGCAGTTGCGGGTAGTTTCTCCGTGGTCACAAACTTCAACGTGGCGGTGTCCTCGTACCCGCCACCGTCTTTCTTGGATTTGCACTCGCAGGCTGGGGTACCCCAAAAATGGATTGGGTGAATATCGGTCAGGATAGCCACCGGTTGTCCGCAAATAGCAGAGAGGTCAACACGCCGTGGCAGACATCGGCAGTCTATCCAGCCGATAAATTTTATACCAGGAAGAATTTGGGTTGATATTTTCATGTTGGTGGGGGGGACAAAACGGACAAATCCGTTTTTGGGTGTTTGAGGTTGGAGTTAAATTTCTGTGTTTTTTGAACGCCTGAGCATACGCTTATAAATATCACGCTTGCGTTGATAGCGTTTGGCTATTGCGTTCCAATTTTTCTCGGTTAGTTCGATACCATGTTTCTCCATGAAAGCGTATATGAGATTGTCTTGGCGATTGAATATGGCAGAGAAGCGATGAAGCGAGTTCCACATATCGATGTCGAAGCGATTTCGAATGCAAGTTTTCAGTGCCTCGGTAGCCTTTGGTGGGAGGTAGAAATTGTAGCGAGTATCTTTCGAGCGGAAATTAGGGAGCACGATGCAGACCGTTCCCGAATTGTCGATGGTCGGGGTATAGTCAGGAGATGGAGGCTGCAAGAACTGCTCAAGCAGCACCCACTCCATCGAGCCACGAATGAGTTTCACTGGATTATTCCCACCTTGATCATTGATAAACCACTGCGCCAAATAATCTTCAAGTTCGAGATACAAATACATGATGATTGGGGTTTCGTCCTGCAAAATTACTCAAAATTTGGCAGATACGCAACGTAACACGCTGAAAATCAGCACCGAAAGTTGCCGAAAATCGCCGAAAGTTGCCGCTGCAAAAAAAATTGTTCTCTGTACGAGTATATAGGTTGGGCACTTACAACACTTACAACGCTTACAAAGCACTGTGAGTGGCATTATAACTCGCTGGCTGACAATATTATATATTCATTTTTTATTGTTTAAAAAAGAATATATCATCTACTGGATTTGTAAGTTTTTGTAAGCAAGTTTTGCTGTTTTAAGCAATTTGTAAGTTTTTGTAAGTAATTTGTAAGCATTGTGACTTTTTGTAAAATGCTGAAAATATGGGCAAGTACGTTGTGTAAGTGTTGTAATGTCGTTGCGGGTCGTCTGTTTTCGTGTTTTTTTTAACAAAACGCCTCAACGGCAAGCAAAACAGTCATACGACAACGTGCTGTCGTATGGCTGTTTTTATGTTAATAACGACCTGAATAGTCGCTGCGTTTAAAAAGGCAATTCAGATTCTTTGTTTGCAGTGGTTTCGGTTACAGTTGCGGGAGTTTCGTCGTCATCAGAGTCGGCATTTAACTCCTCTTCGGTCATGCGTATCGTTTCGAGATTGAGGTCGAGCAGAGTTTTGAGGCTATCGTAGTCAAAGCACAGCGCGTTAGAAGGATTGCTGTTGATATACTTTTGGGAAGAAGAACCATCGTGTTTATACTCCTCGTCGAGTTCCCCGTTATTGCGTAGGATTTGGAAGCGCTGTTGCTTTATGCCGAGGAATTGCGGAAGCGATTTGAGGTAAGACTCGAGAGTTGCCGTATCGAGAGTAGAGCCTGTTTTTTGTCGGGCGATACGCTGTTCCAGGAGGCCTCTGACGGCCTTGAAGTTAAGGAATATTATGCGCTTCGGCTCAACGAAAAAGCACTTCTCCTTTTTGATAGCCGAAAAGGAGGATAGTTGCTTGATGACAAAGTGGCATTTCTCCTTAACTTTGCCTTGGGTGTGCATCGAGTCGAGGTAGAGCCAGAAGTTTGCTGTGTCTGACGACTTGCGAATTTGGTCGTTTTGGTATCGTATGCCGTTCACAACGACATCGAATAGTTCGTTGTAAGAGAACGGCACGGAGATATGCGGTTCAAGTACTCTGAAAGCAGCGAGAGAAACAATCCAGTTATTAAGGATACGGTCCTCGACCTTATCCTTATCGAGTTTGCTCAGCACGTCATTGAGAGTCATCTCGAACGCCTGGAAGAAACCTTTCTCGAATATCTCGCGGAGGTCAAGCAGAGCCAGGAGCAAATGAGTATTGCCGTGCAACACCATATTTGAGAGAGTTTTGAAGTTCTGCTTTTCTTCGCGCGAGAATGAAGTCTGCGAATACATTAGATGGATGCATCGAGAGAATATTGCTTCATCTTCGGGCTTATACTGTCCAGCCAGGATAACGCCCGAAGTCACGGGGATGGTAATAGGTATACCGTCCTCCATTTTACTGCGAGCTGTACCGCCCCATAGGCCTTTTAGTATGTCTATGCGTTGAGGCATAAGGTCGTTGGTATATTCATCTAGAATGAATATTGAGTTTCGGGCATGTGATAGATTGTAGCCTATGACCGGAATGGAGGTATTTGAGCAGGAATTCGGGGTACTTGGTAGCGTATAGAATAGCGACGACAGTGCGCGGGCGAGTTCCGTCTTGCCCGAACCTTTTCGGCCGAAAAGGTTAAGCACTGGGAAATATTTGAACTTAGCAAATATTATGTCGCGGAAGATTGCGGCTAAGGTCCAGGCGAAACTGACCATGCCGCCGTTTCCGTACACCTTTACGATCTGCCCGACAAAATCATAGAGCGAAGTCACGCCCTGTGGATTGCAGCGGAATAAACGCTCGAAGCTGTATCCTAATTCATTGTCGGAATGAATTTCGGAGAAAGCGGGGAGATAATAATGCTTTCCGCAACTGGCCACCACACCGAGGTTATCCGTCTGGGAGAATTTCCCATTGGCATAAACGCCGTTGGAAAAAGCATAGAAATCATCTTGCGGGTTCCAGCCGAGAATTTCAATATGCGAGGCGGCCGGGGTAACCTCGAGCAAGTGCTCTTGCATGGCGGTAAGCGCTTTTGCATCACCGCGCCAAATGAAATTGCCACGTTCAAAGAGTTTCTTGTTGAAGTCACGAGTAGTTACCAAGTCGCTTGGTGCGAACTCCACCACCTCTTCCTGTCCTCGATTGTTAATCAGTCGGAATATTCGGGTTGAGCGATGCGTGCTCTTGATGTGGAGCACTGGCTCAAACATAAAGTTAGAGCAGCGGTCGAGGTTCCCGTCATCGTCAGGCGCGAAATAGCAGCCCTCTTTGGGGATAAACCCACAGCGGCGCAAAGAGGAGAGAATGTTTTGGTCCAATCCGTCGCAATCGGCTTTAACATTCTCCGCCTCCTTGATTTTGCGGCCTGCGCGTTTGATAGCGTCGCGCCACATTTTCAGTTTCCCGACGAGCTTACTCAACTTATCGAGATACATTTCGCGGAGATTTTCGTCTGTGACGTTCAGCATTAGGCCTGCCACTTCGTTCATAACTTCGGATTGAAGTTCTGAAGTTGCTGCGCCTTGCAATCGTTTTTTTGTGTACCAAACGATAAAAGGCACAGAGTCTAACTGCTGAAACACCTCCAACGAAGCAATGTAACTGTCTGCGTCATACTTCACCTCGTTCACGTCATCGGTCTCTGTGCGAGGTATTTCCTTGACGCTCACATCGAAACCGCTCTCGAGGGCGAGTTTCCCATTTTTCATCACGGCGGCAATTCCAGCCCCATAAAGTTTCTCTTTTGGGGCGTCGGAGTCGGGTATAAAGCACACTGCACCACAGATGCGTTTCATCTGCTCAAGGTGCTTGTTTGACAAAGCAGTTCCCATAGTAGCGACTGCCTGGTGGACTCCTATGATTTGCAAGCGCATAACATCGGGGCCGCCCTCAACCACTACCCACTGCCCCTTATCTCTTGCAGCTTTTGAAGCGACATCAATGCCAAACAACGTTTCGCTCTTTCTAAACACTGGGGAGTCGCATAGGTTCAAGTACTTGCTGCGTTTCATGATATCGGGATTATCCCCGATATATCGAGCAGAGAAGGTGGTTAACACCTTTGTGCGAGTTTTGACCGGGAGAGTAACGCGCTGCCGGAACATGGCGTATAACTGGCCTGTTTCCGAATTGCGACCTACGAGCCCCACTTCAATAAAGTTGTTGATATTATATCCTGTTCGTGCGATATAATCGAGAAAGAGTTTCGAGTCCTTCGGGGCGTAACCTACACCAAAAAGAGAGCAGAACTCCTCACCCCAACGACTGAAAGCATACTGGCGTGCTTTCTCGGCCTCCTGAGTGTTAGCTCGGAACTGCTCGATAAAGAAAGTTTGAGCAGCTTGCAGCGTCAGGCGTAGTTCCTCGCGCCTGCGGTCCGCGTCAATGTCGGAGGCTGTTCGGTCGTCCTTTTCATATTCGATTGGTATATTATGGTTCTTCGCCAGAGCCTCGATCGCTTCTCGATAAGAAAGATTGTCGTGCTCCATGACGAACTGGACTGGGCCACCACCTTTGCCACAGCTAAAGCACTTTGCTATATTTAAGCGAGTGCTCACGCTGAACGATGGCGTTCTCTCGTTATGAAAAGGGCAGCAGCACGAATAGTTGCCCCCTACCCTTTTCAGTCCGAGATCATATCGTTCAAGGACTTCCACAATGCTTAAGTCGTGGACGGCCTCAATAGTTCTTTTTGAGATTAAAGACATATTGCTTGATTGGGATTTAACGTGTAAAGAATTTAGCTTTCTTTTTGCGGGTTGTCGTGAATGTTGCCGATGACCTTATATGGCCATTCCTTCG
>QLIP01050526.1_pt1 | contig 15062 bp, 13 predicted proteins | sample 1769771 | NCBI WGS metagenome assembly QLIP01 (sample SAMN09428762, study PRJNA476227) | Gut metagenome, whole genome shotgun sequencing project. | isolation source: cecum | host: Rhizomys sinensis | place: China: Jinsha town of Minqing, Fujian Province | collected 2013-09-23
TGGATGACTTGGATTTTGTGTTGCTGATGAGCGTCAACCCCGGTTTTGGCGGGCAAAGTTTTATTCCCGCGGTGTGGCAAAAAGCGCAAAAAACGCACGAAATTTTGCAATATTATTTTAATAAAACCAAACGCTACATCCGCTTAGAAATTGACGGTGGCATCAACGCCGACAACATCGCAGATTTAGCGCGCGCGGGCGTGGATACCTTTGTGGCGGGCTCTGCCGTGTTTGGTCAAAAAAACAAAAACGACCCGCATTTTTACGAAACCGCCATCCGCAATTTGAAAAAAGGCTTGCCGCGCGCAGGGCTTTCGCAATCGCCCTTTGCCCACGCCATCACCCGCGCCGGCATTTGATTTCCCACGGTGAACCGCCGATTTTTTTGAATTTTTTTAAGGTTGACCGTGGATTTTTAAATGAAGTGAAAATTGAAACCACAATGCAGCAAAAGGGGGCGCAATGAGTGAATCAGCAATAGAGGCTTTATCCAATATGGATATTCTTGATTTGATTATCCAAGCGCACAACAATGGTCAGCATAATCCGAGCGCCTCACCCCCAAAACCCGACCCTCAAAAAGAAGCCATTCAAACCATTCTGCAAAGAAGAAAAATAAAAAAACTGATTCACTTTACCGCTATTGAAAATTTGGAAAATATTTTCCAATTCGGCATTCTTCCCATTCTCACTTTGAAAGAAAAAAACATCCCCTACCGATACAATGATGAAACAAGGTTTGATGGAAAAAGAGATTGTATTTGTCTTTCCGTAGAATATCCCAATCACAAAATGTTTTATAAATATAGACAAAACCCTGAAAATCAATATGCAGTTGTTGTTTTGAATGCTGAATCTATTTTATTAAACGATTGCACAAAATATTATTGTGAAACCAATGCGGCAAATAGACATATTAGAGAAAAATTATTGAGATTAACCACGCCAGAATGTTTAGAGAATATGTTTCAACCGGAGATTTCAATAGCCACCAATTCAAATGATAAAATCAGCCTTTACAAAAGAAAAGAAAGCGACCCAGATTTTATTACCACAGACCCACAAGCAGAAATCCTCATTGAAGGAAAGATTGAAACAAAAGACATTATGGAAATTCATTTTTCTAATTACTTTTATTTTAGACAATTTGCAAGCCATTGCACGGCGGTGCACAGCAATTTTTATTTTAAAAGCCGCGACTTTATTCAACCTTGGGAATGGGAGAAACGATAATGTCAGAAAGACCGTGTTTTTTAATTGGCGATGGTGAAAGTTTTTTTTATAAAGAAGAAATTTTTGAATTTGAATGGTTTTCCGGATTTGCATTACAGCAAAAACAAAAATCCATTCAATCATTCCACAAAGCAATTTTAGAAAAATATCCCAAAGCCCAAATTTTGGAAATATCCAAAAGCTCAACAAAAAATTTGGGCAAAGAATTCAGCGCATTTAATTTAAAATTCAAAATGGATAATGAAAAAGAATATCCATTGGAATGCGTATTTCAATCTTCCAAAGTATTTGAAAACGGAGGACCTTTCACAGATTTACTGAAAAAAACACCGCGTGACGTAAAACAAGATGAGCGTTTAAAAAATAGTGGAAAGTTAATTCATTTTTCATTGAGCGGTGAAATTTGGGAAACAGAACCCAAAAGCTATTTTTATGATTATATTTACATCAAAGCTTTTTATGAAAGGTATAAAAGCTTTACGGATGCTTCCAATTACCGCAAAGAATTATTGAAATATACTGTTTTTACAGATATTGCATTTAACCCTTATCCGGATAATAAATCAAAAAAAACAAAAACACCTCAAAAATTCAACTGCCAAGCGCGCTCAGTCGCCATCGCGGTGACGCTATTAAAACGCAATTTGCTTAAAGAATATTTAAGCGACAAAACCTTGTTCAAAACAATTTATAAAAAACCACAACAGCTTTTATAAAAAAGAAACGCAACAGGTAGCATTTGCAAATTTTTCCCCGTCCACCGTGGAAACCCCACGGTCAACGCAAAGTTTTTTTCAAAAAAAGCTTTTTGGGGCAAAATTCCTTCTTTTTGAAGAAAGGATGAAAAAATGGCAAAGGTCCCGGAAAATTTGAAATACACCCAAACGCACGAATGGCTGAAAAAAGAAAATGCGGTGTTTTTTTTAGGCATCACCGATTACGCCCAAGAAGCTTTGGGCGATGTGGTGTTTGTGGAATTGCCCGAGGTGGGCAAAACGATTAAAAAAGGTGATGCCTTTGCCGTGGTGGAATCAGTGAAGGCGGCCTCCGACATTTACACACCGATGGATGGCAAAATCATCGCCGTCAACACGGAATTAAATGATCACCCCGATTTAATCAACCAAAACCCTTATGGCGCGTGGTTGGTGCAAATTGAAGCGCAAAACGAAGAAGATTTCGCACTTTTACTTTCATCTTCCGATTACGCAGGCTCTTTGGATTAAAGGAAAATTTATGTTTTATGCGCGCCACAAAGGTTTGGGTGAAGATGAAATCCCCCAAATGCTTGCCACAATGGGCTTATCTTCCATAGAAGAACTCCTCACCCAAACCCTTCCCCAAGGGGTAGAGCCACCCCCAGACTTTGATTTCCCCGCCCAAGAAGAAAACGCGGTGTTGGAACGTTGGGAAAAAATTGCCAATGAAAATGGGGGCAAAAAATCCTTGATTGGGCAAGGCAGTTACGGCACGCATTTTCCGCCCCTTTTGAAGCGCCTGATTTTTGAAAACCCTGCGTGGTATTCCGCCTACACCCCCTACCAAGCCGAAATTGCCCAAGGGCGCTTGGAAGCCTTGATGATTTTCCAAGAAATGATTGCCGATTTAACGGGCTTGGATGTGGCAAACGCTTCTTTATTGGACGATGGCTCTGCCGCTTTTGAAGCAATGTTGATGGCACGGCGCATTTCCCCAAGCCTAAGCAATCGTTTTTTGGTGGATTCGGGACTTTTTGCGCACGTGGTGGAGGTTTTAAAAGAACGCGCACCCACTTTGGGTGTTGATTTAACAATAGAAAACCCCCAAAACGCCCAAGGCGAATTTTTTGGCGCACTTTTGGCTTACCCCCAAAAAAACGGGGAAATCCTTGATTTTTCAAAGGAAATAGAAACTTTACGCCAGCAAAACGCGCGCATCATTTTTTACACCGACCCGCTTTTTTTAACACTTTTTGAAGCGCCTTCCCATTTCAACGCGGATATCGCCATCGGCTCGGTGCAACGTTTTGGGCTTGTCCAAGGCTTTGGCGGTCCCGCCGCTGCTTTTTTGGCGGCAAAAAAAGAATGGTTGCGTCAAATTCCCGGGCGTTTAATCGGTTTTTCCAAAGACAGTTTGGGTCAGCCTGCGCTAAGGATGTGTCTGCAAACCCGCGAGCAGCACATTCGGCGCGAAAAAGCGCATTCCAACATTTGCACCGCGCAAAGTTTAACCGCCATTTTGAGCGCCTTTTTCGCCCTTTACCACGGCAAAAAAGGTTTAAAAAATGTGGCGCTGCGCATTTTTCATTTGACTCAGCATTTCAAAAACGCCTTAGAAAAAGAAGGCTTTCCCATTATCAACCGCTATTTTTTTGATACTTTGACCATAGATTGCGGGAAAAACCGCGATGTGCTCATTCAAAAAGCCCAAGCGGGTGGCTTTTTGCTGTTCCAGCCTTTGGAAAATGAAAATTTTGTGCAGTTGACCGTGGATGAAACGGTGACGTGGGAAGATCTATCGCGTTTATTTTTGATTTTCACGGGGAAAACCTTAGAAAAAGAAAAAAACGCCCCTGCCCCTTTCACCCACCCCTTTGCCCGCAAAAATGAAGCGCTTCAACACCCCATTTTTTCGCGCTTTCAAAGTGAAGTGAAATTGACGCGCTACATCCATTCCTTGGGCAACAAAGATTTTGCCTTAGACCGCGGGATGATTCCCTTGGGTTCTTGCACGATGAAATTAAACGCGGCAAGCATTTTAGAGCCCCTTTCGTGGAAAAGTTTAAATAACGTTCACCCCCTTGCCCCAGAAAGTGAAACCCAAGGTTTTTCCAAAATTTTGGAAACCTTGAAAACTTATTTAAAAAAAATCACGGCGATGGAGGCGGTGACGCTGCAACCCAATTCCGGCGCACAAGGGGAATATACGGGGCTCTTGGCGATTAAAAATTATTTAAAAGAAAAAGGGGAAAAAGAGCGCATTCATTGTTTTATTCCGCAATCTGCGCACGGCACGAATCCGGCTTCCGCGCATTTGGCGGGCTTTTCCATCGTCAGCATTTTGTGCGATGAAAAAGGCAACATTGACCTTTCCGATTTCACCCAAAAGTTGGAACTTTACAAAGACACCCTCGCGGCTTTAATGCTCACCTACCCTTCTACGCACGGCGTGTTTGAAGAATCTATTTTAAAAATCTGCCAAATGGCGCACGAAACAGGGGCGTTGGTGTATATGGATGGCGCGAATTTAAACGCCCAAGTGGGCTTGATGGCGCCGGGCACCTTGGGCGCGGATGTCACCCACTTAAATTTACACAAAACCTTTGCTCTTCCCCACGGAGGCGGCGGTCCCGGCGTGGGGGCAGTGGCGTGTAAAAAACATTTAGCAGCCTTTTTGCCGCGCCACATCACCAATTACCCCAACGGCTCTGCTTTGTTAAACGTTGCCGCCTTGTTTTATTTGGAAATGATGGGAAGCGAAAATTTGAAAAAAGCCACTCAGCTTGCCATTTTGAACGCCAATTATTTGGCGCACCATTTGGAAAAAGATTTTCCCATTCTTTACACCAACCCCAACGGTAGAGTGGCGCACGAATGCATTATTGACCTTCGCCCCCTGAAAAAAGAAACGGGGATAAGCGAAACGGATGTTGCCAAACGCTTGATGGATTACGGCTTTCACGCACCCACGGTTTCTTTCCCCGTGCCCGGCACCTTGATGATTGAACCCACTGAATCTGAACCTTTGGAAGAATTGAACCGCTTTTTGTCCGCAATGCACGCCATCCGCGAAGAAATTCGTTTGATAGAACAAGGGGTTTGGAATAAAGAAAACAACCCCTTAAAAAATGCTCCACACACCTTGGAACAATGCACGAGTGACGTTTGGAATTTTCCTTATCCCCGAAAAACAGCGGCTTTTCCTCTGCCAATCAAAGAAAAATATTGGTCTGCCGTTTCCCGAATCAACGATGTTTTGGGGGATAGAAACCCGCAGCCTCGTTTGCCTTTGGATTTTTGATTTTCAAAAACTTTTCCACGGTCAACGCGTAACATTTTTGAAAAAAATTTTGCAAATTGACCGTGGAAAAATCAAATCCAAGATTAAAAAAGGATAAAATCAAAGCTCGCAACTTTTTTCTATTTCAACCAATCGGAGAATCCCAATGTCCAAAGCCATTTTGACGGTTAATGCCGGCTCGTCTTCTATTAAATTCGCGCTCTTTCCGCTTGCCAAGCCCATCGCCCAAAAAGCCTTTGTTTCCGGGCAAATTGACGGCATCGGCGCAAGCGAAACCAAACTCATTGCCAAGGACAAAGAAGGCAACAAGGTGGTCAACCGCACCTTAACCGGAACTGGCGGCGGCGCGGTTACGCACGATAGCGCCTTCAACGATTTATTTACTTGGTTCACCGAAGCTTACAAAGATTTTGAAATTGTTGCCGTGGGTCACCGCGTGGTGCACGGGGGTGAACTTTATTCCAGCCCCACCGTCATCAAAGCGGATGTTTTAAAACACCTGCACGACTTCATCCCCTTTGCTCCCTTGCACGAACCGCACAACATCGCGGGCATCAACGCGGTGTTACATTTGCAACCCAATGTGCCGCAAGTGGCGTGTTTTGATACCGCCTTCCACCGCACGCAACCGGAAGTGGCGCAACAATTCGCCCTGCCCCGCTCGGTCACGGCAAAAGGCGTCAAACGCTATGGTTTTCACGGGCTTTCTTATGAATTCATCGCGCAAGCCTTGCCGCAACATTCTCACCGCGCCAGCGGGCGCGTGGTGGTTTGCCATTTGGGCAACGGCGCCAGCATTTCTGGGATGGTTAATCGCCGCTGTGTGTGCACCTCTATGGGCTTTTCCACCATTGACGGCGTGATGATGGGCACGCGCTGCGGCACTTTGGACGCGGGCGTCATCATCCATTTATTAAAATCGGAAAAATTGTCCGTGGATGCTTTGGAAAAAATGCTTTATAAAGAATCCGGGTTACTGGGCGTTTCCGGCATTTCGCAGGATATGCGCACTCTCTTAGCCAGCGATGCGCCCGAAGCGCGCCAAGCGGTGGATTTATTCTGTTACCGCATTGTGCGCGAAATTGGCTCTACCGTGACCGCCACCGGCGGGATTGACGCTTTGGTCTTTACGGGTGGCATTGGTGAAAACAGCCGTGAAGTGCGCCGCAACGTGTGCGAACAATTGCAATGGATGGGCTTGCGCATTAATCAAGATGCCAACGCCGCCAATGAAATTGTCATCAGCACCGGCAATTCTTTGGTGGATGTGTTGGTCATCCCCACCAATGAAGAATGGATGATGGCCAACCACGCCCAAACCTTGTTGGGTTTATAAAAAACAAAATCCACGGTCAACCTCAAATTTTTTTAAAAAATTTTGCAGTTGACCGTGGAAAAACCGAGATTCTTCGGTCGTTAGAGTTCCCCGCCTTCAATCACCACCTCTTCCGGGCGGATGGATTCCCCAAAAGCCTCTTTCAGGCTTAAATCATAAGCCTTGTGGAAAAATTGTTCTTCTTTCAAGGATTGAATCAAATCGTTGATGAAGTTTTTCAATTCCACATTGCCTTTGGCAACCGCCGGCGCAATCACGTCTTGGCTGCCCAAGGTGGCAATGCCAATTTTAAACTCTGGATTATCCTTCACCCACGCAAACAACAAGGTGTTGTCGTGCGCCAAAGCCGCACCCCGACCATCGCGCAAAGCGGCAAAGGTTTCGGTGTTTTGGTCAAACTTTAAAAGGTTGATGTCCGCGTGATTTTTGGTGAAATAGGCGTCCGCCGTTGTGCCTTTGTTCACAATCAAGGTTTTGCCTACCAAATCTTCCACTTTGGCAATCTCTGATTCTTTGGGCACAGCCACGCCCAACGCCACTTTCATATAGGGTAAGGCAAAATCCACTTGCTCTGCGCGCTCTGGCGTTTGGGTGAAGTTTGCCAAAATCACATCCACCTTGTTGGATTTTAAAAATTCCACCCGATTGGCGGCTTCCACCAAAATAAACGTCACTTTGTTTTCATCGCCCAGTAATTTTTGGGCAATTTTTCGGGCAAACAAGACATCGTAGCCCGCGTTTTTGCCTTCTGCATCCACAAAGCCAAAAGGCGGTTTATCGCCAAAAACGCCAATGCGGATGGTGTCGTTTTGTTTGATTTTTTCTAAGATGGATAGCGTTTTTGGGGGCGGCGTTTCTTTTTGTGGAGAGGAAGAGGCGGGCGTGCTTGGTCCGCAAGCCGTCAAAACGCCTGCAAAAAATAAAGAAGCGAGTAAAAAAGTGGGTTTCATTCTTTTCCTTTCGTTAAAAAATTAAAAAAATCAATCAAATTCAAAGCGGTGTAAAAATTTTTGTGCGCGCTCCGTTTGGGGGTGGGTGAAAAAATTTTGGGGCGTGGATTCTTCTATAATCTTGCCCTCATCCATAAAAATGATTCGATTCGCCACCGCGCGGGCAAACGCCATTTCGTGGGTGACGATGAGCATACTCATTCCTTCGCGCGCCAAATTTAAAATCACGTCCAACACCTCGCGCACAATCTCCGGGTCTAAGGCGGCGGTGACTTCATCAAAAAGCATTAGCTTGGGGTTCATACATAAACTTCGGACAATAGCGATGCGCTGCTTTTGTCCGCCGCTCAATTCTTTGGGGTAGGCGTTTAATTTGTGCGAAAGCCCCACGCGCTCCAACCACATCAAAGCTTCTTCTAACACTTCTTCGCGCGACCTTTTTTGCACCTTCACCGGCGCGAGCAAAATATTTTCTTTCACGCTCAAATGTTCAAACAATTCATAAGATTGAAACACCATTCCCACTTTTTGGCGAATGCGCGTCCATTCTTTAAAATGGGGTGGGATTTTTTCGCCATCAATGGTGATTTCCCCGCTGTTGATTTTTTCTAAACCGTTGATGGAGCGCAACAAAGTGCTTTTTCCGCAGCCCGAAGGTCCCAAAATCACCACCACTTCTTTTTGCGCCACGGTCAAACTCACATTTTTTAAGACTTGGTGCGCGCCGTAAAATTTATCAATCGCTTTCAATTCCAAAATGTTCATCGCGCGCTCTTTTCCAATTTTTGCGCCCACAAAGAAAGGGGGTAGCACAACAAAAAATAAATCCACAAAATCAAGCCGTAAATCACAAAGGGCGAAAAATCCAAGCGGTGGTGCACCTCAATGATTTGTTGCCCCACCTTCAACAATTCCACCGCCCCAATTAAAAAAGCAAAGGTGGTGCTTTTGATGAGACGGGTTAATAAATTGATGACAGAAGGGGTTAGGCGCGCAATGCTTTGCGGAATAATCACGTAAAGCTGCACTTTTAAAGGGGAAAGTCCCAAAGATAAAGCAGAAAGCGTTTGGTGGCGTGGAATGCTTAAAATCGCGCCCCGCACCAAATCCATCATCTCCACCATTCCCCATAAGCTAAACACCCAAATGGCGGCGCTCACCGCGCTCAAATTGATATCCAACCAGCGCGATAAGCCAAAATAAACAATGAACAACCACACAATCAAGGGCATCACCCGCACGAATTCCAAAGCAAAACGGCAAAGGGCGTAAATGAAGCGATTTTTCCCGCTCATCAAAATGCCCAAAATAACGCCCCCCAAAACGGAAAAAAACAAACTCACGCCGGCGATGGTTAAAGTCACGCCGATGCCAGAAAGCAGCCGCCAAAAAGTGATGGGAGTAAAAATTTCAAACATAGCAAAATTTCTTTTCCAAAAAAGAAAGCCCCAAAGAAAGCGGCAAAATGATGATGAGATACGCCACAAACAACATCAGAAGCAGTTCATCGGTTTTGTAGGTGATGGCGTTGATGGAACTCATCGTGTGCACCAAATCGGGTAAAGCAATGATGCTCACCACAGAGGTTTCTTTAAATAAAAAGATCACATTGGCGCTCATTGAAGGCAAAGCCACCGCCAAACTTTGCGGAAAAATAATGTAAAAAAAATTTTGTTTTTCGCTTAACCCCAAGGATGCGCCCGCCTCATATTGATTTTTAGAAACCGCGGCAAAGCCCGCGCGAAAACTTTCCGCCATATACGCGCCGCCCAAAAAGCCCAATCCCGCCACCGCGCAAGCGTAAGAAGAAAAGGCAAAACCCAATCTTCCCAAACCGTAATAAAGAAAAAAAAGCTGAATGATTAACGGCGTGTTGCGCGAAAATTCAATGTAAAAGAGAGAAAAACCATCCAAAACACGCCACTTGAAAAAACGGGCAAGCGCGCAAAAAAGCCCAATGATGATGGATAGCCCCAACCCCCAAAAGAACACTTCTAAGGTCAGCTGCGCCGCTTTCAAAAAAGCTGGCGCGTAATCAAGCATAAATTGGACATCCATTTTTCGCGTTTTTTAAAAAAAGGAAGAGTCTAAGAAGAAAAGCCGCCTTCTGTAAAATGCTATTTTTGGTTTTTTTTATTCCAAAAAGGCAAAAAAGGCGTTTTTTCCACGGTCAACACCTGATTTTTTTTAAAAACAAGAAAAACAAAAGATTGACAGATTATAATTAGCTTTATAAGATTTACTTAACCTTTTGAATTTACTTGAAAAATCGCTATGAAAAAATTTTCCAACTCTCGGCGGCGCACGCAAAATCCGCGTTTGGGCGGCAGACTTTTTGCTTTTTTGGTGGAAACGCGTTGGTTTTTTATTGGCGCGGCGGTGCTTTTTTTGATTGTGGCGCTATCTGGCTTTGATAAACGCGATGTGGGCTGGTCGCGCGCGGAGGGTTTGGCGGAAATTCAAAATCCGGCGGGCTTTGTGGGCGCGTGGCTTTCTGATCTTTTATTTTATTTATTCGGTCATTCCGCGTGGTGGTGGGTGGGCTTGTTGCTGATGATCATCTGGCGCGCCATCAAAGAACCGCTGAAAGAAACCTCGTGGGTCTCGCGCTCAGCCTTGGGCGCGGGATTTTTATTGCTGTTGTTGGGCTCTTGTACCTTAGAAGCAATGCGATTTTACCGCTTTGGGGGCGATTTACCCGCCTTGGGTGGCGGCTTGGTGGGCACGGGTTTAGGCGGCATTTTCAACCAACTTTTTGGTTACGGCGCTTCCACTTTAATTTTATTATTGGTGTTGGCAATGGGCTGGCGCTTGTTTTCTTCCATGTCGTGGTTGGATTTTTTTGAAAGAATCGGCGCATTTTTTGAAAAATCACCCTTGGCGCACGTTTTAAACCTTTTCCAAGGCTTTGCGCACCAAAAAGAAGAACTTTCTCGCCCCAAAGAAGAACCCAATTTATCCAAAGAACCTTCCCTTCCTTTGACTTCCCCCTTCGCGCCGGAATTGGCAAGCGCCAACAATGCGCCTTTAAACGTCTTTTCTCCTTTTAAGCCCACCAAAGCGGAAAACAAAATGGAAAAATCCTCCATTGACAACGCAGGGCTTTTCCATTGGGCGAAGAATTTTCCCAAAGACGCGCCTTTGCCGGAAGTAAAAATTCAATTGGGGGAAGAAGAAAAACTCAGTTTGCAGGTGAATGAAATCTCCCCGCCGCAAGCTTTAAAACCCTTAGCCCAAGCTTTGCAAGACGATTCTCCTTTTTCCGGCGATTTTTGGAAAAGCAAACATTTTGCGCAAAAAACGCCTTTTGATGCAGAGGAAAAATCCCCTCCCCCTTTTGAAATTGTGGAAGAAAAAGCCCCTGTTTTTGGCATTTCCATTCCCAAGCCCCAAACGCAAAAATCCCCGCCCGCTTTTTTAAAAATAGAAAAATCCCCTGATTTTTCCGGTTTTGGCGATTTTGTGTTGCCAGAAACCAAACCAGAACAAAAGGCAAAAGAAAGCTTGGATCTCCCAGAATTAAACCTTTCCTCTCCTTTTCCGCCTTTGCCGGAATTAAAAGAAGAAACAGCGCCCTTAGAATGGAAGTTGGAGGCGGTGGAAGAAAACATTCCGGAATTGCCCATTGTGGAAAAGGAAACCTTGCCTGCCGATTTTGTGATTGAGGATGCGCCCTTAACCCTCAATGATTCTTTCACCGATTCTTTTTCCGATTTCCCCGCGGAAGAAGAAGTTTTAACGGCGGAAAAAGAGTTTCAAAAAAAATCCCCTTTGACCGTGGAAAAACGCCCGGCTTTTTCCACCCATTTTGCGCAAGCGCATTCGGCTTTTAAAGTGCGCGTGCCTTCGGTGAATTTATTAGACCCGGTGTTGGCGCAATCATCTTCCCTCAGCGAAGAGGATTTGCGCATTACTTCGCAACTGATTGAACAGCGCTTAAAAGAATTTGGCGTCTTGGTGAAAGTGGTCAACGCCATTTCCGGACCGGTGGTGACGCGCTTTGAAATTGAGCCGGCGATGGGCGTCAAAGGCGCGCAGGTGGTCAATCTCGCCAAAGATTTGGCGCGCGCCTTGGCGGTTGCCTCCATCCGCGTGGTGGAAACCATTCCCGGTAAAGCGTATATGGCTTTGGAACTTCCCAACCCCAAACGGCAAATGGTGCATTTAAAAGAAATCATTTGCAGTGCCGCTTTTACGCAATCAAGTAGCAAATTGACGGTGAGTTTGGGTAAAGACATTGCCGGCATTTCCACCGTTGCCAATCTTGCCAAAATGCCGCATTTATTGGTGGCGGGCACAACGGGCTCGGGGAAATCCGTTGGGGTGAATGCGATGATTTTATCGCTCCTTTACAAATCCACGCCGGAAGACGTGCGCTTAATTATGGTCGACCCCAAAATGTTGGAGCTTTCCATTTATGAAGGCATTCCGCACCTTTTGACGCCGGTCGTCACCGATATGAAAGAAGCTGCCAACGCTTTAAGCTGGTGCGTAGCGGAAATGGAGCGGCGCTATAAATTGATGTCCGCTTTGGGCGTGCGCAACATTGAAGGGCTCAACCAAAAAATTTTGGATGCCCGCGCAGTGGGCGAAGCCTTGACCAACCCATTTTCTATCACGCCGGAATCGCCCGAGCCCTTAGAAAAAATGCCTTTTATTGTGGTCATCATTGATGAATTGGCCGATTTGATGATGGTCGCCGGCAAAAAGGTGGAAGAATTGATCGCGCGTTTGGCGCAAAAAGCGCGCGCAGCGGGCATTCATTTGATTTTGGCAACACAGCGCCCCTCGGTGGATGTCATCACCGGACTCATCAAAGCCAACATCCCCACGCGCATTGCCTTTCAAGTTTCCAGCAAAATTGATTCGCGCACCATTTTGGAACAAATGGGTGCGGAAGCCTTGTTGGGACAAGGCGATATGCTTTATTTGGCGCCCGGCACCGGCACGCCACAGCGTGTGCACGGAGCGTTTGTCTCAGACAACGAAGTGCATCGCGTGGTGAATTATTTAAAATCCTTTGGTCCGCCGCAATATGTTGAAGATGTGCTGAACGTGGCGGAAGAAGAAGGCGCGGAAAAAAATGGAGGGGAAGCGGAAAAAGACCCGTTTTATGACCAAGCCGTGGAAAACGTCATCAAAGCGCAGCGGGTTTCCATTTCCAAGGTGCAGCGCGATTTTGGCATTGGTTACAATCGCGCCTCCCGGATGGTGGAAGCAATGGAAGCCGCCGGCGTGGTGAGCGAACCCGACCGCCGCGGCAACCGCGAGGTGCTTTTAAAAAGAAATTAAAACAACCACAACAAACCAAAAATCCGCAACGCCCTTGCGGATTTTTTTTTCTTACGCAAAATCCACGGTGAACCTTTATTTTTTTGAAATTTTTTTTAGCGCACAATCAAGCGTTATTTTTTTGATTTTTTTTATTTTTTTAAATTTACCCAAAAAATTGAAAATAATTTTTTAGTATTTCTTTTTGGAAAGATAAAGGTAAATGATCCCACAGCTTTAAATCAACCAAAAAGGGAATATTGCTATTTTGAATGATTTCATTTAATTTCCCAATTTGTTTATTTTCTTCATTAAAACTTTTCACCACCAAATCCAAGTCACTTCCAGAATGGGCCTGATTTTTCACGCGACTGCCATACGCCCAAATTTGGGCCCGGGGACAATAATTATTGAAAATTCGTTTTAATTCTTCAATATATTCTTCTTTTAAATCAATCTTCATCCACCACCCTTTTTAAAGTTTTGACATCTTTCAAAAAATCTTCCATTAAAATTAAGGTTTCTTTGGCAAAAATTTCGCCGTAATCGTGCGCGGTATTGTTTCTATTATCGCGGTATTTTAACCATCTTTTTGTTTCTTCTTCCGTTAAAAAAGAATATTGATGTGCATAACGAAAAATATCTTTAAACGATAAACTATCCGCCGCTTTTTTGGTGGCAAAAAAAGGGGTGATTTTCTTTTTTAAAAGTTTTCCGCTTTGTTCCAAAGTGATTTCAAATGTTTTAATCAATGCGCTTCTAAATAAATCATAATCAATAGAATTTTCTTTACTTTGTTTTAACATCAAATGAGCTTTTTCAAGCGTTTGAATACACCTTTCTAAATATTCTGTATGAATTTCCGACATTATTTTTCTCTATTGATTTTCAAATTATCAAACACTCGTTGACCGTGGAAAAAATATTTTCCACGGGCAGCGAGAAATTTTTTCAAAAACTAATCCACCACGCGGTTTAAAACTTCCAACCACCCTTCCGGACAAGAAGAAACCTTGGGAAAAAATTCATTTTTGGAGCGGCAAAAAAGCCGAGTGGGACTTTTTTCTGCAACAGGGGGCTGCGGCGGAACATAAATTTGCGGCGCGCTCATATAAACCGGCGGCGTGTAGGTATAAACGGGGGTGGTGTAGACGCGCTCAGTGTAGGTGTAGCGCGGAGAGGAACTCCAAGCAAAGAACGCCCCCAAGCCCGTGCCGATTGCCAACGCGCCCCAAGGAGAAACGCGATTCCGATATGAAAAATGATGACGAGGCGGCTCGCGCCATCCCGGGCGATGCATGGGCGGTCGCGCAAAAACGTTGCCGGCAAAAACCAAAACAAGCGATAAAACAATCACTTTGCGCATTTTTTTCTCCTTTTCAATCTTTCTATTTTGAAGTTTACCCCCAAAATTTTTTAGAATTTCTTCCTTTTTGTAAAAATTTGAAAAAAATTTTGCGTCCACCGCGGAAAAATTTACAATTCCCCTTCAAATTTTAAAAAGGATTTTCCCGTGCCCCCCCCCCGCAAATTCAAAGCATATTTAAAACAATCCCTGAAAGTGATTTTGCGCCCAGCCGCCGATTGTTTTACGTGGGCGGTTGCCCGCGCACTGCGCCGTAATGATTCACTTTCCCCCTTAACCGATGAAATGCGGATGGAAACCCTGCTTTATGAAATGGAACATTCCAACATCCGCCGCCCCAAAATTTTAAGTAAGGAGGAAAGTTTAGAGCTCATTTTGCATTCCAATCAAAGTTTGGCGCGCTTTGGGGATGGTGAAATTCATTTGATGGCGGATTGTGGCGGCATTCCTTTTCAAGAATATTCCCCCATTTTGGCAAAACGTTTGCGCGAATTAATCTCCAACCCACCGGAAAATTTCATCAACGGCATCAATTCTTATTATTACTACCCTTTTCTTTTTCCCAACCGCATTGTCAATAATCCCAATCCCCTCACCAAAACATTCAATTGCACCAGCGTGCCGTTTTATCGCCACCATTTGGACAAGTGGTTAAATTTGGGAAAAACCTATTGCGATGCCGGTTTAAGCGGATTCACCCTTGACCAATGCAACGCCCTGCGTGATTTTTTGCGCGATAAACACATCGTTTTAACTGGCGCGAAGGAAGCTTTTCAAAATTACCAATTCCATTTGTTTGATTGCGCCCAAAGTGTGGATTATTGCTTCATCCCCAACAAGCACGCCTTTCGGCAATACGATTTTGTTTTAGAAAAATTAAGGAGCTACCCCAAAAACACCCTGCACA
>QLIP01017615.1_pt1 | contig 15044 bp, 11 predicted proteins | sample 1769771 | NCBI WGS metagenome assembly QLIP01 (sample SAMN09428762, study PRJNA476227) | Gut metagenome, whole genome shotgun sequencing project. | isolation source: cecum | host: Rhizomys sinensis | place: China: Jinsha town of Minqing, Fujian Province | collected 2013-09-23
GCAGGACGCCGACCGCAGCGAAGCCTTCCGCAAGTCGGCCGAAATCTACGTGCGCTACGGCTACTGCGAAACTGAGAAACACGCCGCCTATATTCGCACCTTTGTTCCCGAAAGTATCGACTTGTATAAGTAGTAGGGAAAGGGTGCCGTGCCAAAAACATAAATGCCGGGTCTCGCATAATGAGGCTCGGCATTTTTTTTGTATTCTGCGCATGCTTAGGCGCGTAAGACATCTCGCGTATAAGTGGTGATTCCGGCGCGATTCGAACGCGCGACCTACTGCTTAGAAGGCAGTTGCTCTATCCAGCTGAGCTACGGAACCCTGATTTTGCGCCAAGGTGCGTAAAAATCGGGGGCAAAGGTACGAAAAAAAATGAAAATTCGTACATTTGTGGTATGATTGTGATACATACCGCCGATTGGCATATCGGTCAGACTTTTTACAACCACGAGCGTTACGACGAGCATCGGCATTTTTTTTCTTGGCTGACGCAGACCCTAACGGATAAGCAGGCCGATGTGCTGCTGGTAACGGGTGATGTGTTTGACAGCCCCAATCCGCCGGCGAGGGCGCAACGGATGTATTACGCCTTTTTGCAGGATATTACCCGGAAGTTGCCGCATTTGCAGGTGGTGATAACGGCCGGCAACCACGATTCGGCGGCGCGTTTGGAGGCTCCCAACCCGCTACTTGAAAACATGAATGTGTGGGTGGTAGGCTCCACTCACTATGGGGAACACGGCCTCTTGCCGGCCGTAACAGGGGCCGATGCAGCCGCTGTGGACGGTGTTGAGGCCGACGCTGTATCCGCGCCCGACACGGCCTCCGCTACTGCGCAGAGCCTTGTGCCGGATGCGGTGGCAAACGCTCTCATCTTGCCTTTGCGCGATAAAAACGGCGTGGCGGCCTACGTGGTGGCGGTGCCCTACCTGCGCGGCTGCGACTTCCCCTCGGCACCCACCCACGAGGAGGGGGTGCGGCAACTCTACGCAGCCTTGGCCGAGAAAGCGCGAGAGATGGCGCAAGGCAAACCTATCATCATGACGGGGCATTTGCACGTACTCGGGGCCATGCTCTCGGAGAAAGACCGCAGCGAACGCGCGGTGGTGGGCGGCATGGACTGCGTGTCGGCCGATGTTTTTCCAACCGGTATAGCCTATGGCGCGTTGGGGCATCTGCACCGCGCACAAAAAGTGGGTGGGCGCGAAGAGGTGCGCTATTCGGGTGCGCCGATTCCGATGTCGTTTGCCGAAAAACACAATCACCAAAGCGTAGTAATGGTAGATTTGGACACCCCCACCATCAGTCTTTTGCCCTACGAACCCTTGGTGCCGCTGTGGAGTGTGCCGGAAAAAGCCGCGCCCATAGAGGAAGTGCTCTCGGCCTTGAACGCTCTGCCGCAAGGCGAAATAAGCCCCACATCGCCCTACATCGAAATCAAAGTGCTGATGGACGGCCCCGATCCCTCGTATAAACACAAGATACAACAAGTCCTGCAAGGTAAAAGTGTGCGACTGACGGCTATTGTGCCGGTGGTGCCGGAAAGCAGTGCCGCCGCTAACGAAGACGAAGCCTACTTGGCTACCATGGCCGAAGGGGGACAGATACCGCCGCTATCTATTGCCCAAGCCGTTTATCGAAAAAAATACGGCGAAGAAATGCCGGAAGATTTGCAAAAACGAATGTCGGACGTGATAAAGGAGTTGGAAGTATGAAGATTTTGGCCATTCGCGGACGCAACATCGCTTCCATTGCCGGCGATTTTGAGATAGACTTTCAAAAAGAACCTTTGGCTTCGGCCGGGCTGTTTGCCATTGTGGGGCCCACGGGCAGCGGCAAATCTACTCTGTTGGACGTGCTGTGTTTGGCCCTCTATGGCCGCACCCCGCGCACTGACAAGGCCAAAGAAAACAATGTAGCCATTGCGGAAGCCGGGGGTAAGAGCCTTAGCCCGCACGACAGCCGTTCGCTTTTAAGACGCGGTTGTGTGGAGGGTTATGCCGAGGCTGATTTTGTGGCCTTGTCGGGCGAGCCTTATCGGGCCACGTGGTCGGTACGCCGCTCGCGCAACAAGGCGGACGGGGCTTTGCAGGAAGCGGAGCAGCGGCTCTTTAACCTGAAACGCAACGCGGAGGATGGCGGCAAAAAGGGCGAAGTCAGAGAGAAAATACAGCAGTTGGTGGGCTTGTCGTTTGAGCAGTTTACCCGTGCGGTGTTGCTGGCGCAGGGCGATTTTGCCACCTTCTTGAAAGCCGCTCAAAGCGAGAAGGCCGAGATTTTGGAAAAACTCACCGGCACGGAAATCTATAGTCGCATTTCCACCGAGATTTATCAACGCAACAAAACGGCCTTAGATATATGTAGAGACTATGAGAGTCAGACCAAGGGTTTGAGTTTGATGTCGGAAGAAGAAAGGCAAAATCTGACGGAAGAACATAAGGCACTCTCCTTGGAAGTAAATCGGCAGAGCGAGGCGGTGGCTGCCTTGCAACAACAAGGGCAGTGGCTTAAACGCTACGATGAGCAGGTGGCGTTGGAAAAAGAAGCGCAAGACACATGGCAGCAAGCCAAAACGCAAGAAGCCGCTTTTACGGCGGCGCATCCCACTTGGGTGCAGATAGAAAAGGCGTGGCAAATAAAACCGCTTTATGCCGACTATGAGCGCGACGAGCGCGAACATCAACACGCTTCTCAAGAAAAAGAAGATGCTACCCATAAGATAGAAGCCCTCGCCGAGCCGCTCTCTGCCTTGCAAAAACAATACGACAAGGCTAAGACAGATTTTGAAACATGGCTGAGTCGATACTCCTCGCAAGACGAACCTAATTTGGAAAAGGCCCGCGCCTTGCGCACGCAGGTTAAAGAACAAAAGGCTTTTCTCTCGTCTCGCTTGCAAGAAACGGCCGATGAGCAAACTCGTTTACGCCAATACGAGCAAGAATTAAATGAGACGGCCGCGCAAAAAGAAAAGGCCGAAAAAGATTTGGATGTAGAGCGTGCATACGCCGAAAGTCATGTCATAGAAGCGCAGTGGGCCGAGCAGGGCGAATGGTTGCTAAGGCTCTGTGAGAGCGCGGTGGCAGAAGCCTGTCAGCAGAAAAGCAACGAGGAGCTGCTTAAAACCAACCGTTCGCAACTTCAACAAGAAAAAGCTTCCTTGGCAGAAAAAGAAAAGTGGGCGCAGAAACTCTCGGAAGCCTTGCCGGAAAAGGTGTTTGAGTTAAGACGGCAGTTGGAAGACGAAAAACCATGCCCGGTGTGCGGGGCGGTTCATCATCCGTGGCGCGATAGAATAGACGTTTTAAGTGAAGACGAAAATCTTTTGCAACAAGACAAAGCCGCCGCACAAGCCGACATAGAGAATTTGACCAAACACATTCGCGAGCGCGAGGCGGAATGTGATCGGCTCTCGACCTTGATAGAACAATATGCCCGGCGTTCGGCGGAGTCCCGGCAAGAGTTGGGAGCGAAACTGCAAGCGGTGTTGCCGCAGTGGGAAACGGCCTTGGAAAACGGCACCTTGAAAGCGGATATAGAAAGCCGTGTAACGGCGTGGAAAGACCACGAGCGTCGGGCGTTGGCCGCCGAACGCCTTTCTTCCCAAATTGATACGTCAAGAGCGCGTTTGCAGACCTTGGTGACGCAAAGCGGAACCATCGTGCAGCAAAAGCAGAAAGAGTGCGCCGAACTCGAATTTAAAATACAAGAGTTGGTTAAGGCATATCAGCAACTCTTTGGCGAAGAAAAGTTGGAGGCGGTGGAAAATCGCTTCAAAGAGCAGCGGCATCAGTTGGAAAGCAAGATGCAGGCCGCAGAAAAGGCGTGGCGCGAGGCCGAAGAAGAGAAGAAACTTTTGAGTGCGTCTCTTTCGCAGTGGGCGGCGCGCCAAGCGGAACTTGAAGCCTCGCGTAAAAATAAGCAGCAACAAATTAAGACGTGGCTGAGTGAGCATCCCGACATTGGCAGCGAGGCGCAGCTACAAACTTTGCTATCCACCAAGGAAGCCGACTTTACGGCGTGGTCTGCTCAAAGCCGCACGCTCTCGCAGAATATGACCAAGGCGCAAAGCATTTTGGAAGAACGTCGCTTGCAGTTGAACGCCCATTTGCAAAGCCTTGTGCCGCACCCCGACTTAGACACCGACCGCGCAGCCTTGGCAGCCTCCGAAGCCGCTCTGCGTGCGGCCTTGGAAGAAAAACAAAAGCGCAAAGCCGAATTGGAACTCCTCTTTAAGCAAGAGAATCAACAACAGGAAAGACTCAAACACCTGACCGCCGAACAAGAAAAAGCCCGTCTTGTTTACGAACAATGGAGTAAACTCAACGAGCTTTTTGGCAGTGCCGACGGGGGCAAGTTCAAACAAATGGCACAGGCCTACACCTTGGATTGGCTGTTGGGCTTTGCCAACCGCCATCTCTCGCAACTTACCAAACGCTATACTCTGCAACGGATTCAAGGCACGTTGGCCTTACAGGTTACGGACGGCGATATGTTGGGCGAGGTGCGCAGCGTACATTCGCTCTCGGGCGGAGAGTCGTTTTTGGTGTCTTTGGCCTTGGCTTTGGGCTTGGCCTCGCTCTCGTCGGCCTCCATGCGGGTGGATTCGCTCTTTATTGACGAGGGTTTCGGCTCTCTCGATGCCGACACCTTGCAAAGTGCCATGGCCGCGCTCGAACACCTGCAAACGCAGGGCCGCAAGATTGGGGTGATTTCGCACGTGGGCGAGATGACCGAGCGGATTGCCTGTCGAATCTTGGTGGAGCCTACGGGTGGGGGCGGGAGCCGTATCCGCGTGAGGTAGGGTGGCGAGGTCTCTTGGCCTGTGCGCGAGCAACGCATTGCGCGCCCTTGGGCTCCACACGGCAAAGCCGCGAAGTCGCCTTACGGGCACCAATGTCGTTGCCTTGCCACCGCACGGGAAACGTCCGTCTTTATTCCCGTATCAGTGTTACGTACATCTTGGGCGTAATGCCGTCGCCCAAGTAATAATATTCCACATTGAACACCAAGGCGTCGTAAGTGTAGTAGGTTACGTTCTCGTCAATCTTAACATTATCTACGTAGATACTTAGGTCGGAGGTCGAGGCCGGGATATAGACTTCGGTAGGGTTGGCTGCATCACCACTTTCGTTATAGGTCATCACGCGGCAGCGATAAGATTTCTTTAAGGCGCTTGCTTGACTAAGGTCAGTAAAGAGATAACTGCTGTTGCTTTGTCGCAACACTTTTAGCAGCGGCTCGGTAAAAAGGCCTACTTCGAGCGGTTTTTCGGCACTATAAAGTGGAATGGCCGCCGAGTAAATTCCATTTTCGGCATTGTTCACCATGCAGTGGTTCATGCTGTCGAGACGGCCGCTCAGGTCGGCGTTGGCACTCTTTATAGCGGCACTTAGTTCGCTAATGGTGTCCCACAAAACCTTGGCGGTGTCGGCAAGGGCACTTTCAAGTTCGTCGATGCCGGCGGATAGCCGTTCATCTTCGGCCTTGCGTTCGGTCGTTTCACTGTCAAGGTCGGTACTCAGGTCGTCAATGTCGGATTTTAGCAACGCGTCGGCCGCAGCCCGTGTGTTGCGTTCCTTAACGATGCTGTCTAATAGTTTTCCGTCTTCGGCTTTGCGCTCTGCAGTCTCTTTGGCAAGGCCGGTACTCATCTCGTCAATGCCGGATTTTAGTGACGCATCTTCGGCTTTGCGCTCCGCCGTCTCTTTGGCAAGGCCGGTTTGTCCGCTCTGCGTGGTCTGCCCGCCAATCATGCGCGACACCTTTGCGCTCGACCAAATGGTGTTGGCGGCCGGTTCGCCCTCGTCGTTAAAACTAATGCCGGTTACGGCTTCGGCCACGTGGGCACGCTGCGCCACCTGCGCGGTTTCTGCGGTTTTGGCACTCATGGCGGTTTGTGCCGAAGTAGCCGTTTCGGCCACGCGAGCCGTCTCGGCGCTCTGCGCTATTTGAGCCGTTTCCGCCACGCGAGCCGTCTCGGCGCTGAGGGCATTGGTGGCCGTCACGGCTGCATCCGCTTTTTCGGCGTAGGCGGCAGAGGGCACCTGCGTAAGCGGTGAGCGCGTAAGAAGTTCGCTTCCGTCATAGACCACAAGATCGAGCCCCTGCGAAAAATCCACCGTGCGAAAGTCTCCGCTCTTAGACGTTCCTTCGCCAAGCGGTATCTGCACCTGCCCCATAGCGTCGGTTGTCAAGGAGTGTCGCTCGTTATACACCACCGCTTGGCTTTGGCGGTCCACCAAACGGACATCAAGATTTAGCGTGGTGTTGTGGCGTACAAAGCCGTCGCCGTCGCGGGCCACCGCCGAAAAGACGATAGGGTTGGACGTTTGGGCCGAGAGTGGGGCATAAGGCATAAAAGCCGCTCCCATCAACATACATAGAGCCATTAACCGGCCAAGCATGGCCATTCTGTTTTTCATTCTGTTTCTTTTCATAACAATAAATTTTAATAGGTTAATAAATATGATTTAATTTTGTATAACTTAATACGGCATCAATCCCTACATAACAGTGGGGTCCGGCAAGATTGTCGTTTGTCTGAAAAGTTGGTAGCGTAAACGCAAAAGGTGGGTGGGCGCGTTGGTCTGTAACCCGTTGTATCGAAAGGGCAGATTAAAGGCATAATGCACCGATAAACCTTTGCAGAGAGTAAAATTTGTGCCCAACGTAAAAGTTTGCACTTCGCGCGAAGCTTCGTAAGCGGCTTCAAATCCCAAACGGACTTCCAAAAGGTCGGCCTGTCCGCCGAGCGTATAGTAGTGTTGCGGCTTTCGCTCTAAGGTTTGTTCTTTCCATCGATAGTAACGATGTGCGAAAAAACATTGCAAACGGTAAGGATTTTTGGGCTTTGCAGGAGCGTGAAAGAAAAATTGGTTATGCAAGGTCCATGTTTTTCCGTCGCTTTCAAGAAAAGCCTGCGAGAGCCAACCTATTTGCCGGTGTTCCGTTAGCGTATGAATAGTTTCTATCGATCCCCCCGTCAGATAACGCATACCATTGTGCGCCAAGTCAGTGTAACTTGACGGATGTTCCGTTACCACATCTTCAAAACGAAAAGACAGATGGTGAACGCCAACGTGCAGCCCGCCCGAAAGTTGCCAAGTAGGTGCCGGATTTAAGTGCGCCGACATATTAAGTTGCGCGTAAAGTTCGCGGCGAAAACCGCTCAATCCCATCGCTAATTGTCCGCTCAAATCCAATCTTTGATGCGGTCGTCCACCCAAGTCGAGCCGATAGGTTTGCGGATGTTGGGGCATAGATAAAAAGGTTTGCCATACGGCGGCTTGAGCAAAAAAAGGTGGTCGTTCCTCTAAATCAGATAGAGAAAATTCTGCTCCAAAAGGCACTTGTTTTTCGGTGGGAATTTGTGCCGCTGCACGGCTTGACATCAACCCCTGCCATACACCCAACATTAAGCATAAACCACTGCACCATGCCCCTTGCGTCATCCTTGAAAGGACGCGCCAACATAAGTTTTTCATAAGTTCTGTTTTATAAGTTCTACAAATCCGTTTTTGGTCATTTCCGTATTTTTATACATCACCACCAAGTGGTAGTAGTAAGTGCCGGAAGGCAAATGCGCCATACTGAAATCGTTTTGATAACGATTGTTTTGATACACCACTACGCCGTGCGCATCGTAAAGCGTAAGTTGCATACGGCTAAACGCATCGGCATTGAGAATTTTGAAATAATGAAGTCCGAGGTGATCGATACGCACCAAATTTACTACGCGCGGTAATTCCAACTGCGGCGGATAAACAGAATCCGGCGGAGAATCCGGATTTTCGGTACTGTCGTTAGGATTACCAATCGTGTCCGATATCAAAAAACGGATATAAATCGAATCGGTCAAAAGTTTTTCCGGACTGTTGAGCGCACGATAATGATAGTAATAAAAGCCGTCTTTTAAGGCGGTCGGCGTTTCAAATGCAAACGAGACGTAACGCTCGTCGTTATGAATAGGTAAGAGATAAAGGCTGTCGGTAGTTTCGATGTAAGCCTCACACTTGGGGCGGCGTAGTACGGATGGTTGCCAAATGCCCATCGTCAATTTGTCCGAAACCTCTGTTTGTGCTGCCGTTATACCCATCGGCCAAAAGTCGCCAAAGAGCGTGGTTTGCGCACTCAGGCTCAGCGGTAGAGAGAGTAAGGTCACTGCAAGCAATCGTAATAGGAGTTTTGATTTCATGGTTATTCCGTTTTTAATCATCATAACTATCTATTCGTAGGTAAGACACATAATGGAAAATAAACACGAGCTTTCATTCGTTTTGATTGTCGTGCCGGACGGCGTGGAGAACTTCACAGAGAAACCGCCAATCACTGTATTTTTAAATACGGACACTTGTAGGGATGTAGAGTATAACGAAGTAGCCAATATGAAACATTTATCAAGATTAACATTGGATACCCTGAAATTCCACGCATTATAAGAGGACATAACTGATGCCGAAACATCTCCAAAATAAGGCGTATAGGTATTGGGCGACAATACCGCACCGGCAAAAAGAATTCGTGGTGCTCCTATTGCTGCCGGCGTAGGCTTGTTATTCGGTGAATACACTCTATTAGAACCTTCGTAAAAGGCACCGTTTTTATTGACGGTGTTACCGGCATTATTAAGCAATTCTATTTCTCTTGCCACAGCATTACTTGTGTTATATTGTCGGACAACGATTTTCTCACCTGCGCCACCATCGTCTCCTGTTGCAATTTCCAAGATTTGGTCGCTCTCATTGGTACCTATCATTCTAATCCAACCGGCATCATTTACAATTCCTTTCTTAAAAGCGACACCATCGGAAAACACTGCGGCTTTGTTTGCTGCATTGGGCATGGTTGGTAGGCCACCGCTGATGGTTATAGGGGTATTATATAACTCGAAAGGGACGATACCGTCCACTTTACTTTTGTCTGCGGCCGACATCAGCCCGGCGCTTGAAGTGGTGGCAGTGGTGTTGGGTATGGTGATGGTTCTTGTGTTTACGCCGGTAACATGCCCCGAATTATCCACATTGTAAGTGTAGGTGTAAGCGGTGCCACCGAAAGACGGGGTCATATTACCCGTTGAGCCGGCGCGGGTGGTATAAGCCGGGTGTGTGTATTTATTCGCTTGCACATAGGCGGTGGTGGCAAGACGCGTGGAGTTGTCGCTGCTACTTGGCGTAGAGGCCGTCGGGCTGCCGGGCAGATAGACGGAACTCTTGATAGAAGGGTTGGGGTAGATACCCGACAAGTCGCCGCCTGCAGAGCCTTTTGGCGTGCGTGCATCAGAGAGGCGAGCGTCGTTTGTAGTGATGTGCGTAGCGGCCTCGTCTTTGGTTACGTAGTGGCGCAACTCGTCCCTCTGCACAAAGATTTTCTCGTGCAGGTAGGCCATACGGCCAACGTAAGTCTGCGAGAGCGAGTCGAACGAGAGCGGCGGCAGCGGGCGCACTTGCGCACAGGTAGTAGTCGTAGCGGTTGTGGCTGCATAGAGTAACGCCATCATCACAAGCGTTACCAACAGGTGGTTTGTTTGGGTTTTCATGGTGTTTGGTTTTTAATCAATGTTTTTCCCTTTTTCGCCTATTATACGAACGAACCCCGAAAATAGATGAAAAATAGTTTGTAATGCATTGATTTACATATAGTTGATATTTTTTATTTTGGGGCGTTTTCGGGGTGTTATGTCATTATAGTTTCCATTCCGAGAATAATGTGTATATTTGTGTTTTCCCCATAGTCCCCCGGCCGCCTGAATGACTTTACCAAGCAATACACTAATAAACCATAATACCCATCACCAAAATCTAAGAATTATGAAAAAATCTATGTTGATGCTCGGTCTCGTATTGAGTTTAAGCCTTATCGGCTCAATGCAAGCACAAATGCGTGTTTACAACGCCAATCTGTTGAAATTTGGTGATGTTAACACTTCTCCTACACTTGGAATAGGTATGGAAATTGATATGCCCCATTTTTTGTTTAGAGGAAGAAGTGCAAAATTTGTCATCAATGGGGCAACCATTGAGATAAAGTCTAATTCGGATTCGGTTCCACATAGAAAAATTGATCTCCCTATATCCGAAACCGTGGTAAGAGGACCGGCTACTTCCATTGTATTTGATGATAAAGTTTCTATGGCCAATATGTCCAGTCCGTTATATAGTGTCTATGCAGATAATTTATATTCAAGCAGAAGTATTGCCACAACATCCGATCGTCGTTACAAGACCAACATAGAGGATTTGTCGCCGGCCTTGGATAAGATAATGCAACTGCGTCCCATCAGATTCGATTATCGAAAAGAAAAAGACGGTGTCATCGATTCGACCCACATGAATTGTGTAGGCTTGATTGCACAGGAATTAAAAGAGGTGGTGCCGGAAGCGGTGCAATACTTGTATGACGATGATATTTATATGGTGGACTACACCACATTGATTCCGTTTTTGATTAAAACCGTGCAAGAACAACAAGCGAGGATAGACGAGCAACAAGTTCAAATCGAAGAACTGCAAGCCGTGATTTGGCCTTCTGAAACTTCGGCCAATGTTGAGGCTTCGGCGCAAAACAATATCATAGCTGCTACGCCTTCTGTCATTAACGAAAACAAATTGTGGAGCAACACGCCCAATCCATTTAAGCAAGAAACGCACATTCGCTATGCCTTAACCAACGATGTGCAGAATGCCCAACTCTGCATCTACAACCTCAATGGCGAACAAATTGCCTGCCACCGCCTGAGCAATCGCGGCCAAAACGACTTTACGTTAAGTGCCAACAGTCTGCGTCCCGGCATCTATCTTTACAGCCTCATTGCCGACGGCCAAGTGGTGGATACGCACCGCATGGTGGTAACGGAATAAGGGTTTGCACAAATCGTGTTTCGCCCGACCATAACGTTAATACAACTGTCGGGCGAAGCGTGGGTTGTGTTAGCCGTATTAACCATTAAAAAGAAGTTTCGTATGAAAGCATTAAGCATATATCGACAAGGCGGCTTACCCCGATGGGCATGGTTGTTGAGCCTGTTTCTCAGCCTGAGTTGCTCGCTTGCATGGGCACAAACCTCAACGGTGGTCATTGCAGAAATTATGTACGACAATCCCTTGCAAGACAACGAAGCGGTGCGCACCGGGGTTAATGGCGAGTTCCTTTCTTTGTATAATTATGGCGAAGATGACGTTAATATAGGCGGTTGGCGTGTAGAAATTACAAACATGTTATCTTCATCCAAATACACCTACACTATTCCGACCGGCACCATTCTACCAAGTTTAAGTTTGGCTATTATCGCCTCTCGTGCTTCGAGTACGTTCGATATTTGGTCATTCTACGGAACCTCCAAACCTGATTCATCAAGCGATATAGTGCTTTACACATCGGGGTTGGCATTTCCTGATACAAGAACCAAAGTTTCGATTTATAACGCGCAAGGCGTATTAGAAGATGAAGTTACTTACGATGGCAACTCGGCGGCCTTGCAAGACCAAGCGCTACTGCGTGCTATGAATAACGTAAATTTAACCCGTCCTCTATTGCAAGTGCTGTCCATTCAGCGCAGAGAAATTGTGATAAGCGAAGGGACACGGGTTATTTCACGTAACGATTATTACGCATCTGAATCTACGCCCACCGTACGGTTGTTTGAATACTTGCCGGAGGAGTATTCCTATACTGAATCGCCTTCTGCGTATGCCGTACCACCGGCCGATAGAACATTGAATGGCACCGTTGGTGGAAACAACGATGAGCGTGCATCCACCATAAAATCCTCACAAGTTATATCATCCGGGAAAACATCCTATTGGACAGAGAACGGAATTATATTCTATCCCGGTTTTGAAGTCAGATCCGGTGTGGAATTTATAGCAGGTGTCAATAGAGATAGTGTAAATCATATCAAAATACTGACGTATAATGTATGGGGGGATAAACATAAGAACTATGCAGATCATGCAAGGGTAATAAAAAACAGTGGGGCCGATATAGCTTCCATTCAAGAAGTAAAATATTATGGAAAATACAAAACGCTAAAAGACAATACCGGTTTGTCCGGAGATTGGTTTGGCTCTTGGCCGGGTGTATATGGCGTAGCCATGCTATGGAATCCGGCTGTGGTAGGAGATCCTATAACTAAAAGTTACAAAAGAATTTATAATTTATGGGAAGATGATGATCTTGTGCGGGTTTTTATAGTCGCCGAGTTTGAACATTTTTGCTTTGTAGCCACACATTATAGTACAGTTGATAAGTATAAAATTAAAATGACAGAGTTGATATTAGGCAATGAGCTTGTAAAGAAGTGTCTCAATAATGGCAAGCCGGTGTATATTGCAGGAGATCTGAATGCAGAACCTAACGAAGTTCCTATAAGAAAATTTATAGAACGGGGGTTTGAAGTATTGAATAACACAAACCCGCCAGATAGTCTTAATCATGCAACCTTTTATAAAGATGGAAAACCCAGATATATTGATTTGATATTGGAGCATAATATCCAACCATACCACAAAACAATAGAGCATGGAATACCTGTTTCGGACGGCGGTTCACAATCATCATGGCGAAATGAAATGTCCGATCATTATCCCTATAGGGTTAGAGTAAAGATTAAATAAAATGACAATGAAAGCAATAAATTCAATCATACTAATAGGATTTATGGGCCTGGTTGTAGTGTTATTAACTTCATGTCGAAGAGAAGAACACTATGTCTGGCTATCGGATATAGATAAACAAATGATTCCGTACAAATTAGGAGATACGGTTTGTTTTAGAGACGCCATAGGCGATACGATAACATTGATTGTGAAAGAGGATAAAATATATTGGGGGGGGTATGAAGAATATCATAATGTTCAAGAACGATATGTAACTCTGACTTCAAAAGATATTGCCATGTATGTATGGGTTCACGGTAACAACCTAAATGAGAATACTGTTGGAGTTGCTGCAAATTATTTTCCTATGTCCGGCATACCCTACGATAAAAGAACCGGAAAATTAATAGCACCTTACAATGCTACTACTTTTTATGATAGTTTACAAATAGGAGGACATATCTATTATGATGTTCTCGAGGACAATACTTATAACGATCATATTTTGCAGAAGTGCTACTACAACAAAGCGTATGGTGTATTGCAATTAAGAAAAATGGGGGAAAAATATATTTACACCTTGATACCATAAATAATTGCTCTATAGACTAATATAAAACTCTATGAAATCACCCCATCTGACAACCATCACCGGCATAATGTTGTTGGCCTCTTCGTGTTGCAATGTTAAGGAAGGCAACTTAGGGTTCAGCCAAGCGCAAAAACAAATGACGCCCTACAAGAAGAATAGGACTTGTCGTTTTACGGACAACAAGGGTGCGGCCATCAATTTTACCGTAGTGGAAAAGAAAAAAGATTGGCGGCGGGCGGATGTGGCGGAAGGCGCTATGTGTGGCGATTATGTTCTGATAGAGCAGAGTTTTATCACGTTGTCATCTAAGTCCGGTGATTGGAAGATAGATTTATATGCCGAAATGAATTGGACCTATAATGATAGCTGGATATTGGAATGGGATCGCACTTGTACACAAAGAATTTCATTTTGGCGGTCAATCGACCAAAATTTTAAGAATTTTAGATTTCGTTGCGATAGAGACGGTCGTTTTGCCATTGATAATACATCAACATTTCTTCACGAGAATATGGCTATTGGCGGGCGGACTTACGACAATGTGGTAGAAAATCGAAGCGGAGAAGATGTGTTGTTTTATAACAAAGCGTATGGCGTTCTTAAGTTGGTAGAAAACGGGAAAGATATTTTGACGATAAATCGTTAAAAGACGTGTTATGAAAAGATGTTTGATGATAGTTGTAGGCTTGGCTGTACTTAGCCTGAATGTGGCGATGGCGGCGCGAGCGAAAAAATCTTTGGATAGTACGGAATATGCGTGGCGCGAGCATATCAAGCTCTCGCCGCATAGTGTGCAGATAAGTTGTGCCACGCTGATGTATCATACTGAGGCCTACAAAATTTTTACCAAAATGCCGGCACTTAATTTTTCGGCATCCTATATATTTGACATTCCATGGTGGCACAAGCGCACCAACTTTTTTATTCAGACGGGACTCGGATATGAAGGCTGCCGCCGCGACGATGTTTTGTATAAGGCCATAAATGATGTTTATTACGAGTTCTACGTCTATAACCAATACCACGTTTATTTCGGGGTTGGATTGCGGATTCATTTGATACAAGCGTTAGACTTGTCGCTTTCTTCTGTATTTGATGTTTCGGTCGGTAATGAACGGGGACGTTACGAAAGTTTTTTCTTTGACAAGGAACGTCCGAATGGGTACTTTTTCTCTCGCCTGCGAGAATATTATTCTGGAGCACAAGGTCTTTTGGCTCTGAATTTGAGTTATGAAATAAGGCGTATTCGCATTTCGGCAGGCTGTCAGCTTTATCTTGGTTACGACGGATTTGGCCAAACGGCGCATTGGAAAGACGAAAACCAACCGCACCGTTCTTGGGCTACGTTGGGTGTGGGGTATAGGTTCTAATTACCGAATGGCGATTCCTGTTTGGCTGTGGTGTAAAACGATGGTCTAACGGGATACGCCGCGGTTTGCTATTGACTTTGCGGCCCGAATCGCGTATCTTTGCACTATGTTTACCGGTAAGCGAGATACGACGGGGCAGCCGCCCTTGTTTAAGCGCATTCGTCTGGGTAAGGCGGGGAGCAGTGGCCCCTATTATACCCTGTTGAATGTCTTTCTCTTTACCATTATCGGTTTCTTCTCTTACTATTTCATTTTGTTTTCGAGCGAATGGTGGCAACTCTTCGACTCGGAGCGCGTTATGTTTAACTTCGGTATCGGGGGGGTGTTGGTGTTTAACCTGCTTTGCGGCGGTATTTTGTGGCTCAACTCGGTGTTTAACCGGCATTATCCCTTCGCCTTTCAAGGGGTAGGGCGGATTTTCCTCTTTTTTGTGCTGGTGGCCGGCTTGTTGTTTCTCTATAACTACGGCATCTGTGCGCTATTGTTGA
>QLIP01048540.1_pt1 | contig 15024 bp, 16 predicted proteins | sample 1769771 | NCBI WGS metagenome assembly QLIP01 (sample SAMN09428762, study PRJNA476227) | Gut metagenome, whole genome shotgun sequencing project. | isolation source: cecum | host: Rhizomys sinensis | place: China: Jinsha town of Minqing, Fujian Province | collected 2013-09-23
CTGCAACACGGCAATCTTCTGTGTGGTGGGTAGGTCTTTCATATCTTTGATTGGTTTTTGATTATTTCCAACGCGAGTTCGGCATCAACCACGAACCGCCGCCCGTGCTGTATCACCGCCGCGTCTATCATACCGCTCGACTTGATGGCTTGTGCTGCCGTCCGCCCACAGCCGAGCAGAGAGGCGAGGCCGTCAATACCGCTAACAAGCCATTTCCCGCCCGTCTTAGACATTCTCACATCGTCGGCCATATTCCGCACACCCGAAGCAATTTCATTGGCTATGAGCGTCCGGAACTGCCCAACGGTGAGTTGCCATAGCGGAGTGTCGATGTCGATACCCTTTGCCGGTTGTGCCGGTGCTTGCAGCGGCATATCGTTAATAACGAGCGTTGTCATACCTGCGGTCAATTCTGAGTTGATGTCCGAGCAATTCAGCCCCCTTTCGGATATAGGTGTATATCGTCGAAATGGCCTTGATGTCGTACTTCTGCATCGCTCTATGCGCGGCATCCAAACGCTTCATTCCGGATTGTTCGGCTTCGGCCATATAGCGATACACCGCTATGCTCTTTTCGTTTCTTATTTCTTCGGCAGTCTTAGTGCCGGGGAATGTAATCTCTTTCGCTCCCATTGATTATTGCTCCTTTCCTGTTATCATTGCTACATCAGTAGATTTCGTTTCGTTCGCGGCAACGGGCAGGGCGAGCGAGTTGTAATACTCGTCCAACGCTTGTTGTTGCCGTGCGTTGCGTTCGCGGATACGACTTGCCGCGAAACTGTCGCCCGAAAAAAGGGCTTCTTCCATACATGATACTCCGTACATATTATTTGTCCTCCTTGTTTTCTTTTTCTTTATCAATAATTCGTAGTTCGCCCTCATCGTTGAACGAGTAATACAATTCATTATCCTTGCTTACGATGATGTGGTCAAACATCGAAATCCCTAAGATTTTGCAACCGATATTTATACGCTTGGTTAGTTCAAAGTCGTGTAAGCTCGGCCTAAGAATACCGGACGGGTGATTGTGGCATAAGATGATGCCCGAAGCCTTAGCGAGCAATGCGCCGGCGAATACCAATTTGGGGTCAACGGGGGAGTGTTCAACGCCGCCCATACTGACCGTATGAACGCCTAACACCTTATTGCTGTTAGATAGGTAGGGCACCTTGACGTATTCACGCAGTTCGATGTCGTCCTCGTCAAATGTTTCGCGTAACATCTTGAAAGCGGCGTAAGAGTCGCATATCTTTGGCTGTTCTGCGCCAGCATCGCTGACATACGATAACTTGATTTGCGGGATTTGATATGTTTTCATGGTGTTATTAGTGTTTATTTTCGCTGTACAATGGTTGGGTTATGATGCCGTATCGGTAGCAATGGCCGCTATAAAGAGGCGGTGTATAAGGATTGTGTTCGTCCTCTTGTGCAACGACCCACATCGAACACTCGCCAGAGGCTGTATTCAATGCGCACCAACCGCGCCCGGCCTTACGAAGTCTTTCAACGCTATCTCCGCGCATCTCCGCCTCTTTATTCGCGGCACGGTTAATCATATAAACAACGTATGTATTCATCTCGTTAGAATTTGGGTTTGAACGTAAAGGCGTAGCCGCCCATGTGCCGAAGCACCTCTTTGAGTTCGGTGTCGGTGTAGCGTTCTGCCACCTCGCGGCTCACGCAGTTGTGGCACATCGTGATTTCGATAGCCCGCTCGCGGGTGATTTCGATTGTCTTTTTACGCGGTTTCATATCTGTTAGGTGTATCGGTTAATACAACAAGTCAATGCCACCGGCGCGTTCCACGGCTTCGAGTTCGCGTCTGCTCAGTTCTTCCACGCGCTCGCAATACAGGTGGTCGTAGTTCGTGTCGAACTCATAAGAACCCTCACCGACAGTGGCTATCTCTTCGCCGTTGCAGTCGTAGAACATATCAGCCCGAACACCAATTTCGGCGGCGGTTTCCTCATCATAGATATGCACGTCATCGGCTATACGGCGTTCCATTTCACGGATAGTGCCAAGACCGAGATAGTGGAGTTTCTGATTTCGCCAATGAAACACCGCCACCTCTTTATCTATATCGTTCGGTATCTGCACCATTTCGTAAAAGTCGGGGGTGAATGTGCCGTCGGCTTTGTCGGCGGCATCAAAGGCCTTAATCTTGGCTAAGGCTTGGTCGTGAGATAAGCCGGATTCGATAACGTTGCCGGCTTCGCGGTCAATAATCTTGTAGGTTGTCATGGTCGTAGTGTTTTGTTTGTTGTTGATTTGTTAGAGACTCTGTGTTTATGAGCGTTGCAATGGCTTGCGTCAGTTCGGCGTTGCATTGATTGTCTATTGCTAATGACTTGATTTCACTTGTTGTTAGCATAACGGTTGTCTTTTTTGTTTGTTTTTGTTAATTTTGTGTTTGGTTTCAAATGCAAAAATACACCAATTCGATGAATTGCGCAAACTTTTTGATGAATTTTTGTAAACTTTTTTACAACTAATTGGTTATCAATACGCAATTTTATGAAAGAAAAAGAGATTGGGGCGGCCTTGAAAGCCTTTTTCCACGAAAAGGGCATCACCCAGAAGCAACTGAGCGAAGAACTCGGCGTTTTCCCGTCTTACATCAACGCCCTGTTTAGCGGAAACAGAGCATTCGGCAAGAAGCAAGCCTTACTGTTCCAAGAGAAATTCGGAATTTCATCATCTTGGTTACTTACGGGCGAGGGTGAGATGTTCCTTAACTCGACCATAAACGCAAATAATAGCACGGTCGTAGGCGCAAACATAAACGGCAGCGGGAATCATATACAACATAACGACCTAACCGAGATGATGAACTTGCTCAAAAAGAAAGATGAGCAGATAGACAGATTGCTCGGCATAATCGAAAAGACGAAATGAGATGAAGGTTATAGACAGGATTAAACTGTTTGTTGAGGCCGAAAAGGTCTCAAAATCGCAGTTCGAGCGACAGGTTGGGCTGTCGAATGGCTACCTTAACAACATGAAAGGCGAGGTTGGAGCGGACAAAATCGCCAAAATCTTAAAATCATACCCTAATCTTGACGGTGAATGGCTGCTCACTGGTTCGGGCAATATGTATAAGTCCGGCAAGGACATAAACAACGAAAAAGGTACTCTCTCTATTGCTCACGGGACGAGCAGCCAAATAGAACGACTGATAAAACTCTTAGAGAATAAGGATAAGCAGATAGAACGACTGATACAGATGTTGGAATGGAAACTAAACGACAATAAATAATGTATATCCACCGCCGCTATTTCTTCGCGCTCGACAAAAAGGCCGGCCAAGTCGCCTATCCGTTGCGTATCCGTGTGCAGTGGGGCGACCACGGGCGGTATATGCTCAACGTTGGGGTGGGTGTGAGTGTCGAACCCAACAAATGGTCGAAAGAGGCGCACCGGTGCAAGGCCAACACCACGCACGGCGACCGCCACATCTCGGCCTTGGCCATAAACAAGCGCATCGCAGAGGTGGAGAGTATCATAGACAACGCCTTTCAACGGGCAGAGGTGGAGGGCGTAGAGCCTACGCCACAGGCACTGCGTAAGGATATAGACAAGGCGATGGGTAAGAAGCGAGCCGAAAACATCGACACCGAAACGCTACCTATCTTATTCCAACGATACATCAAAGAGGCATCGCAAGAGCGGCAATGGACGGACGGGACGCTGATGCAAGCGATGTCGTTCGGCAAGAGCATCGCCAAGATGTACCCCGATAAAAGGCCGAGCGACCTAAGCGATACCCTATTGAGTGAATACGTGACCAAGCGCACCAACGCAGGCTTGACCAACAAGACGATGAAGACGTATTTGGCCGCGTTTCGCACTTTCGGGAAGTGGCTTGAACATAAAGGATATGAGATAGACAAATCATTCTTTATCGAACGACAAAGGATAAAGGTTCTGAAACCGAAGCCTATCTTCCTCGAAAAAGACGAACTGATGCGGCTCTACGATTGCGATTTTAGCAAACATCGGGCGAGCAATACGCTACAAGCCGCTGCCAACACCCTTTTGTTATGCTCGTTTACAGGGCTTCGCATCTCAGACACGTTCAACATACGCTTGACTGATATTCACCACGATGTTATCGAAGTGCGCACCAGAAAGACAGGCGTGCCGTTACAAATTGAGATAAACAAGTGGTCGCGCGTTATCATAGACCGCTTTCTCGCCGAAAAAGATGATACGGGCTATCTGATACCGCTTTATGCGCGTATGAAAGGACGTGCAATATCGATACCGATGCGTGAGGCGTGCAAGATAGCCGGCATAAACGCACCAACAACAAAAGAACATTACGTTGGTAGCAAACGAATAATCAAGACCGGCGAGAAGTGGGAGTTCATCGCTACGCATACCGGACGAAGAACATTCATTTGCACCGCCCTCTCGCTTGGTATACCGCCACAGGTAGTGATGAAGTGGACGGGGCACAGCGACTATTCGGCGATGAAACCCTACATTGATATTACCGATACGGCCAAGTCCGCCGCGATGACGGTATTTGACAAACTCTAAACTGTCGGCATGAAATGTCGGCATAAAAATAAAGATGTTTTTCGATTTTAACTGATTTTGTTCGGCGTTCGATTTTCTAAAATGGTAGAAATTGGCACGCAGATAAACCGAATGGAAACGGGTGAAATCTAATCAATAAAATGACTATCTTTGTAGAGTAATAAATATGATGTTATGGATTTATCATTGATTTTCACGATTCCGGGCAAGTCGGGCTTGTTTAAGCTCATCAGCCAATCCAAGAACAACGCGGTGGTTGAGTCGTTGGTGGACGGCAAGCGTATGCCGATGTTCAATCTCAATCAGGTGAGTTCGTTGGCCGAAATTGCCATTTACACCTACCAAAAAGAGGTGGCTTTGGCCGAAGTGTTCCGTTCCATCTATAAGAAAGAGAACGGCGCGGCCACGTTGAGCCACAAGGCTTCGGAAGCCGATCTGAAAAAACTCTTTGAGGCGGTTTTGCCGGAATACGACCGCGAACGGGTGTACGATTCCAATATCCGTAAGGTGGTGCAATGGTACAACCTTTTGCACGAAAAAGGTTTGGTAGATTTGGAACTCTCCGAACGCGAAAAAGCCGAAGCAGAGGAACACGCGGAAGAAAAGGCCGAAGCGAATGCCGACGAAGCGGCTAAGCCGAAGGCGGCTCCCAAAGCCAAGGCGGGCAAGAAAGAGGAAGAATAATGGAAACGCATCCCAAACGGGCAGACCTCACTTTTGAGGTGGTGGAAAACACCCGGCGGCACCCGCGCTTTGTGCGCTTGGTGTTGCAATTTAAGGGCAACCTGCCTTTGGCCAAAGCCGGGCAGTTTGTGCAGGTGCGCGTGCCTTCGTCCCTAAAAAGTTGGCTGCGCGTACCCATCTCGCTCCACGAGATAGAAGCCGAAAAAGGACAAATTGCGCTTTTGGTGCAAGAGGTGGGCGAAGGCTCGCGCTTTTTGGCTTCCTGCCCCGTGGGGGCGCACTTGGATGTGCTTTATCCGCTCGGTAACGGCTTTGGTGCGCCGGCTTGCCCGGATGAGTCGTTGCTATTGGTGGGCGGCGGTTGCGGCATCGCGCCGCTATACGGCCTGCTTAAACAACTCCGTCAAAACCCAAGGCCGCACGCAGGCCGTATAGCGTTCCTTACAGGAGCGCGTACCGCCGCCGACCTGCTTATGCAACGCGAAATCGCTGCCCTCGGCGCTGAGACTCACGCTTGCACCGAAGATGGCAGTTTTGGCGTAAAAGGCTTGGTTACGGCACACCCGCTCTTGCAAAAGATAGAAGCCGACCGCATCTATACCTGCGGCCCCGCCCCCATGATGAAAGCCGTGGTGGCGGCCACCGGTGGCAAGATACCCTGTCAGGTGTCGTTAGAAAACAAAATGGCGTGCGGCATAGGCGCGTGTCTCTGCTGCGTTACGCCCGATAAAGACGGCCACCACCGCTGCGTTTGCACGGAAGGGCCGGTGTTTGAGGCCGCCGAATTGGGGTGGTAACCGCGAAGTGCGCCCGTGCCGCCGGCACTCAAGTCAAGCGTGCTTAAACCACTGCGAATAGAGCAACCGCTACGAGCCGCTGCAAGCCACCGCGAGCCGCTGCGAACCGCAAAAACGAAATCAACTATGAGCAAACTCAATCTGCAAACCAATATCGGTCGTCTTACGCTGAAAAACCCCGTTATGACGGCCTCCGGCACGTTCGGCTATGGTTTGGAATACGCCGATTTCTGTCATCTCAACGCCTTGGGCGGCATGGTGCTGAAAGGTACCACCCTTTTGCCGAGAGAGGGTAACCCCTATCCGCGTATGGCCGAAACGCCGGCCGGTATGCTCAACGCCGTCGGCCTGCAAAACAAAGGGGTAAAGGCCCTGATAAAAGATATGCTGCCGCCGCTTCAAGCGCACTTGGCGGAGGTGGAAACCTCTGAAATCCCCACCCGCATTATCATCAACCTCTCCGGCTCCACCATCGAAGACTACGTCGAAGCCGCCCGTCTGCTCGACGAGGCCCAAGCCGTGTCGGGAGTAGAGCTTAACATATCCTGCCCCAACGTCAAACAAGGCGGCATGGCCTTTGGCACGCGCCCCGATACCGCCGCCGAAGTCGTTACGGCCGTGCGCAAGGCTTATCGCGGTCCCCTGCTCGTCAAACTCTCGCCCAACGTTACCGACATAGTCGAAATGGCGCGTGCCGTAGAGGGAGCCGGTGCCGACGGGGTGGCCTTGGTCAATACGTTTTTGGGCATGGAAGTCGATATCGAAAAAGCCAAACCCGTGCTCTCCACCATCACCGGCGGGCTTTCCGGGCCATGCATCCGCCCCATTGCCTTGCGCATGGTGTGGCAGGTGGCCAAGGCTGTCAAAATTCCCGTGGTGGGCATGGGTGGCATAGTCGATGCGCGCGATGCCATTGCCTTTTTGATGGTAGGCGCGTCGGCCGTAGAAGTCGGCACCGCCAATTTTGAAGATCCGGCTTCGGCCGAAAAAATAGCGAACGGCATTGCCGACTACATGCAACGCAAAGGCATTGCCGATATTCGTTCACTGATAGGTATAATATGAGAAAAAAACACAGTCATCGCTCGGAAAAATCCGCGCGACATTCCGCCGCAAACGGCCACCGCTCCAACCAACAAGGCCGTTCTTCCGAAAACAAATCCCGTCATGCGCAAGGCCGCAGTCACACGCACAGTTCCAAACGTCGCCGCGACGATGATTCACAACATCATCGCCACATACCCGAAAGTCTGCGCCAATACGTTACCGGCACCATCGATATGAAATCGTCGGGCAAGGCCTATCTGCTGCCCGACCAAAAAGACATAGAAGACGTATTTATTGCCGCCAACCACACCCATCGCACCCTAAACGGCGACAGGGTCAAGGTGTTGCTCTTTCCGCGTCGCGGCTCGGTGGGCAAACTCGAAGGGCAGGTGGTGGAAATTTTGCAACGCAACAAAAACTACATCGTGGGCATTGTGGAACGCAGCGGCAGCTACTACTTTCTCGTGCCCGACAACCCTTCCGTGCCGGTCGATATTTTCCTGCCCCAAGATACGCTCAAAAACGCCAAAGCGGGCGAAAAGGTGGTAGTGCGCATTGTCGATTGGCCGGCCAAGTTCAATAATCCCATCGGTGAAGTGGTGTCGGTCTTGGGGCAACCCGGCGACAACCACGTGGAAATGCAGTCCATTTTGGCCGACTTCAACTTTCCGCTCTCTTACCCCGAGGCCGCCGAAAAAGAAGCCGAAAAGATGAAAGATGAGGTTACGCCTCACGACCTTAAACAACGCCGCGACTTTCGCGACATCTATACCTGCACCATCGACCCCGTGGATGCCAAAGACTACGACGACGCGCTTTCGTTCCGTCCTCTCAGCGGTGGCTTGGTGGAAGTGGGGGTGCATATTGCCGACGTGTCGCATTTTGTCAAACCCGGTTCGGCCATAGACCAAGAAGCCTACGACCGCGCCACCTCGGTCTATTTGGTGGACCGCACCATTGCCATGTTGCCCGAAAGGTTGAGCAACGACCTTTGTTCGCTGCGTGCCGATGTGGACCGCTTTACTTTTTCGGCGATGTTTGTCATGAAGCCCGACACGGCCGAGATTACCGATTTTTGGTTTGGCAAAGGGGTGATTCGCTCCAACAAACGCTTTGCCTACGAGCAGGTGCAGGCGGTGCTTGAAGAAGCCGGTGCAATAGAAGCCGCGCAATCTGCGCCCAATGCCACCCTTAACCCCAACGCCGTTCCCGCGCCCACCCTCACCGAGAGCGAAACAGAGGCTCTCATCGCCCTTTTCAAAATCTCTCAAAAACTCAAAGCCGCACGCTATGCCAAAGGGGCCATCAACTTTCATTCGCAAGAGGTACGTTTTCGCTTAGACCCCGTTACGGCTAAGCCGTTGAGCGTTTACATCAAAGAGCAGAAAGAAGCCAACTTTTTGGTAGAAGAATTTATGCTCTTGGCCAACCGCAGCGTGGCCGAATGGGTGGGCAAACGCCAAAAGCCCTTTGTGTATCGGGTGCACGACGAACCCAATCCCGAAAAGCTCAACACCTTTGTAGAGTTTGTTCGCAAGTTGGGTTATAAAATGAACACCCGCAGCCGCAGCGGTCTCGTCAAGTCGTTTAACGCCCTGTTAGACCAAGTCAACGGCCGTGCCGAACAAAATATGATCGAAACCATTTCGGTGCGCACCATGGCCAAGGCCTACTATTCGTCCAACAACATCGGACACTACGGCTTGGCGTTCAAATTCTATACCCATTTTACTTCGCCCATTCGCCGCTATCCGGACCTGATGGTACACCGCTTGCTCGAATACTACCTAAGTCAGGAGCACATCGCAAAGCCTGCCGATCTGGCGGCAATAGAAGAACGTTGCGAACATAGTTCCGAGATGGAACGTCGCGCCGCCGAAGCCGAACGCGCCTCGGTCAAATACAAACAAGCCGAATTCCTTTCCGACAAAATTGGCGAGATGTTCTACGGCTTGGTGTCGGGCGTAAGCAAATGGGGCATCTATGTGGCCTTGGAGGGAAACTACTGCGAGGGCATGGTGCCGCTGCGCAGCCTTACCGACGACTTTTACGAATTAGACGAAGAAAACTACCGCGTGGTGGGCGTTCGCACCGGCCAGTCCTACAAATTGGGCGACCGCGTGCGCATTAAAGTCGATTCGGTGGATATGAACAAAAAGCAGATGAACTTCTCTTTCGTGCCGGAAGCCAAAAAGTAAAAATATGAACGCGCCTATCGACATCACCGTGGCCATTCCGGTCTATAATGCCGACATATATATAGCCGATACTTTACGTTCGGCCTTGGAGCAAGACTTTACCGGCACTTACGAAATCATTATCGTTGACGACCACGGTACCGACCGCAGTATGGAACGGGTGGCCGAATTGCAACGAACTCATCCGCGCGGCCATCTTCTTCGGATCATCAGGCCGGAGCATAACATCGGACAAGCCAAAGGAAGAGCCATGGCCTTGCAAGCAGCCAAAGGTCTGTATTTCTTTATGATGGATGCCGACGATTTGATTGTGCCGCAAACTCTTTCGCATCTGTACGGTTTGCAACAGAAACACGATGCAGATTTTGTGTGGGGTTCGAATGCTTCCGGAGTGGAACCTGCGCAACGTTTTGTGTTTGAAGATGCGGTGTTGAAAGACAACCGATCCATTCAAACCTATTGGTTTGGTCATTATCTTCGCTCCATTTGGAATATTCTCTTCAAAACAAATTTTCTTAAAACCTGTCAATTTGTAATAGACGATGAGTCGCCCAAGTTGGGGGAAGATGTTTATTTGGCGTTGCAGGCGGTGCAAAAGGCTCAAAAGGCGGTGTTCTCATCACGGGTTTCGTACTTGTATCGTTGTTACTCCAATTCGGTGGCCGGTCAGGCATTCAAGAAAGAGAATAGAAAAGAGTGGGATATTTGGGTGCATTTAACGGAAAACTATATGTGTCCGATGGTGTGGCCGGCCGACCAAAAAGGAGAGGTGGTATGCCAAGCGGAGAAACTTAAACACACGGTGTGGTTTTCCATCACGTTTATCGAAGCCATATTGAGTGCCAAGGGTTGGCGCGTGAACAAAGAAATGAAGCCTTACATAAAAAGGTTAAAGACATTCCCGATTCCGGGTAGCGTGTTCTTGGTGATGAAACGGATTTCTCGTTTGCCGTCGTATCGTTTGAAAGCGGTGGTGTTGTATGGTCTGTGTCATTTGCCGACGTGGGCGTTGGTGCGCTATTTGAAGAGACGGCATAAGGAGTTGTCAAGCGAGTTTGCTTCGTACAACGGAAACCGGCCCGATTGGGCGCAGACGATGATGGCGTACTATTGCTGATTATTTGCTATATTTGTGTGCAAAATTTGATGGTTTTCTACAAAATCGTAGTGTTATGTTAGAAGTATTTCCTCACGCATGGTCGGGTTATAGAAAGAAAGGTTGGAGCTTGCAAACAGCCGTGTGGTATGTTCTTAAACGGGTGGCGCAAAAAACGCATTTGTTCAGAAAGCAGGCTGTAATGGGTTTTGTTAAGAGCAGACGGAAGCCATATCTTAGAAAGCAGGCTGATGGTAGTTTGTATTTTGATTTCAATGGAGCTAAGTTGCCGATTGTGGATTCGGATAAGAATTATACGGACTACGAACTTTTTGTCGAGGCGATATATCTGGACACCTTTACCATTCCGTGTCAATACCACGATAATCATGCCAAAGAAAATGTGGAAAAAATGATAGCAGAAATGCCGGAAGGTGAAGGTCCTTACGGCTATACGGATGGAAAGTTTGATGTAACGGTTAAAGAAAACGATGTGGTAATCGATGCAGGGGCGTGGTTTGGCGATTTTAGTGCGTATGCAGCTTCTAAAAAAGCGAAGTGTTATGCCTTTGAACCGATAAAGAGAATACACCATGTTTTGTTGAACACGGCGCAAATCAATAATACAACAACTGATATATATATAGACGCTATATGTCAAGGTTTAAGCGACAAAAAAGGGCGGCTTAAATTTGAGGATGCTTCGGGTTCGTCCAAAGCCGTTGGAGAGGCCGCCGAAACGGATGAAACCGGCATAGAAGTTACCACTATCGACGATTTTGTACGCGAACACAACCTCTCACGAGTGGACTTTATCAAGGCCGACATAGAAGGTGCCGAACGCGATATGTTGCGCGGGGCCAAAGAAACGCTCAAACGCTTTGCCCCCAAGTTGGCCATCTGCACCTACCATCTGCCCGACGATCCGCAGGTCTTGGAACAAATCATCAAAGAGGCCAATCCCGACTACACGGTGGTGCATCTGCCCAAGAAGCTGATGGCCATGGTGGTCAAGTAGGACATCGCTTTATACTCTTGGTAAGAGTGTTATAATATTATGACACGTGAAAATAACGTGGACTTTTGCGATAGACGAAATTTTTCTTACCTTTGCAACCCATTACCAAATAGGAAAGATGCCGGAGTGGTCGATCGGGGCGGTCTCGAAAACCGTTGTGCCTTCGGGTACCTAGGGTTCGAATCCCTATCTTTCCGCTGAATAGGCAGCAGGACTGCCCGAAGGGCAGTAACGTGAAAAGGGTGTTCCATGTCAAGTTTACTTGAACGTGGGACACCCTTTCGCGTTATATGTGCATCGCACATCCTGCTGCCTATTCTGTTTGGCTCCCTCTCATGGGATCAGCCGAGCGAAGCGAGGCTAATCCCAACTACATCATCCCCCAAAAATCCCACTTTTGCCAATTATTTAGCCCATTATTTTTGCCAATTCAGCGAGGCTAATCCCAACTGCCCCATCCCATATTTTCATCGTGCGTAGCACGCGCCATGCTGCCTATTCTGACGTTCCCAGGGTTTGTATATACGGTATATATTCCTTATCTTTGCAGAAAAGAAATAAGACCATGAGTAGCACAACAATGGTGGAAATGCCCGTCCACCGCAAACTGATCGATATTCCGGACGATGTGTTCAAATCGCTGAACGTTAAGGCGGCCGCCATGGGTACCAATCTCAAAAAATACATCGAAGAACTCCTTGTTCGTGAGATGGAAGACATGGAAGATGCCGAACTCTACAAGTATTTGGTGGCCACGCGACCGGAAGGCCAAATCATGCTTAGCGCGGAAGAACAAGAAGAGTTTGAACGTGAATAGGGTCTTGGTAAGTATAGAAAAAACAAAAAGAACCCGCGTCGTCGGGATGTCTGATATAAGTACTCTCTTGCATTTTCTTCCGATTTTCGCTAACTTTACGGGTTTTTATGCGCGTTTTCGACGCGCCGAACGCGGAGGCAATTATCCGGCGGTGCGAAAGCGTGTATAAACGTAAACAAACAGTGGCATTATGGAAGAGAATACGCTCTCGGCAAAATATACGCCCTCCGAGATAGAGGAGAAGTGGTATAACTATTGGTTGGAACATCGCTGCTTTCATTCGGAAGTAGATTCCAAGCGCACGCCCTATACGGTGGTTATTCCGCCGCCCAACGTAACGGGCATTCTGCACATGGGGCACATGCTCAACAACACCATTCAAGACGTGTTGGTGCGCCGCGCCCGTATGCAGGGCAAAAACGCTTGTTGGGTGCCGGGTCTCGACCACGCTTCCATTGCCACCGAAGCCAAGGTGGTGGCGTGGCTCAAAGAGCAGGGCATCGACAAAAAAGACCTCTCGCGCGAAGAATTTTTGGCCTACGCATGGCAGTGGAAAGAAAAATACGGCGGCATCATTCTTCAACAACTCCGCCGCTTGGGCGCGTCTTGCGATTGGGACCGCACGCGCTTTACCATGGACCCCGGTTGCTACGATGCCGTAATAGACGTGTTTGTGCGGCTCTACGAAGAAGGGCTTATTTATCGCGGGGTGCGTATGGTCAATTGGGACCCCAAAGCCCTCACCGCCCTCTCCGACGAGGAAGTCATCTACAAAGAAGTTCACGGCAAACTCTACTACCTGCGCTATGAGGTAGTGAACGAGCCGGGCAAATATCTCATTGTAGCCACCACCCGTCCCGAAACCATTTTGGGCGACGTGGCCGTGTGCGTTCACCCCGACGATCCGCGATACAGCGCGTGGCATAATGCCAAGTTGCGCGTGCCCATTGTTAATCGCGAAATCCCCGTCATTACCGACACCTACGTTGATCCCGAATTTGGCACGGGCTGCTTAAAAATTACGCCCGCCCACGATATCAACGACTACGAAATCGGGCTTAAATACAAGTTGGAAGTCATCGACATATTTGAACCCGACGGCCGCATCAACAACAAGGTGGGCCTCTATGCAGGCATGGACCGTTTCGACTTGCGCAAGCAGATTGTGCAAGACCTCAAAGCCGCCAACCTGCTCGAAAAAGAAGAAGACTACACCAACAAGGTGGGCTATTCCGAACGCACGGATGTGGTGATCGAACCCAAGCTCTCGGCGCAGTGGTTTTTGAAGATGCCCTCTTTGGCTGCTCCGGCGTTGGAGGTGGTGATGAACGATACCATTCAATTTCATCCGTCCAAGTTCAAAAACACCTATCGCCACTGGATGGAGACCATCAAAGACTGGTGCATTTCGCGCCAACTCTGGTGGGGACAACGTATTCCGGCCTACTATCTGCCCAACAAAGAATTGGTGGTGGCCCGCAGTGCCGAAGAAGCTTTGGCTCTTGCCAAGTCGCGCTATAAAGAGGCGGCCTCCTACACCTTGACCGATTTGCGCCAAGACGAAGATGTGCTCGACACGTGGTTCTCGTCGTGGCTGTGGCCCATGTCGGTGTTCGACGGGGTGCAGGCCGACAATCCCGAAATCAAATACTACTACCCCGTGTGCGACCTCGTTACCGCCCCCGATATCATGTTCTTTTGGGTGGCGCGTATGATTATGGCGGGTCTGCATTTCAAACATCAGATTCCTTTCTCGCATGTATATTACACCGGCACGGTGCGCGACAAGTTGGGACGCAAGATGTCCAAATCGCTCGGCAACTCGCCCGACCCCATCGGCCTCATCGAAAAATACGGCGCGGATGGCGTAAGGGTGGGGATGTTGCTCACTTCTCCGGCGGGCAACGACTTGCCGTTTGATGAGGTGATGTGCGAACAAGGTCGCAACTTCTGCAACAAAATTTGGAACGCTCTGCGTTTGGTGAAAGGCTGGACGGTGAGCGACACGCCGTCTGCCACCGCGAACGCGCAAGCCGCCTCTCAAGCCGACATTAACCGCACCGCTGTGCAATGGTTTGAAGCCTCGCTGCGCCAAACGGCCGTCTTTATGGAAGACTGCTACACCAAATATCGTCTCAGCGACGCGCTCATGGCCGGCTATAAGTTGGTATGGGACGAATTTTGCGCTTGGTATTTGGAGATGATAAAACCCGCCTACGGTCAGCCCATCGACCGCGCTACTTACGAAAAAACCTTAGATTTCTTCGATCGTCTCATGGCCCTGATGCATCCCTTTATGCCTTTCCTCACCGAAGAAATTTGGCATCAGTTGCGCGAGGGTCGTGCAGCGCAGAGCCTCATGTTCCAAACCGAACTCTACAACACCATGGCTGACACCTCGACCGAGGCCGCCGACAAAGACCTGCTCTCTCGCGGCGATGTGGCCAAAGAAGTGGTGATGGGCATCCGTGCCGTGCGCAACAGCAGAAACATCTCCCCTAAAACGGCTTTGAAATTGAGCGTGCAGAAAAACGCCGGTCAAAACCCAGACCCCTTGTTCGACGCGGTGGTGATGAAACTTTGCAATTTGGAAAGTCTCAACTATGTGACCGAACCCGTCGAAAAGGCGCACACGTTTGTGGTGGGTACCACGGTCTTTTCTCTGCACATGGAAGAAAATTTTGTGGACGCGGCGGCCGAACTCGCCAAAGCCAAAGAAGAACTCCTCTACACCGAAGGCTTTTTGCAAAAGGTTATGCAGAAACTTTCTAACCAAAAATTTGTGGAGGGTGCGCCCGAAGCGGTGGTGGCTGCCGAACAAA
>QLIP01001886.1_pt1 | contig 14993 bp, 10 predicted proteins | sample 1769771 | NCBI WGS metagenome assembly QLIP01 (sample SAMN09428762, study PRJNA476227) | Gut metagenome, whole genome shotgun sequencing project. | isolation source: cecum | host: Rhizomys sinensis | place: China: Jinsha town of Minqing, Fujian Province | collected 2013-09-23
AATTGAATTTGTCTGCCAGCTGTTTTGCCACCGATTTATAGCCTTCTTTGTTTAACTCGCCCGCGCTGATATCGGTTGCTTCCGCTTCAATGCCAAATACGTCTTTCGCGTCCTCTTCGTTGGAAATGCAAACATCTACATACTGGCAAAGGTCGGTCATTGCCGCCCGCGCCTGATCGCGTGTCCACAATTTGCCACGGTAGTTTAAGTCGCAGGAAATCTTGATGCCTTTCTCCTTAGCCGCTTTGCAGGCCTCGCGGCATATTTCTACCACGTTAGGGCCAAGCGCCGGTGTGATGCCGGTGAAATGGAACCAGTCCGCGCCGTCAAAAATCTTCTCCCAGTCAAAGTCAGACGGCTGCGCTTCCTGAATTGCGGAATGCGCACGGTCATAGATGCACACGCTTGGACGCTGTGAGGCTCCTTTTTCATTAAAGTAAATGCCTACCCTGCTGCCGCCGCGCACGATCATGCTTGTATCCACGCCGTACCTGCGCAGGGAATTGACTGCGCACTGGCCGATTGCGTGCTCCGGCAGTTTTGTAACAAACGCTGCGTCCATGCCATAATTTGCCAAAGAAACCGCTACGTTGGCCTCACCGCCGCCAAACGTAAATTCCAAGTGGTCCGCCTGTACAAAACGCTCATAATTGTATGGCTGCAGACGAATCATCAATTCACCAAACGTAATTATTTTTGCCATAATACTATAATCTCCTTCCTATCTTTGCATTAAATGAACCGCAAAGCCGCCTACTTCCTGTTTTAAGTAAATCGCTTTTGGCTTGCGGCTGGATTCATCCACTTCTATGCCCTGACGGCCTAAATGGTAGATTGCACGGTCCAAATTGTTCGTGCCGATCGCAATATGGCCGCATTTGCCGCGTCCGCCTGCTTTCATGCATTCTACCGCGCCGCCCGCGAATATGGAACTGTTGCCCGGCTTGTATTCCAAGCCAAACAGGGTGCAGAACGTTTTTGCCGTCTGCTGTGCTTCCTCTTCGTCTGCACAGTTAACGCCTACGTGTGCTAATGAAAAACCAAGCATCGTCTTTACGGCTTCTTTGCAGATTGCGGTAATCTCATCCCAGCGCTGCGCTTCGATCAAGTCGCTTTTGCACATCCACGTGCCGCCTACGGCGATGATCTGGCTGTAGCCAAGATAGTCGTTGACATTTTTCGCATTTACGCCGCCCGTGCACATCCACCTTGCACTCTTTAACGCCGCGCCGATATTTTTTAGCATTGCCACGCCGCCGTTTGCTTCTGCGGGGAAAAACTTGAGCGTTTCACAGCCTTGGTTCATTGCCTGCTGCATTTCCCCTGCGCTTGCCGTGCCGGGGATCATAACGCCGCCTTTTTTTATGACGTGCTCTGTCACGTTTGGATCATAGCCCGGTGCAACTATAAATGTCGCGCCCGCCGCCATTGCGCGGTCAGCCTGTTCTGCCGTAAGTACCGTGCCTGCGCCAAGCACCATCTCCGGCACTTCTTTTGCGATCGCACGGATCGCATCTTCAGCCGCTGCGGTACGGAACGTGATTTCGGCTGCGGGCAGGCCGCCCGCAACCAAGGCTTTTGCCAGAGGAACCGCTTTGTTTGCGTCCTCAATGGCAATTACCGGAATAATGCCGATATTTGATAATTGTTTTTGGATATCCATATAGTTGCCCTCTCCTTCTATCTTGCAGAAACATACTTATGCAGCGTCTTTCTTACCGCGCCGGGGCCTGCGAAAAGTTCTGCAGCCATTGCCTCAATCCGTTCGCCAAGGCCAGCTTCGTACAAATTCACCCCAAACACGTCTTTGCGGCTGTAAAGCGTTTTTAAGCAGCTCATATCCTGTGCGCCCTCTTTTACTTCAAGCGCAGCGACGATCTTTGACAGTTCCTCTAAAAGCGGGTCCGATGACGGTGTAAACGCTTTGCCGGTATCGTCGATTCCTTTCAGATAACGCGCATAGCCTGCCAGCACGAGCGGGATTAGCACCAGCTCATTCTTGTCTAGCCCGCGCTCTCCGTAAGCCTTGATCGTCTCGCCAAAACGGATAGGCAGCTTTTGCGACGTATCGGTCGCGATACGCTGCGGCGCATCCGGCATAAACGGGTTTGGCAGACGTTTCGTCAATACTGCGTCAATAAAGTCAGCCGGTTTTAACACGCCTGGATCTACAACAACAGGCATTGCTTCTTTGTAGCCCATTTTTGTAATCAGGCCGCAAATGTCTTCGTCTTTCATTTCCGCAGAAATGAGCGTATAGCCAAGCAGGCAGCCGTAAAGGGACATTGCCGTATGCAGCGGGTTTAAGCATGTGCACACTTTCATCCGCTCTACATTGTCTACCGTCTCGCGCTCCACGTAGAGCACCCCGCCTTTTTCTAACGGAGGGCGGCCGTTCGTATAGTTGTTTTCAATTACGAGGTATTCCGTTTCTTCCGCATTGACAAACGGTGCCGTATACGTATTTTTCCCTGTAATGATCGTGTAATTGTCGGTAAAGCCGTCTTTTGCAAGCATTTCCTGTACCTGGACATCCGGCCTTGGCGTAATCTTATCGATCATGCTCCACGGGAATGTCACTTTGCTTTCATCTTTCAGGTAATCTAAAAAGCCCTGCTCAACGAGCCCTGCTTTTGCCCAAGCCTCTGCATAGGCAAATACCGCTGCTTTCATCTTATCGCCGTTGTGGGAGCAATTGTCCATGCTTTGCATCGTTAACGGCAGTGCACCGGCCTGATAACGGCTGTATAAAAGCGCCGTCACTTTCCCCATAATAAGAACCGGCGACATCCCGCGCTCTAAATCTGCCGGAGCGATGGAATATCCTTTTTCGGTAATTGTAAAACTTACCATCTGCAAGGAAGGGTTTTTGAAAATTTCTTCCAGCCTTGCCCAGTCGCCGCCAAACTGCGGATCGGCTTTTAAGCTCTCCGTCACGGATGCAACAACTTTTTTCTCGATCGATCCATCGGATTTTAACACAACCAACAGGCTTAAATCGCCATACGGACGGTACGCCTTATCGATGATCTCATAGTCAAACCCTTCTGCCACGATGACGCCACGGTCGTATTCACCGCTATCCAGCACGTTTTGCAAAATTGCGGCCGGGAACGCACGGAAAATATTGCCCGCGCCAAAGTGCAGCCAGGCTGGCTCATCATGCGTCTTTTTGCAAACTGCCTCTAAGTCAAATTTTGGCAGTTCATAGCCTTTTTCTGCCCATTTGGCAGCATCGTAAGTTCCGTTTTTAATATCAATTAATTGCATAAAATTTCCTCACTTTCCGGCTTCTTTGTCCATTAGGTCCCATGCGCCCAGCATATACATCACGCCTAACGCCCTGTCGTACAATCCATAGCCCGGACGGCAGGTGCCAGGGCCTTCGCCCCACAGATGGCGGCCATGGTCAGGACGGATATACCCTTCGTACCCGCAGTCGTGGTATGCGCGCAGGATATCTAAAATGCCCGTATCGCCGTCGCAGTCCCTGTGGCTTGCTTCGGAGAAGTCCCCGTTCGGGAAATGTTTCACGTTGCGGATATGCGCAAACGCAATCCTGCCGCAGTGCTTACGCACGATTGAAGCCACGTTGTTTTCCGGATTCGCATTTAAACTGCCGGAGCATAGCGTCAGGCAGTTGTACGGGTCGTCCACCATTGACAGGAATCTGTCAACCGCTGCAGCGTCCACTAAGAGCCTTGGCAGCCCAAAAATATCCCATGGCGGATCGTCCATGTGGATTGCCATCTTAATATCGCACTCATGGCAGGCCGGCATGATCTGCTCTAAGAAATATTTCAGGTTTTCCCACAGTTTTTCTTTTGTCACCGGACGGTATGCCTCAAACAGCTCATCCAGCCTTGCCATACGCTCCGGCTCCCAGCCTGGGAATGTCAAGCCGTTTAAGTTTTTCAGGATATAGTCTGCCATAACTTTCGGATCGTCCTGGATCATGTCTTTTTGGTAGTACAGGGCGGTAGAACCGTCTCCTACTGGATGGAACAGGTCAGAACGCGTCCAGTCAAAGATTGGCATAAAATTGTAACAGATGACTTTTACGCCGAACTCTTTTAAATTGCGGATTGTCTGTATATAATTCGCAATATACTGGTCACGGGACGGCAGGCCAATCTTGATATCGTCATGGACATTTACCGATTCCACAACGTCCATGTTAAAGCCATACGGCTCTAACTGCTTTTGTACTTTGGCAATCTCGTCTTTTTCCCAGACTTCTCCCGCCTGTTTGTTGTGCAGTGCCCAGACGATGCTTGTCACGCCCGGGATCTGCTTAATGTCTGACAGTGAGACGCGGTCATTCCCCTCACCATACCACCTAAAACCCATTTGCATTGGCATAATGCTTCACCTCTTCTTTCATTATTTTCCGCCGGATTTATGCTTTGCGGCACAAACCCGGCATTGTTTTTTACTCGTCGCCCATTCCGATTAAATCGAATTTTTCCGTGGAAACGATAATGTCAAAATCATCTTTTTGCGGTTTCGCGCATTTGACCCATACGGTACGGTCGGACAGGTTGTAGTACCAGCCTTCGTCCGCTTCTTCCCAGTTGTCCGCAACAAGGTAGCGGGCAATGCGCCGCCCGTCCACGCTGACCCAGAACGCGCCTTTTTCTTTGCTGATGACTTTTAGCGTCAGACGCTCCACAGTTCCCGCATAGCTTCCTTCTTTATGGAAAGATATTATCTTGCGGTCGCCGGACTTGACGGAAATCGTCGTCTTCGCATAAACACCCTTTTTAAAATCCTGTGTATGCCCGTCATCGTCATAAAATACGAAGCTGGTATCTTCCTGCGCGCTGACTGTCAAATCAAGCTGCTTCATCGTATCGCGCAAAATATGCGTCACGTCCCCGCTCGTGCAATAAACCGCGCTGCCCCTAAGGAACATCGGGATTGTATCAAGCGTGACCGGAACGGTGATCGTCTGGCCGCCCTCGTATTCACGCATAAAGTCGTTCATGTCATACCATTTTGTCCCGGCTGGCAGATAGAGTGTACGCGCCGTCGCGCCCTTTTCCACTACGTTTGCCACAAGGAGTGCCGGCCCAAACATAAACGTTAAATTTTTATCCCTGTAACATTCCACATCTTCCGGGAACTCCAAAAACAGCGGGCGCATCACCGGCATGCCGCTCACATTCGCCTCATGCATCAGCGAATATAAATAGGGCAGCAGCTTATAGCGCAGCGCGTAGGCCGCCCTTACCTGCGGCACCAGTTCTTCGTACATCCAAGGCTGTGTCACAGTGTTGTCATTGTTTGCGGAATTGATCGTAAAGCGCGGCTGGAACACGCCGCTTTGGATCCAGCGCAGCATCAGCTCGCCTTCCGGCGCACCGCCGGCAAAGCCGCCAATGTCACAGCCCATATTCGCGCAGCCGGACAGTCCCATGCCCATAATCGTCGCTAGGTTGTATTTTACGGTATTCCAGTCGGTCAGGTTGTCGCCGCCCCAGACTTGGGCATAACGCTGCACACCCGCAAATCCCGCACGGTTGATGACATAGGGCCGCTCGTTTGGATACGTTTCTTCCAACGCTTTCCAGCCGATATACGCCATCATGTTCGAGTGGATGATCTTTAGCATCGCCATCGTGCCGCCCTGGCCTTCAAAATCGCATTTAGCGTTGCGGTCTTCGATGCCGTCCATCTCGCAGTTGTCGTTCCATACGGTTTTCGCGCCTTTATTTAAAATCGTTTCTTTTAAAAGCTGCTTCCACGCCTCGCGTCCCGCTTGACCAGTAAAGTCAATAAATCGTCCTTCACCGCCCCACCAGCGGCCCCTGTAATCCTCTTTGCCGTCGGCAGTTTTGATAAATACGTCGCGTTCCTCGTAAAATTTTTTATACGGATGGTTTGCGAGCACGCCCGGCTTTAAGTTGCAGATGACGTTGATGCCTTTGGCGTTCATGTTTGCAAAAAATGCCTCGGGATCCGGAAAACGCTTGTAGTTCCAGTTAAACGTATAGCGCAGGCCGTCTTTTTCGCCGGAAGAATAGCCGGAAGCAAGCCAGAAGTTGTCAATATACATATCCTCCTGAAGATGCTTGTCAATGACTTTGTATATTTCCTGGTCGCAGTCCTGCTCTAACTCGGCGTAGTACATTGTCGAAGCGCAAAAGCCAAGCGACTGTTTTGTAGGAAGGGCGGTGCGCCCCGTCAGCCACGTATAGCGGCTGATAACGTCTGTCATTTTCGGCCCGTTTATCAAAAACAGATCGATGTCGCCGCCGTCTGCCTGCCAGTAGCAGTAGCGCTCCCAATAGCCGCTGATCTCCTGTCCCATGTCAAACACGCAGTCGTAGGAATTATGGTAAAATAATCCTAAAGCATGCAAATTGTCTTCATTGACACGGATATAAAACGGAATGTGCTTATACATCGGATCGCCGTTTTCCGGGTCATGGCCGATCGCGTCTTTTGGGCTCATGCGCAGGCGGCGCCCTTTTTTATCCAGATGCCCGGTCTTTTCGCCAAACCCGTAAAAATGGTCTTTGTCCCGGTCCATGCAGGAATAATGGCTTAAACGCCCCAGCTGGTCTGTTTCAAACGCCCGCTCTGTCAAATCCCTGTAAACGCATTTGCCATCCGCCGTATATAAGGTGAAGGAAAACGGTTCTTTTTTCAGTACGAGCTTAAGCGCCGCAGTGCAAAATACAAAACAGCCGCCAGCGTCCTCACAAGGAATATCTAACGGGGAAATTCTAGTCCGTTCCCCATCAAACAAGCCATCCAGGCGGTCTTCCCAGGCAGTCGTCACCAAAGCATACGACTCTTCTGGAAATGTCCTGCCAAACGATACGCGCACCCTGATGACGTCATCGCTCATGAATACGAGCATCACATCGGCACAGTCGCCGTGCACGAGATAACCGTTCGGTTGTTTTTCTACAGATAGAGCTTTTTTTAATATCATATTTTTTCTCCTGTTATATTGCACAGTTCAGCCGCGCCCCGTCAAGCCACAGACCGCCTGCTCACGCAGGCGCCGCTGCTTCGCAGCTCCTGTCTGCGGCTGAACTTGCGCTCCGCTCGCCGTCTGCAGGACATCCCCGCTCATGCAAGCATGGCGTGTTTGTCCTATTGACGGCGGCTGAACTGTTGCATCACATCCCAATCAAATCGAAGTCTTCAAATGAAACGGTGAGTGTCGTCTTTGCCCTCGCGTCGTTTTTGCTGTCCTGTGCCTGGCCGACTGCCGCGATCCCGTAGCTGATATCTTTGCAAGGATTCGGATATTTAACGAGTACCGCTTTCTTCGTCTGGCTGTAATACCATCCTTTTGCGGCTGCGTCAAATTTACGGCGGTTTAAGAAATGCTCTAACTTCTCATCGCCAAGCGTTACCCAGAACGGGCTGCGGTCTTTGCGCACCATTTCCACAACGACATCTTTGACAAAATCACTGTAGCTGCCTTCGGAAGAAAAGTCCACTCTTACCACGTCGCTGCCGGACATTTTAATAGAAACTTTGCGGTATACGCCTTTTTTATAATCATTCGTCACACCGTCATCATCGTAAAGAACGTATGTTCTATCTTCGCCCGGTATCATCGTTATGTGCAGGCCGGTCGCATGGTCGCGCTCCATGCTCATCAGCTGGTTTGTCGCCATCGGCACGATTGCCCCTTCGCGCAAGAACATCGGAATCGTTTCCATCGTTACCGGCACTTCGATCGTCTGGCCGCCTTCGTAGCATTTGAAGTTATCGTTCCAGTCATACCACTTACATCCTGCAGGCAGGTAAACTTTACGCGTCTTTGCGCCCGGCTCGATTACGTTTGCCACAAGGATATCCCTGCCATAGAGGAACTCAAAACTCTGGTCGTAAACGTTCGGGTCGTTCTGGAACTCATAGACGAGCGCGCGCATGATCGGCGCACCGGTCTGGTTTGCCTCATATTCCGCAGAATACAGATACGGTGTAAGGCGGTAGCGCAGCAAAATCGCGCCACGGATCAAATCTGCGGAATTGCGGTACATCCAAGGTTCGGTCACAGTGTTGTCATTGCTTGCGGAATGGATGGAAAAACGCGGCTGGAACACGCCATTTTGCACCCAGCGCACGAACAGCTCTTCATCCGGTGCAGGCCCCGCAAAGCCGCCAATGTCCGCGCCTTCGTTTGGCTGGCCGGATAAGCCCATGCCTGTAATGATCGGAATGTTATACTGTAACGATGTCCAGCTTGTGTAGTTGTCGCCGCACCAGTTCTGCGCATATTTCTGGATGCCCGCGCTGCCGCTGCGGCAAACTACATATGGCCTTGCGTCAGGATTGTGCTCTATCACGGCATCGCCGCCAATCTTGCACATGATCGTGCACATGATCGGTTTTAGCTGGCCGATCGTGCCGCCCTTGCCGTCGAAATCACAGCGGCTGTCCTTATCCATCAGGCTGTCATATTCACAGTTGTCATTCCAGATTGAGTCCGTGCCAATTGCGATAACATTTTCTTTCAAATATTCTTTCCATATTTCCCTTGCGGATGCTTTCGTGTAATCCCAGAACGCGCCGTCGCCGCCCCACCATTTGCCAACGCTGTAACTGTCGGATTCCGCTTCTCTTACAAATACGCCCTTGCTTACAAACTCATCAAACCAAGGATGGCAAAGCAGGATGCCCGGCTTTACGTTCGGCACGTTTTGTGCGCCTTTTTCGTTCATGGCGGTAAAATAGCCTTTCGGGTCTTTAAAACGGGTCTTGTTCCACGTAAACACGCAGCGTTTGTTGTTGTAGCTCGTATAACCGGACGAGAGATGGAAGCCGTCGATTGGGAAGCCTTCTTCTTTTATCGTGTCGATAAACTCAAGCACCGCATCGTCGCTGTCTTTTTCCAATTCTGGATAATACATGGACGAGCCCTGGTAGCCAAGCGCACGTTTTGGAAGCAGTGCGGGACGGCCGGTTAAGAGCGTATAATTGTCTACGACACGCGCAATCGAATCGCCGCCAAGCAAAAACAGGTCGATATCGCCGCCGTCTGCCTGCCAGTACGTATACCTAGGCCAGTAGTTGCTCTTTTCACGTCCCATATTGAATACGGATTCGTAGAAATTGTGGTAGAACAGGCCGACTGCTTTTTTCGTCTTCCGGCTTAAGCGGATATAAAACGGAATGTGCTTATACAGCGTATCCATTTTTGTTGCGTCATACCCTAATGCGTCTGTCGCACGTTCGCGGATAAATTCTTTGTTTTTATTGAGCAGGCCCGTCTTTTCGCCAAAGCCATAGAAGCAGTCGTCTTCTTCCATGCGGCTGTAGTGGTTTACACGGTTGTTTGCGTCAAGCACGAACGGGTTTCCGGCAAGGTCGCTATAAAGCAGCTCGCCATCCGCATTATAAAGTTTAAAGGAAAGCGGGTTTTTGTCTACGACAAGGCGCAGTTTGCCAGTCGTAAATGTGACTGCGTCTTTCTCGTCCGCCACATCCGGCTTAACCGCCTGCACGCGTGTACGCTCTCCCACAAAAAGAGGGTCGAGGCGGTCTTCCCATGCTGTTGTCGCCAGCACGTAAGACTCTTCCGCAAGTTCCTTGTCAAAAGACGCACGCACGCGTACAATCTCGTCCGTAACGAAGCAGACTTTCACGTCTGCGCAGTTCGTATGGAGCAGGAACGCATCATCCTGGCGCTCCATGGATGTCAAAACAGAACAAATTTTCATAGTTTTTATCTCCTATAATAATATGGATAGGCAGGGCAAAAAACACCCTGCCTGACAAAGCCTAGCCATTCCACCCAAACGATGGAATCAGATGGCACAAATAAGGTACGATCAACGGAATTGCAGGAATAAACGTAATGACAAACAACGCTATTACCATAGCACCGAAAATCGGAACAATGTATTTGGTAACGCCTTCAATCTTTACATTGCCCACGCCGCAGCCAACGAACAGACAGGAGCCTACCGGAGGCGTTACGGAGCCAATGCCTAAGTTCATAATAAGCATCAGGCCAAAATGCACGTCGCTCATGCCAATGCTGCGTGCGATTGGCAGGAAGATTGGCGTAAAGATCAGTACGGCCGGGGTCAAGTCTAAGAACATGCCCATAACGAGCAGGAATACGTTCATGACAAGCAACAGCACGTAGCGGTTGTCGGACACGCCCATCAGGCCTTTGCTGATCGCTGCCGGCATGCCGGTATAGGACATAACGAACGACATAACGGAAGACGCCGCGATTAAAAACAGGATTGTCGCAGAACTCTTCATCGTATCTGCCAAAAGGTCGTAGAGCATCTTAAGATCCATTTCACGGTAAAGCGCTGCAAGCAGCCCGCAATATAATACCATGACAACACCCGCTTCGGTTGCGGTAAATTTACCGGTAAGAATACCGCCCATAACGATGATGACCGCCATCAGGGACGGAATCGCATCCACCCATACTTTCCATGCCGGGTCTTCTTCTTTAATGGCAGATGCCTTATACCCTTTCTTAATTGCTAGCCAGATCGCCAATACTGCTACCGCGATGCCAAGCAATGCGCCTGTTAAATAGCCGCCCATAAACAGCGCCGCAACAGATACGCCGCCCGCCGTAATGGAATACAGGATCAACGGGCCGCTTGGAGGAATGAGGATGCCGGTCGGAGCGGAGCAGATATTAATTGCCGCAGAATAATTCGGGTCATAGCCTTCATCTTTCTCTAACGGGCTCATAATGGAACCCATCGCGGACGTAGCTGCTACGGAAGAGCCGGATACCGCGCCAAAGAACATGTTTGCCAGTACGTTTGTCGTTGCCAGATAGCCAGGCACCCAGCCTACGAGCATACGCGCCAGGCGCACGAGGCGCTTTGCGATACCGCCCTTGTTCATAATGTTGCCGCCTAAGCTAAAGAACGGCAGTGCCAGCAGGGAAAACGAATCCAGTCCTGAAAAGCAGCGCAGCGATGCTACAACTGCCAGTGTGTCAGCTGGAATGCCATTCGCTAAGGCAGTGACAATCGATGCGATGCCAATTCCGGCTGAAATAGGCACGCCCGCTAAGAGCATTGCAAAAAACGAGCCAAATAAAACTAATACGGTAAAAGCCATTATGCCTTCCCTCCTTTCTTGTCAGTGAAGTACTGTATGTACTTCAAAATCCGGGCAATTACGATAAATACGCCGGACAGCGGAAGAATCGAGTAAAGGAAGTGGAAGGACAGGTGCATAACCGGGGTCTTGTTGATTGCGGACATTGCAAGCCGGTATCCTCCAAAAATAAACACAAAGCCGACAAAAAGCAGCACCATTGCCTCAATAAACACTGCCAGGGCAATCGCCGCCGAGCCATGTACACGGTCCTTGACCAAATCCAGGGACAGATGCTCATCCCGGTAGAAACAGTATGCCGAGCCAATCAGGGAAGCCCAGATTAGCACGAACCGCAAAAACTCGTCCGTAACCGTAGACGGACTTCCGGCAAGCTTAGTCGCGATCTGCCAGGTGCCGCCAACTACAAGGGCAAGCATAAACACTGCCATCAAAAACCGCATCACGCCGTCCAGAATTTTCTCAAACGTTTTCATAGATTCATCTCCTTTATATAATGATATCAGCAAATTTCTTTACGCGCTGCGCATTTACTGCGCCGCTTGCTGGATGCGGTCTACAAACGAGTAGACTGACGGGTCATTTGTCTTTAGTTTCTCATAAATAGGCTTGCAGGCTTCCTGGAATGCAGCCATATCCACGTCGCGGATCAGTTCCACGTTGTTTTTCTGCGCCATATCCAGCACTTCGTTTTCAAAGTTTGCCCAAGCCTCTTTGTACTGGTCAGTCATCTCCGCTGCAGTTTCTTTCAAAATCTGCTTCTGGCTGTCCGACATCTGATTCCAGACAGCTGTGGAAAGCACGATAATGTCAGGGATGCGGGTATGCTCGTCAAAGCAGTAATAGCCTGTTACGTCGCTGTGGTCACGCATAGCCGTCACGTTGTTTTCCGCGCCGTCTACGTTGCCCTGCTGCATGCCTGTGTAAATCTCACTGTAACTCATAACCTGTGCCGAGCCGCCTAGCGCGTTCATCATGTCGATCGCCATCTGGGAGTCCATGGTACGGATTTTTAAGCCTTTCAAATCCGCAGGCGTGCGGATTGCATTTTTCGCCGTGTAGAACGAACGTGAGCCAGAGTCGAGCCAGGTCAGGCCGATAAAGCCGTCATCCGCTGTAAGCTCATATAAATCCTGCGCAATCTCGCCGTCCATGACGCTGTAATAGTGTTCCTTATTGTTGAACACATAAGGGACGGACAAAGCGTTCCATTCATTCTTGAAATTGCCCATCGCTGCAGCGGATACTTTTGTCATATCCAGTCCGCCCGCACGGATGATTGTAATGTTGTCCGTTTCGCTGCCTAATGTCCCGTTCGGAAAAATCTGGATCGAGATCGTTCCATTCGAACGCTCTTTAACGGCTTCCGCCCAGGCTTTCATGGCGATATGTACCGCGTGATCCTCCGCAAGCCCATGAGCCAGCCTGAGATTGAACGTTTTCTCCCCGTCTGCGCTGCTTTCGCCGCTGTTTGATGTCCCGCCGCAGGCAGTCATCAGAATACACAGCAGCGCCAAACACAGCCCGACGGCCAAGTACTTCTTGATTTTCATATGGTTTCCTCCTCACATGTTATTTCTGCGGACAATAAGCCAAACTACCGTATTTGCGCGGATACTTGTCAAATGCCGCGAGAGCCTTATGCCTCACTGGCGAGGCATTGTGTCTTCGGCTGTTTTGCCGAACTAATATAATTTTAATATATTAGAATTATTCAATCAATCGAAAATACCGCTAAAATAAAATTATTTTTTTGTGCAAATTGTCGAAAATGTTGGCAGGAAAGGTGTTTGGGCTTCATAAAGATATACATAGGCAGAAAAAAGCGGGAAGGAAGATTTTCTCTCCCTGCCCGCTTTGTCATTCTTGAAAATAATCGGGGTATATTTTCCGTATCGTCAGCAGATCGTCCATATAACGTTTCAAATGCATGTCCAGCAGTCCGCAGATGCACTGCGCATCCCGCTCAAATAAAATCTTTATATACTGCTCGTGATCTTCCAGGATATGGGTCGCAAGATCCAGATGGAGGCTCAAAAGCCGGATGCGCTCGATATGCTGGAAATATTTCATCATCCAGTCAAACGACTCCGCCCTCTTTACAATCTCAAAAGAAAGCCTGTGGAACGCGTTGTCCAGCTCAAACATGCGGATGTTCCGGTCTGGATTTTGGGATGTGGAATAAAACCGGTACAGATGCACGTTTTCCTCATAGGGCTGCCTGTGGGCCTCTTCTATCTTGCTGCACGCCATTTTAGAGATTTCTTTTTCCATCACGCAGCGGTTAAACTGCTCAATATTTACAATCTTTAGGTCAATCGGCGCTACGGCCGTGCCGCTTTGCGGACGGACGATCACTAGATGCTCTAGGCTCAGCCTTAGAATTGCCTCGTGCACAGGCGTGCGGCTGATGCCGATTTCTTCTGCCAGTTCTTTTTCGTTGAGTATGTCATTTGGCTTTAGTTCCAAGTTGATAATGCGGCTGCGGATGGTCCGGTAAACCGTTTCCCTCGCGCTGGCGCCTGCGTTGATTCTTGCCATTCTATTTTCTCCTTAACCCGCCTGGCGGGATCCATTCTATTTGAGCGCCGGATTTTACCGGCCGTAAATATGATTTTTCACTGCCAGGCGCAAATCCGCCAGATTCATCATAAGAAGGGAACGGTTGCGCCGCCAGCGCAGTCCCGTTCGCCCGGCAACGAACTTCTTTAATTCTTCCGGGCTGCCCCCTTCCACGCTGTCCTTTGCCACCATGCAGACTGACCGGCGGTCTAAAAACAGGTAGAGGTAGCCATTGTCCTCGATCAGATGCTGGAATTTATCATAGGCCAGATTGACCGTGCCTTCGCCAGACAGTTCCACCCGTTTTTCATAAAACGCGCAAACGTGCCTTGGCAGCGCGGCCTTGCGCGTTTCCAAAGCCCGGTCCGCCCTCACGGAAGCAGGAAAATCTTTGCTGATCACAAGCCAGCAGCCCGCTAACAGCAGTAAAATCTGCACTATGCGCGGAATTTCTGCCATAAGCCCTGCCAAAATCAGGGTTACGCCTATCAGAAAGCGGACGAGGATGCGCAGCGTGTCATAGGTATAGTATTCTGTTTTGTATAATAATTGAATCGTATCGGGGGTATGCTGGATACTCCCGGTAAAACGTGCGTTTTTCGCCATGCCAGCAACCATGCCCTTTCCACAGCCTGCATAAAAACCTTACGTGCCAGACGCACAATTATTGTAATACACCGTATCGGTTCGCGTCAACCCTTTCTTTTTTTGAGGCATTTATTTGAATTTTGTCAATAGTTTTGCGACGTGTGCTGGTGCAGATTGGAAGCTTATAGTCGCACTTATTATACCCAAAAGCAGTTCCCAGACTAAAAGAATTCTCTGGAAAGTGTCCTCCAGGCTGATATAGAGGATACCGCACGGTTCGGTTTTCAGCCCCCAGACCAATCTGCCTTTGCTGACCTGATCCGCCAGCCAGAGAACCAGCCAGGACTTGCCTGCCTTGGGCGGCCCGGCTGACCTCCTTCCTGACCGGGCGGGCCGCTGATTTGGCATGTATGCCGCTGTGTTCTATGTACGGAATCAGCGCAAATTCATTTTTGAACTGTGTTCATATTATAGCAGTTCAAATTTGTGCTGTCAAGAGTTTTTGAAAAATATATTTCAATTTTGAACTGGACATGATATAATGGGCGGTGGAACGGCTATACTGGAATCAACACCGGGACAGGAGGGCGCGGCATGGAATTATTGTCAATCAACTCAACATTGGGGGGGCGGATAAGATTTTACCGTCAGCAGGCGGGGCTGACGCAGAAAGAACTCGCCGGCCTGTGTGGGGTCAGCGAGCCCGCCATCAGGAATTATGAGCTGGGGAACCGGGTGCCGGATTTTTTGACGCTCCATGAGATCGCCGAAAA
>QLIP01013531.1_pt1 | contig 14990 bp, 5 predicted proteins | sample 1769771 | NCBI WGS metagenome assembly QLIP01 (sample SAMN09428762, study PRJNA476227) | Gut metagenome, whole genome shotgun sequencing project. | isolation source: cecum | host: Rhizomys sinensis | place: China: Jinsha town of Minqing, Fujian Province | collected 2013-09-23
TATGCTTCCAAGCATGTCGTGTATTTAGATACCGTGTATTTAGATACATTGTATAAAAGCAAATTCAAGTGCGCATTTGAATACTTTGTGGGGATAAGTTGGCTGTTTTATTTGCGAATGGCACACTTTTTGTGTTTTTGTGCAAATTTTTGTGTCTGGAGGGGGCTGAAATTTGCATATCTATTTGAAAAATATTAATTTTGTAGTTGAGGGATGGATGAACCTACAAAGATATATTATGGAGATAAAGAACTTTATAAAGATTTACGAAGATAGTTTTAAAGAGAATTGGGATTTGCCGGCGTTGTCAGATTATACTTCGCGACAGATGATGACTTATGGCGATTTGGCTCGCTCGATTGCAGCTATTCATATGTTTTATGAGTCGATCGGACTGAAGCCTGGTGCACGAGTGGCATTGTGCGGCAAAGATTCGACGCGATGGGTTATTGTGTATATGGCAACAGTTACATATGGTGCGGTGATTGTGCCCATTTTGGCTGAGTTTAATCCTAACGATGTGACACATATCGTGAATCACTCAGAGGCTGAATTGCTTTATATTACCGAGTCTATTTGGGAGCATATCGAGCCTGAGAAGTTATTGAATGTAAAGGGAGTTTTGAACCTTGCGGATTGGGAGTTGCTTTACGAGCCGAGTGGCGAGGAGTTGGCACATAATCTGCGTCAGTTGAAGCGCAGATTCCGTCGTCGCTATCCCAACGGTTATCAGGCAGCCGACATTCATTATGCTAATCGTGCTAACTCAGAATTGGCTGAGATTAACTATACCTCAGGTACAACGGGTTTTTCGAAGGGAGTTATGTTAACAGGTCAGAATCTGGCCGGCAATGTATGCTTCGGAGCTGACACACGATTGCACTATCGTTCGTCGAGAGCATTGGCCTTTTTGCCGTTGGCTCACGCGTATGGATGTGCATTCGATATGTTGACGACATTGGCTGTCGGATCGCATGTAACGCTGCTTTGCAAGACTCCTTCGCCGCGAATCCTGCTTAAGGCTCTGGCTGATGTGCGTCCGAATATTGTGATATGTGTACCTCTGATTTTAGAGAAGATATATAAGAATCAGATTCTGCCCATGATTTCAAAGGGTACAATGCGATGGACGTTGGCTGTGCCGTTTCTTGATACGTTTATCTATTCCAAGATTCGCAAAAAATTGGTAGACGCTTTTGGCGGTCAGTTCGAACAGGTCATTGTTGGTGGTGCTCCGTTGAATCATGAAGTAGAGGAATTCCTGCAAAAAATCAAATTCCCGTTCACGGTTGGATATGGTATGACTGAATGCGGACCGCTTATTTCATATTCATTCTGGCGTGACTTTAAGGGAGGAAGTTCTGGTCGCACGTTGCCTACGATGGAATCGAAAGTGGAATCGGTCGATCCGGAGAATGTGCCCGGAGAGATATGTGTTCGCGGCACGAACGTGATGCAGGGATACTATAAAAATCCTGAGGCTACGGCACAGGTGCTCGATGAGGAGGGATGGTTGCATACCGGCGACATGGGAACGAGAAGTGCCGATGGAACGCTCTTTATTCGTGGACGAAACAAGACAATGATACTGTCGGCGTCGGGTCAGAATATCTATCCCGAGGAGATAGAAGCCAAGTTGAATAATATGCCCTATGTGGCCGAGAGTTTGGTTGTGGAACGCGACGACAAATTGGTGGCATTGGTCTATCCAGACTACGATGCGTTAGATCGCTTTGATGTGTCGACCAACGACTTGGATTCAACAATGGAAACCGTACGAGTGGAACTCAACAAACTTGTGGCACCCTACGAGCGCATTGCTCGCATAATCTTGATGCCCAACGAATTTGAGAAGACACCGAAACGCTCAATCAAACGTTTCCTCTACACGCGCTAAACACACAAAAGCATATTGTCACATTCTTAAAAATTTAGTGAGCTCGAAAAGTTAGAGATAACTTTTCGAGCTCATTGTTTCTGGCTGATAGTGGAACACCTTGAGCAATTACATTGCTGGCATCTACAAAGCTTACGTATCTGAGTATGAAATTAATTCAAGTATTTTAACACAGCTCCATTGACTCTTCTCATTGTAGCATTACCGTTCTTTCTCTGCACGAAGAGATTATCGCCCATCCAGCGTGCTGATACAATCGGATTTGATTGTGGATCAGACCAACTGAATTTGCAACCTCCAAATTCATTCCAGATTAGTACGATTCCTCTTTCGGTCGTAACCACACCGAGGTTAAGTGAGGGGTTAAAATCGGCGCATATAGCTTTTCCGCCCTGGGTGGGACTATGACTTGCGCCAACTTTGTTGCCACGTTCATCCAAGAAGGCAACATTACCATTTGCCTCTACACATGCTGCATAAATTCTTGCCATAATTTTAAGGTTTTAGTCAGAAATAGTTTTATGTTCAAATGAAGTAGTGATTACTATTGAAGTTTTGAAGTTGTTTAAACGACTTCAATAATAACTTCACTGCAAATTTATAATGTAAATTCGATAAGTGCAATTTTATATGTAAAATAATTTGAGATTTTTGTGTCTATTTTCTACAAAATATAAAATATTTTAGCAAATTTGGTTCAATATGATTCAAAATAAGTTCAATATGATTCAAGTGTTAGCAAAATGACATTTGTATAAAATAAGAAGCTCGACGCAGGTGCGCCGAGCTTCTTGCTTTGGGGTATGTGCAGAATTTATTTAGCAACGTTTTTGGTTGTTTTGACAGTGCCGTCAACATAGATGGTGCGCACGATGTAGACCTCGCCAGCTGTGGGATTAATAACCTTGCGACCAGTAAGGTCGTAGATTGCTACCTCTTTTACCTCTTTGGCGGTGTTCTCATCAACGCCCGATTTATATTCAACCGTTAGAGTGTATGCACGTTTGTAGCCCTTGTAGTTTGAAATCAACTTGACTGTGCCTGAGCTAACGGGTATGGCTTTGCCGTTTTCAATCTTCAGAACCTGGCTTGAGCTTCCGCCTTCGCCCTCTACATTTTCGGTAATGGGTTCAACTGTCCATTCGGTGTCTGCAGGTGCTGCAAGTGCAATATCTTTTGTTACCTTAGTATAGGTATCGCCAGATGCACTGTCGAATAGAAGCATCGAAGTTGAAGCTAAAGCAGCATCGCATTTCTCAAACTTCTTGAGCACGGGATAACCAGAAGTGGTTACGTAGTCATCGCTGATCTCGAGCGAAGCCAATTCTTTGGTCGACTTGCGAGATCCTGGAACAGAGCGGAACTCAGCGCCCGGATTGAGTTCTGAGTCATAGAAACAGTTCTCATGACCTGCGAGCATGAATACGTCTTCACCATTGACTGCATATGTGTAGTTATTGGTGAAGGTCGTACCGCTCCAGTAGTATCGACCCTGGCTGTCGGGGGTGAGACATGTAATCTTACCACTGTTGTAGCAGTTGCGAACCAGAGATTGCGGGCGGAATGCACCGGCCGAGATACCACCAACTCGCATTGAAGCTGTAACGTCGCCTGAGTTGAAGCAATTCAGCATATAGTGCGGATTCACTTCATCGCAAGTTGAGAAGTAACCGAGCAGGCCACCTGCATTACCTTGAGTGCCGGTGCCGGTGTAGGTTGAAACAATGTTTCCGATATTGAAGCAGTCAACGATACCAGCAGGATATATCTCGTTCGGATCGGTTGTAACACCGGTTGCCATATAGCCTGCGATACCACCCACGGCATTACCGCCGCAAATTACATCGCCGGCGTTGTAGCAACGTTCAATGAGACCATTGTTCTTAGCCGCGATACCAGCGAAGGTCAAGCCCGAAGTGCTTGAAGAGTACACATTACCGAGGTTGTAGCAGTCGGAGATGTGGCTCATGTTTGCAGCCTCACTTACGAGACCGGCTGTGCCGGCATAGTTTGCTTTAACGTCACCTGTGTTGTAACAACGCTCAACGTTGGTCATTAATGCTTTTACTTTGGCTCCTCCGGTTTTGTTGAGGAAGCCCTGTGCATTACCCGAAGTTGTTACGCCTGCGTTGTAATAGCATGAAGTCACGTCTCCTGTGTTGTAACAATCCGAAATTGACCAACCGGCAAGAATCTCCTTACCAAAACCGAAGAGGTCGCTTGCACCGGCAATATTACCTGTATTGAAGCAGTTGCGAATGAAACCGGCTTCAGGATCGCTTGTTTCGGTGCGGGCAGTAGCAGTGAAGATAACACCGGCAATAGAGCCTTTCTTTACGTCAGTGAGGTCGATATCGACAGTGTTCGAACAACCCTCCATTGTGGCATTGACGCCAAGTTTGTAAACCACACCCGAAATGATACCTGTCTTTGCGTAGAGTTTACCATTGTTGACGCAATTCTTCAGCGAGCCCTGAGCATCATATATGATTCCGTAGGCGTTAGCCGCATTTGATGTCATTGCACCATAGTTGACACAATTTTCAACAGGAACACCCTCGAGGGCTTGGTATGCGATACCGCAGAAATATGCACCCGAAGAGTAGGTTGAAGTGATATCGGCATAGTTGTTTGAGTTGCGAAGCGACGAACCGGCATAGTTGTAGAGGGAAACACCGGCAGCATAGCTACCTCCATTCGTGGTTAGCTTACCCTTAACAGTTACGCCGTCGATAGTGCCATAGTTTTTGCAAACGGCGCCTGCAATGTAGCTATGTCCGTTGAGCGAACCATCGAAAGTGATATTCTTCAAAACACCAGTTACTCCGAGGTTACCGATCACGCCAAGGTATTTACCTACATATAGGTTCGGACCCTGGAGCTTGGTCTTGATTGAGTTGTTGTTGAAATAAACATAGTTTTTCAGCGCATGCCCTGCACCATCGAGGACGCCTTGGAAGTTAACGATGTCTACAGCAAGGAGGCGGATTGAGTCGCCTGCGAAGTCGATATCATTTTCCAAACGGAAGAAGTTGCCCGGGTATTCCCATTTTGATGACTCAACGAAGTTGGCAAGATTGTTCCAATCCTCTTTGGTCTTGATTTGATAGGGGTCTTCTTTCGTACCTTCGCCTGCAAGAATAACAGGGATGGATGTGATGTCGAAGCCCTTTGAGAAGTTACCCAATGAGGCAGTGATACTATCCGATGCCAAAGTCATACCCTCCGGAATGGCGGCAATCAGTTTGCCGTTGGAGATTTTGAACTTGTCGTTCTTGGCCAATGAGAATACGATGCCTTCAGGTTTAGAGAGAGCTACATCCTGACGCACGTTGGTGCGAAGCTGCTTGGGAGCAAATGCAACATACATGTTACGCAAGCTTGTTGCTGCAGTCTCTTTTGCAAAAGTTTTCAGTACGGGGTATGAACCGGCAGTGAAGTCGAAGTCATCGGCCGACATACCATCGAACATTTTGCCCTCTACCATCTCGGATGTCGAGAGGGGTGTGATGCCAGTAACGTCGGTGTTGCCCGCGCCACCATTCACATTGACAGAGGCGTCATAGTAGTTGTTGGCAACGTGTGCATCGCCAGAGAAGGCACCAACCACGCCGCCACGATTCAATGTAGTTGCATTGGTTGTGATGATACCGTTGTTGATACAGTTTGTTACGTCGCCTTCGTTGTTATAGCTGCTGGCATAACCTGTGATGCCACCAACGCGATCGAAGGCACCGATGTGGCCATTGTTTACACAGCGGTCAATTTTACCATAGTTCGAACCGGCAACACCTCCAACTGTATTGGCAAGCGTTTTGTGAGTAGTTGAGTTCACAGACTTGCGAATCACTTCACCATCGTTCTGGCAGAGAGAAACCAAACAGCCGGGACCGTTGTAGCCGGTGATACCACCTGCAAGCGACACACCGAAGTTTACGTTACCGGCGTTGTAGCAGTTTACGATTCGGCCTATGTTCATGTTTGAACCTGCAATACCTCCTATATACTGAGTGATACCAGTTACGTTGGCGTAGTTGCGACAGTTTTCGATCAAACCGAAGTTGGCACCGGCAATCATGCCACCGTAGCTATAGTGACGAATGTCGTTGCTTGCGTCAATTACGACGTTGCGAACAGTACCCTTCTTGTTAATAACGGCGAAGAGGCCTGAACAGATAGTCGAATTAGTTGTAGCAGCACCCTTGGTGTCGTATGCCACGGCGTCATACTTAAGTCCTTTCACCGAGTGTCCGCGACCGTCGAATGTGCCCTTGAACTCATTGGTCTTGCCGAAACCGATACCCTTGAATTCCTCGGTGCCTGCAAAGTCGATGTCGTTGGCCATTGCAAAGTGATCGCCGAGGTGACCCTGTGCATAAGTTGCAACTGCCTCATGAAGGTTCTTGTAGTCTTTGAGTTCCTTCATCAGGAAGGGATTTTCGGCCGTGCCTTCGCCCTCGAATAGTTTCGGCACAACAGCAAGATAATAGAGCTTAATGGTCCAGCTATCGGTCGAAGATACGTTAAGCGCAGAGTTAGAATACTTATCCTTGATGGTTACAGTTTCGCCATCGAGCTTAAGTGCTGCAGTTTCGGTTGCTGTCTCTTGTGAGTCGGCATCGTAGTTGAGTGCCCATGTCGCATTGGCTGAAGCAGGAACTTTGAAGTCTACCTTTACCTTAGTAGAGTTGTCGTTGTCGCGCAACACAATGGGAAGAATTGAGAGCTCCTGTGCCTGGCTTCCTTTTCCTGTAGCAAGGACCGGATAACGGCCGGCTGTCGATGTCCATTTCGAAGAATCGAAACCTTCCGGTAGGGCGGAGGTGAGTTCAGCAGTCTTACGACCCCACAAGCCATCGTCATAACCCATTACCTGATTATCGAAGTAGCAGTTGCTGATGCAGAGTTCAATCGGCGACGGACCACTGTATGAAGTGCTGGTGAAGGTCGAACCGATGATGCCTCGAGTCTCTTCGTTTGAAGCGGTTACAAGCTGACCAGAGTTGTAACAGTTGCGAATCTCCGGACGGTTAATCATAACCGCCGGTGCGCCGTTGGTTGAAGAATAGCCAACGCCCATGTATCCCACAAGACCACCGACGTTGTTACTCTTGTCCGACTTCATGATTGTGCCGGCATTGTAGCAGTCGATAAGTTCGCCACCGCTGATGTATCCAACCAAACCACCGGTTTCGGTGTCGCCGTCGTCAGCGCCCGGAACGCCGGTGCCGAAGTATGTGCGTTTCGCCATTATGGCTCCGGTGTTGAACGATTCTCGGATAGACACGTAAGAGCTATAGCCCGCGATACCACCGAGGTAGTGACGTCCAATTTTATCCTGAAGGATGCCTGAGAAGTAGCTGCGAAGAATGGAACCGCGCATTGCAATACCTGCGATACCGCCCGCTTCGTAGTTGCTGTATGCAGACTGATAACCGACCACGGTTACGATACCCTTAACCCAGCAGTCGCTGATTTCAGCATAGCGGTCGCCGTTATTGATGAGGTAGCCTGTGATACCTGCACCGGTTGTTTTAGTGTCGACAGTTCCGGTGAAGTTCGACTTGGTGATAATACCACCCTGGGTAATACCGGTGATACCGCCAAGGACTTCGCCATCGCCGCTTACTTTACCCGATACGGATACGTTTGTCACCGTACCATAATTGGTGGCGACGACGGTGCCGACATAGAGTCCTGAACCAACAACGTTCGAGTTGGTAAAGTTGATGTTTTCAACGCGGCCGTTTTCGCCAAGAACACCGATGAAACCAGTGTTGGAGAAACCTTTGCCATCAATTTTGAAATTCGAAATTGTATGTCCGTTACCATTGAATGTTCCTTCGAACGGATTTTCAACAGTGCCGACAGGAACATAAGCGTTCGGAGTCACGTTTGCAAAATCGAGATCGTTGGCCAAAGCGAAATGCATCCCTTTTGAAGCAACTCCGCTTTCGCTGAGTTGAGCCAACATCTTGACCTGTGAAGTGGTTTCGATCAAGAAAGGATTCTCGGCTGTACCGGCGCCCTTGAGGTTAAATTGCGGGGCAGCGGGATAGTTGATATCGGCATCGGTGATTACAGTAAGTTCGTGATATCCGGCCGATACCATCTGTGAGGGGCTGAGGCGTTGTGCAATAACAAAACCTGGCAGTTTGTAGATGCCTTGACCTTGATCGGTGAAAATCATATTGCCTTTGGCATTAACCAGGAAGCTCCATTTTTGGGTTGTGGTGTTGTAGGTAAATGTTGCCGGGTAGTTGCAGAACGGACCATACATAGCGTTGTTGAAAACGTTCTGCGGCGACATTACGATTGTTTTTGCAGAAGTGAGTCGAGCAGTAACTGCGTCGCTCATCGAGATATTGTGAAAGCCATAGAAGTTAACGATATTATCTTCTGTTTGCTCGATGTAGCATTGATACATTCCGATTTCATTCTTCGAAACGTTCATACCACTAACTTCGGTGTTGGGCACAAGAAGTGATGTGCCGGTGAAGTAGTCGTAAACCTGACCGTAATATTGACCAGGCACAATTTGCCCGTCGACTTCGGTGGTTTCAGTTACAACGACACCCCATGCACCAAGTTCGATGCGGCCGTCGGCTCCAACTTGTCCTTTGAGATCGCCTTGAGCAAGTGCGAGACGGTTGCCATTCACAATGAGCGGCACCATACTGATGTTGCCGTATGTATTGTGACGATAGATGACGCGGGGAGCAATCGAGACTTCACCGGTTTCGGCATTAATCCTAACTGTTAGCAGCGAATCCATGCCCCAGCAATTCGAGAGTGTGTATACACCTGTCTCATCGGTTGCGGTTAGTTGCTGACGAAGACTGTGGATGGAACCGTCGACACGAAGATCTTTCGAGATCAAAGTTCCTGTCACAATCTTCGGTGCGCCTGCACGTGTCTTAGCGGTGGGCGCTTTCGAATAAAGCGGAGTGCTGCTTACAGTGGCAATGCCCTTAGAGGGCGCTGTCGAGAACTTCTCTGATGCGCGTGTGCCAATGTTTGTAATCTTGGCTTCGCTCATCTTCTCCTCAGACGTCAACAGCTGAATCAGTTGATTAGTCTGTCCGGGATCGGGACGTTCGATTGCAGTGCTCGCGCTTTGGTCTGACTCAACTTGAGTCTTCACGGCGATTTTAGACATTGTCTGCTGCGCGTTCTTCAACAACTCCCCTTTATTGGGCATAGGCGAATTGGCAAACGCGACAAATGACACGAGTAAAATCAACGTGACCGATAGTAATCTTTTTACCATAGCGGAAAACATTTTGGTTAATATTATGGAAAATTATATATAGTTTTTATGAATAAATGTAAATCAATAATTAATTTACAAATTTAAGTAAAATTTCACAAAATGATATAATTGTAACATAAATTAACATATTCATAAGTCGGTTGTTTGGATTAAATTGAATCAATATGAAAAAAAGATTCACTATTTATATTCATTAATGATGTGTTTATGAAATTAATTGATTAATTTTGTTTTTCATAATACAAATCATCCACTATGTTTAAGATTTCACTAAGAAGAGGGATTGGAATTCTCTGCTTTTTTGCCGTATCTTTGGCAACGATGGCCAAGACTGTCACGTCGGAGGAGGCATTGGCGCGTGTCATATCTAATGCTGCCGACAGTAAGATGAAACGAATGCCGGCCCGCAGTGCCGTTAAGTTTCGCAAAGTAGTAACCGGACAAACGACAACAACTCCGATGCTTTATCTTTTTGACAAAGGAGAGGGCTTCCTGTTGACGCCGGCCGACGACAGGTTCCCTGCTGTGTTGGGCTATAGCGACAGCGGAGTTTTTGCAAGCGATTCATTACCGACTCCGTTGCGCATGTTTATGCAGGATTATGCTGCCGAATTGGAGTATGAATTGGCTCAGTCTGCTAATGGAAAGATGAATACATATGCAGAGGTACCATCGGAGTGGGAGTCTGTGGCACCATTGCTGAAATCGAAATGGAATCAGGACGCGCCATTTAATAAATATGCCCCCACGATGGAACTCCTAACCAATGGAGAACCTAACGGACAGACATTCGAAACTCCGATTGGATGTGTTGCTACAGCCATGGCGCAGTTGATGTATTATCATAAATGGCCTGAGGTGGGTGAGGGCAGTTACTCATATGTGTGGAAACCCTATAGCGATGTCCTTGAGAAAAAAATAGAGTGCGATTTCTCTAAAACGCCATTTGCTTGGGATAAGATGTTGGATTATTACGAAGTTGATGCCAATGGGAAACCGACCTGGAGCGATGAAGCCGGCGATGCAGTGGCAAAATTGATGTATGCTTGCGCAACAGCCGTGAATATGCGTTTCAATGCTGACTTTATGGGAGGTTCGGGTGCATATAATAAAGATCTTGCGCTCTCTTTGATGAAATATTTTAAGTATTCGAAGTCAATGCGTTTCACACATCGTGATTATAATAGTAACCTTGGTTTCGAAACAATCATCTACGATAACCTAAAACGTGGATTGCCCGTGATATATGATGGACGAGGCTCGGAAGGAGGACACTCGTTCCTATGCGACGGTTATGCCGGCAATCACTATTTCCACTTCAATTGGGGCTGGGGCGGAATGAGCGATGGCTATTTCTATTTGGCTCGATTGAATCCCAGTTCGCTTGGAATTGGAGGTGGAAATGGTGGCTTCAATTATTCGCAAGGAATAGTTTATGACATTCAGCCAGTGCGCGGCGGTGTAGATACCGGTGAAGCGCAATCTCCGATGCTTCGTTGCGTCGGACATTTCGATTACTCCACTCAGAGTGTAACGACGCTTGCTAATGGTAGCAAAACTTCGACCACAACCTTTAAGTGTACCGATGGTACGATGGGTTTCACTCCGGGCTTTTGGAATATGTCGCTTTCACCCTTTACCGGAAATATCGGGTTGGCAGTAATGAATACGAAGGGAGAAGTTACCTATGTGCCTGGAACGTCGGTCAAAGATGTTCAGCCTTATTCAGGGCAGGCATATATCACTGCATGTCTCGACCAGTTTGGCGAGGGAGAATATGGCATCTATCCAGCGTTCGTAAATACGGTTGAAAACAGTGCTTATTATATTAAGGTGGCAAACGGTTATCGTAGCTATGTTGTGATGACGGTAAACGCCGATGGCACACGTACGTATGCTAATGCCGATCGGAAGGATGAGATAGATTATGCACCGACTCTTGCAGTGACATGTTTCAGTTACTCGGGAAATGTATTGGCCGGAAATCAGCATAATTATCTGTTGTCGTTGACAAATCTGTCGGGTGAGCGAGATTATTATGGTGATTTGATAATGGTTCTCAAAGACGCTAAGGGACGAGAATTGGCAACGCAACCAGTGGGGCGTTACGATGTGCCGGCTGGCATGTCGCTTCCGATGAGTTTTACGACGTCGTTGAATGTATTGCAGAAGGATTATACAGTGGTGTTCCGCGACTCATATGGACGCACGTTGCCTGGAGAATTCCAGTTAAGCATTTCCGGGACGGCAACACCGCTCACTACTCAACTTCGCATGCAAAGTTTTACGCCCACCGATGTGATGCCGAACAGTACTATTGAACTTACCACATTTGCAGTGGCGAATTATGGTACGACTGATGTAACTGCGCCCGGATTTAAAATTATGATTTATCCGAAGGGTAGTACGTCGCCGCTTCGAGGTTGGGGATTCTCATATCCGAAACTTACGATACAAAAGCAGACTGCAGTAAATTTGAGTATTGGAAATTTGCCGGCGAATTTACCCGAAGGTGAGTATGATGTGAAGCTGCTTTGGGCAATGCCACAGACCGACGGAACGACAAAAGATGTTGTGATTAGCCAGCCGATTCGTATGCGAGCCGGGCGCCCCGTGACCGGCGTGGAATTTGAAACACCTGAGCAGACTATCAAAGTTGGCGAAACCAAGGCTCTGGTACCGACATTATTTCCAGCCAATGCAACGTTCCGCACATTGCAGTGGGTGAGTGTGAATCCGGAGATTGCCAAAGTCGACAATACAGGAGCTGTAGTGGGTGTGGCGCCGGGTGTGACATATATTTCTGCCTCGGCATATAATGGCGTTCAGAGCATCTGTCGTGTTGAGGTCGTTGCAGACTCTGATGTCTCTGAATTGGTGTCGGGTGAAACGGAGATAAAAGCTGTTTATACGGTAGAGGGTATTCGAATACTCTCCAATCCCTGTAAGTCACAAATAGCAACGTTACCCTCAGGTCTGTATATAATTCAGACTTCTAAAGGTAATTTTAAATATAGAAAATAAATTTCGCGTAATCGCTAAGATATAATAGAAGTATTAACAAAAGCAAAAGGGCTACGTTCCGGTTGAGGAACGTAGCCCTTTTGCTTGCTCCGCACTAAATAAATAAAAACGAAGTGGAAGTGTTTCTTTGAGTGTGTCTGAGGCGAGTTGACTCAAGCCTGTAGATTCTAAGTGACGTTACGTATTTCTGATGAAAGTTATAGCTTAAGTCCTTAGGCATCACCTTTAGAATGACCTCTAAGCATACCATATAAGCGTCTGAGCATGCAACCTTAGCATCGCAGAGTTTGGGACGTTTACACATCAAATAATATCTCTCAGCAGGACATGAGAATATCTATCACTACGACAACCCAATCCCGTTTTAATCCCGTCCTCACTGCGCTGTTGCTTAGCAACGATATAAATCTGCGTTTTCTTAAAACTTGTATTCCTTGTGGTGTCATGCTTAAAAGCATGACTTCCGTTGATGTTGCGCTTCCAAGCGCAACGTCCATGGTGACATGCTTGGAAGCATATCTTCCATAGTGTCGCGCTTGGAAGCGCAACCTCCATGACCTCTTACGCTACCCTTGCTACCCGCTCCGTCGACCCCGTGATCAACTGGATGAGGTCTTCGACTGTAGGAGCGCGTAGCACGTGGGTGGCTTTGCATGGAGGACATGCTTCCAAGCATGTCGTTATGGTGTGCCGTACTAAGCGGAACCTTCTGGTGTTATGGAATAGTTTTGGTGTTATGGTTGAATTCATCAGGGTTTGAAAAGCTTTTTTTGGGGGTTGTTGGGGTCATGCTTAAAAGCATGACTTCCTGATCGCAATCGCCTATAATGTGCTAAGCTCTCTGACTGAAAAGATAAGAGGCGAATGCAAAACATCCCATATTGCACTGAATAAAAGAAGTGCAATATGGGATGTGGCTATTAAAGAGAAGTTGTTTTACTGTTGATGTTGAAGAAACAATTTATTGATCGTTATTTTTGACTTATTGAGTTTTATTTTTTGACGAGGAAGTGGTCGCCTTTTTCGCGGACGATGTTCTCGTAGTATTTTTTGTCGTAGCCGGGGAAGTTGGGCGATGCCGGAAGTCCGTAGCCGTTGTATTTGAAGCCGTTTTCATCCTCTTTCTTCATGTTGCCGTCCATGTATTTAACAAGGAGGTAGATGGCGAGGTCGCGGTAGTCGTCGGTGGCCTTCTTTGCAATCTGTGCAGCCTCTTTGTTTACAGCGTCACGATAGGCATTCATGTTGTTGGCCTGTACGAGCTGCGATAGTTTCTTCTCTTGTGCTTCGCGGCTGTTTTGGAAACCGTTTTCGAGGCCGGATTGTACTTTGCGGATGTCCGGAATCATAAGGTCGTAGCGGTTGTATGCCTGGTTTGCAACCCAGTTGTTCATCCAGAAGTTCGAGTCCATCGAGAAGTTGTTGATGTCGCCGGGCTGCAATTCCTTCGGTACTTCGGTAAGTCCGCAGTAGAAGGGCATGTAGACAGAGGTGTTGGTATCGTCGGTTCCGAACCAGAGTACACCGCCCACTGCATCGGGCAACCAGTCGCGGCTCTGGCTAACGAAGCTCCATCCTGTCTGCTGAGTAGCGATTGCACGCTCGTTGCAATATTTTTTGCCATCAACTTCGAAGTTCATCGGACGCCAGCGGTAGGGAACTTTGTTCGGGCCTGCGCCTACGTCTTCGGTCATGGTTAGGGGTGTGCCTTCGAAGTGATTGCGCATCGATTCCTGCATCTCTTTGAGGCTCACTTTGCGATCGGGGATGATGTAAAGCGGCATCGGCTCGTCGCTGTTGCCTACACACCAATCGTAGTATTTGTCCATTTCGGGTTTGAAGCGGCGGAAGTACGACCATACGCGCGCGTCGCAACCGCGACGTGTCGAGGGTGTATGGATTTCGAAAGCGTCGGCAAATGAGAAGTCTTCATCTTTGCCGTTGAAATAGCCGCGTTTGCGAGCAAACTGGATTACATCTTTCGAGAATTTTACATTCTCTTTGTCCTTCCAGTCAATTTTGCGAATGCGGGGTTCGTTGGCGTGACCTGAAATTGCATTGTCAGGAATGCGAACCGCAACCCATACGGCACCCTTTTCGGCACCTTTGCCAATCATCTCCATTACCCAGAGTTCATTTTTGTCGGCAATTGAGAATGATTCGCCCGATGAGGCGTAGCCATATTTATTTACAAGATCGCCCATCATATCTACGGCCTCGCGTGCTGTTTTGCAACGCTCGAGCGCAATCTGAATCAATGAGCCGTAATCGATGATAGACTTGCCTGTAGTGTCGACCAATTCTTCGCGACCACCCCAGGTCGACTCACCGATACAGAGCTGGTGCTCGTTGATGTTGCCCACAACATTGTATGTTTCGGCGGGTTGAGGAATTTCGCCGAGTAGTTTGTTCGTGTCCCACTCAATTACTTTGCGCATATCGCCCTTTGCATGTTTGGCTGCGGGAGTATGGGTTAGCATACCGTAAAGGGTGTGCGAATCGGCGGCATAGGTCACCATTACCGAGCCATCGGTAGTGGCCTTCTTGCCGGCAAGAAGGTTGGTGCAGGCATCGGCCTGCGGTGCAGAAACTGCCAATAAACCGGCAGCAATAATCGTATAAAGATGTTTCATAATGCGATTAAAAATGATATTTTACGCTAAGTTAATAATTTATTTTGTAATTTTGTACTGAATTTCATAGTTATTTAGAATTTATAACGGTAAAAGGTCCACTATAGACGTTATTATTAGATAAGTAGCTCACAAAAATTAATCGACATTTTGATTAATTGAG
>QLIP01002111.1_pt1 | contig 14989 bp, 13 predicted proteins | sample 1769771 | NCBI WGS metagenome assembly QLIP01 (sample SAMN09428762, study PRJNA476227) | Gut metagenome, whole genome shotgun sequencing project. | isolation source: cecum | host: Rhizomys sinensis | place: China: Jinsha town of Minqing, Fujian Province | collected 2013-09-23
AGAACTGGTACAATAAATTTTAACATTAATAAAAAATTTAGAACTTAACTGGCAAAGAAAATTACCTTTGTCCGGCTCTCGTCGGTAAAAATTTATTCGCGTCTCAGTCGCATAGCCCGCTATGCTCCTTTGACTTAAATAAATTTTTCCTCGACGAGAGCCGCCCCTGGCGTTAACATTTTTGGGGGAACGAGGTCTTAAACCAGATAAAAAAATCAGGGATTGGAATCGTCCAACCCCTAATCATATAACTATTATCACCTTAACTCATTTATGTTAAAAAACATCTTTTTCACGAATACACCTTTTCGCTTTTATTGCATCATGCCAAAAGAAGAATCTAAGGCTTACTGAGCTTAAATCAATCGGGCTCTTCGACAAAATCCTCTTTGCCTACACCGCAAACGGGGCATAGCCAATCGTTGGGGATGTCTTCAAATGCAGTGCCTGGAGCGATACCGCTTTCTGGGTCTCCTACTTCGGGATCATAAATCCAGTCACAAACCTCGCATCTGTACTTTTTCATAAATTCTGTATTTTTAAGTTTGCAATATTTTTTTGAACGAAGATAATATAACCCCTTATTGGGGTCATTTTTCTTAGTCAAAACAACAATTTTGTAAAAAAGGTTTTATATCTGACAAAATATTTAACGCTTCATTTTACGCTCTCTTGCTTTTTTCATATTCATGGATTAAATTTGCAACGCAATTGCAATGGGACAATGAAGGGACCTTAATTTATGAGCGAAATAAAAATAACACCAGAGTTGAGAGCAAAGCTGCAGGCTATACTCTCGGACTATATAAAGGAGAAAAAAATGCGGCAAACTCCCGAGCGGGTCGCCATCCTTGACAAGATTCTCGATATGGATACACATTTCAGTATCGATGAACTGTATGAGGTGCTCGAACCGGAGTTTCACGTATCAAAGGCCACGGTCTACAATACTGTTGAGCTACTTTGCGACTGCCGTATACTTCGCAAGCACTTTTTTAAGGACAATCAAGGTGTCTATGAGCTCTGCGCTTATCAGCATCACCACCTGGTGTGCAGCGACTGTGGCGGTCTTCGCACTGTTTCAATCGGAGCTATCGACGAATACCTTGGCAGCATAAAAGTGCGCGGCTTTGATCCGGACTTCTCTTCGCTCACAATTTACGGCACCTGCTCCCCTTGTTCCAAGAAAAAACGCAAAACGAACAAAGAAAAATAATTGAAACAACAATAAATTAATTCCACTCAGGTCTGACACAATATATTGCATATAAATATTTAGTGGAGTGCCCGACCTAAAAAACAACCAAAATCAATATCATGGCAAGAGTAAAACCATTCAAGGGTGTACGCCCTCCCAAGAACTTAGTTGAGCAGGTGGCCTCACGCCCCTACGACGTTCTCAACAGCGAAGAAGCCCGCGTAGAAGCCGAAGGGAACGAAAAGAGCCTTTACCACATCATCAAACCTGAAATCGATTTCGAACCCGGATTTGACGAACACGATCCCGCAGTGTATGACAAGGCGGTAGAAAACTTCAACAAATTCCAGCAGGAAGGATGGCTCGTACAGGACGACAAAGAAAACTACTATATTTATGCCCAGACCATGAACGGTCGCACACAGTATGGTTTTGTGGTTGGTGCATGGGTCCCCGACTACATGGAAGGTCGCATCAAAAAGCATGAGCTTACCCGTCGCGACAAAGAAGAAGACCGCATGAAACACGTGCGTTGCAACAACGCCAACATCGAGCCGGTGTTCTTTGCATTCCCCGACAACGAAGTGCTTGAAAACATAATCCGCACTGTTATTGCCGGTACTCCCGAATACGATTTTGTAGCACCCGACGGATTCGGCCACACACTCTGGGTTATTGACAACGAAGAGATGATTAAGAACATCACCGACGAATTTGCAAAAATCCCTAACCTCTATATCGCCGACGGACACCACCGTTCAGCAGCCGCTGCATTGGTGGGTGCCGAGAAAGCTGCCAACAACCCCAACCACACTGGTGAAGAGGAATACAACTACTTTATGGCAGTAGCATTCCCCGCTTCTCACCTCAACATCATTGACTACAACCGTGTAGTAAAGGATCTTAACGGATTGACTCCCGACGAATTCCTGGCACGCCTTGCCGAAAACTTTGATGTGGAAGAGAAAGGAACAGAGATCTACAACCCCAGCGGTTTGCACAATTTCGCCCTCTACCTTGATGGCAAATGGTATTCGCTCACCGCAAAAGCTGGTACATTTAACGATGCCGACCCAATCGGAGTACTCGACGTGACAGTATCCAGCGACCTTATCCTTCGCGACATCCTTGGCATTACCGACCTCCGCAGCGACAAGCGCATCGACTTCGTGGGTGGTATCCGCGGACTTGGCGAGCTCAAGCAGCGTGTAGACAGCGGTGAAATGGCCATGGCATTGGCTCTCTACCCCGTAACCATGGATCAGCTTATCAACATTGCAGACACAGGCAACATCATGCCTCCCAAGACCACTTGGTTTGAGCCCAAACTCCGCTCTGGTCTTGTAATCCACAAACTCGACTAATCCCGGCATTACCAACCGGTAGAAAATAACGCTTAATTAACAGGCAACCTTGAGCCGCTCCCTTGCTTCGCATCTGGGGGCGGCTCTCTTTGTAATTAATTTGGTAGTTTGCCGAGATTCTGCTAACTTTGCAAGTTGTATGCACGGTTGACAGGTCCTGAGTCTAACAGGATGTTAATATGCTGTCCGCCATGCTCTATTACAGTCAAAGAAAATCTAAATTTAATAGAATGGATTTTAAAATAGAAGCCCTTGCACCCGGCTCGGCAGCCCGCGCCGGAGAAATCACCACAGATCACGGCAAAATCCCCACCCCCATTTTCATGCCAGTTGGCACAGTTGGGAGTGTAAAGGGGGTACATATGCGCGAACTGCGCGATGATATAAATGCCAAAATAATACTTGGCAATACATATCACCTATATCTCCGCCCGGGTCTTGATGTGATTCGCGGTGCAGGTGGGTTGCATAAATTTAACAGCTGGGACCGCCCTATACTTACCGACTCGGGTGGCTTCCAGGTTTTCTCACTCTCGGCCAATCGTAAACTCAAGGAGGAAGGAGCATATTTCCGCAGCCACATCGACGGCAGCAAGCATCTGTTTACCCCCGAAGGGGTGGTTGACATCCAGCGCACCATCGGATCGGACATCATGATGGCTCTCGACGAGTGCCCCCCGGGAACCTCCGATTTTAATTATGCCCGCAAATCGCTCGACCTTACCCACCGCTGGTTGCGCCGAGGATGGGAGCGCTATAAGAGCACCGAAGGGTTATACGGCTATTCTCAGGCTTATTTCCCGATTGTGCAGGGTTGCGTATATCCTGAACTGCGCCGCGAATCGGCAAATTTCGTTGCGGAGCTTGGCGCTGACGGGAATGCTATTGGCGGTCTTGCCGTAGGAGAACCCACCGAGAAGATGTATGAGATGATTGAAGTTGTCAACGAGATTCTCCCCTCCGACAAACCACGTTATCTTATGGGAGTTGGTACCCCTGCCAATATTCTTGAAGCCATAGACCGCGGTGTCGACATGATGGACTGCGTAATGCCTACCCGCAACGGGCGCAACGGGATGCTTTTCACATGGAACGGTATCATGAACATGCGCAATAAGAAATGGGCTGACGATTATTCTGAACTTGATCCGGAGGGCACAAGCTGGGTTGACCATGAATACTCCAAGGCTTACGTCCGCCACCTGTTTGTGAGTCAGGAATTGTTGGGGATGCAGATTGCATCTATCCATAACCTCGCCTTCTATCTCGACCTGGTTACAAAGGCACGCGAGCATATCATTGCCGGCGATTTTGCAACCTGGAAGAAGGAAGCTGTTGAGAGAGTAACACGCCGTCTATAATCTAAACAACAATATTAAAGCCACTTAATCATCAAGTCTTAAAATAATACTTTAAGCTGTTAATTAAGTGGCTTCAATAACAACTTACCACTCCCCCCGATGAGGAAACTTAACTTTAAAAATATTCTCGGCAAAATTGCACGGCTGTTCCGGCTAAAGGTGCTCGACATATTCATATTAAAGAAATTTCTCGGCACATATATCATGGCTACGGTGCTGATACTGGCTGTAATCTCCATGTTCGATATCACCGAGAAACTCGATGCGTTCCTCTCGGCTCCTTTAAAGGAGACGCTGTTCGACTATTTTGCATCCTTTCTCCCATATTTTGCCAATATGCTGTCGCCTCTTTTTGTGTTTATATCAGTTATATTTTTCACAACCAAGCTGGCGGCAAACTCGGAAATCATTGCAATCATGTCAAGCGGTGTATCGTTCCGTCGACTGCTGCGACCCTATATGATTGGCGCTGCATTGATTGCATTTGCCGGATTCATGCTTAGCAATTACATAATCCCTCCAGGCAATGTCAAAAGACTTGCGTATACCAACAAGTATGTACGCAACAAGCGAGTGGACACCGGGATTGATATCCAGCTGATGGCACGTCCGGGGGAAGTGGTGTATATGGGTAGATTTGAGAATCTCTCAAAAACCGGATACCGGTTTTCGATGGATAAATTCAGGGGAAAAGAGCTCGTGTCGCGCATGACAGCAAATACGGTTACCTACGACTCGACAAAAATGTATCACTGGATTCTCCGAGACTATATGATACGAGATCTCGACGGGATGAAGGAGCGGATTCGTACCGGCTCTGTAAAGGATACCATAATCCCCATTGAACCACGCGACTTTCTGATTTCGGCCAATGACTGGGAAACGCTCACCACACCTCAGCTGACTGAATACATCAACAAGCAACGGTCGCGCGGTGTAGCAAATATACAGGCATTCGAGATTGAAAAGGAAAAACGTATATCGTCGATAGCAGCAGCCTTCATCCTAACGCTAATTGGAATGTCGCTGTCTGCCAAGAAAACAAAAGGTGGAATGGGTCTCAATATCGGTATCGGACTTGCACTTAGCTTCAGCTATATCCTCTTCACCACCATCAGCAGTTCATTTGCAGTATCAGGACTTACAACCCCGTTCATTGCCATGCAGATTCCTAACGTAATATACCTTGCCATCGGTATTTTCCTATATAGACGGGCATCGAAGTTCTAAGACTCAGTTACCTCGGTTCCGAGTTCTATAATTCCGAGTTCTATAATTAGGTATGATAGATAATTATAGCTTGATAACCTGTGGCTGTAATGTGCATGCAGGGTTCACAACAGACAACATCAACGCTGCAATGCTACTCGGTACTCCCCCACTTATCACCACACAATCCGGCACATAATCATCACCCAAAACAATATATCTTGCGGTCGCGAACTCAAATGCGGCCGCATTTTTTGTTATCACATGAGTCAACCCCTCGTGACGCATTTCAAGGTCGGCTGCTATATCTGTCCCCTCGGGATATATACGAACCCCATCTCCGGACTTAAATCCGCATTTAAAGGTCGCAAGGAGTGTTACCCCTACAAGTTTCAGTGTACGTGCAATGGTATATGCCATCTCTGGGTCCAGGTCATGCAAAAGAACAGTCACACCGCGGTATCGAAGCGATGGTCGCAAACCAGCGGTTGCCAATCCCTTCTTCTTGCCCGACTGGAACTCTTCCATCTTTTTCTCCAGATAATTATCAGCCATAACTTTCAACAAATTTAGTAACGGGAATCAAATTATGATTTGCGCAGGTTCAGAGCCTTAAGCATACCCTCCAACTGAGCTCGGGTATCAAGAAGCGTCTCGAGCATTTTTGCCCTGTTGGAGATGTTGGTCCTATTGGTGCGCAACTGTTCCTTGGCCGCTTCTATTTTCAGCCCCTTCACCTTGAGAAGATAATGAATAATCTTAAGGAGCTCAATATCCTCGGGTCTATAATACCGAATGTTTGTGCCGCTTCTGCGTGGCTTACATTCAGGAAACTCCTGTTCCCAATAACGCAATGTCGGAGCCGAGACCCCCAGCATATCGGAAACATCCTTAATTTTGTAATACTGCTTTTCTAAATCTTTAGACATGACAAAATCAATTAATCCATCACATGCCCTGCATTCTCGGCAAGTTGCACCATCTCGGCATATTGTTCGGGAGTGAGGTCCATGAAGTAATAGTTGATTGGATTCTGCGGTTGGTCCTTGAATCGCACCTCGTAGTGAAGGTGCGGCCCGGTCGACTTTCCGGAAGAACCGACCTTACCAATAAGTTGACCTCGCTTAACCTGGTCACCCTCGGCAACTAAAATCTCAGAGAGATGAGCATAACGGGTCACGTAGTTATACCCGTGGGATATATCAATAACATTTCCATAGCCACCGGTGCGGTCGGCCACCGACACCTGCCCGTCGGCAGTAGCAAAAACCGGAGTGCCGGTCTTGGCGGCAAAATCGATACCTTCATGAAACTTTGCAGCCCCGTAAATCGGATCGCGCCTGGAACCATATCCCGACGACATGGTAAAATCCTTAATGTTTATCGGAATCACGGATGGTATGTGTGCAAGCTTATCCTTCTGTCGGGCAGCGTTGTCGCGCAATTGGTCGAACGATACGCTCTGAGCATACAGCTGACGTTCAAATAAATCCAGTCGGCGAGTAAGCAGCTTTACCAACCCACCGTCGGGTATGGATTGCAGTTCGCGGTATCGATGCTCATTATCCAGACCTGCCAACCGCTGACCCTGCGACAGCGGGTCCATCTGCATCATGACCCTATAGAAATTATCATCTCGATTCTGAATATTCTGCATCACCTTCAACGAGTTTTCAAGGCGCCTGTTCAGAATGCTGTACTGACTCTTGAGCGCTGCATTTTCCTTGCGTAGATTGCGTTCGGTGGGGGCATCAAGGGCGTAGAAAAATATTGCATAAATCCCGGCACCGCACAGAAATGAGGTGAGTATAAAAAGAGCAATCCCCAAGAGTCGCCTCTTAAGCGACGGGAAAACACGCTCAAAATTGTCAGTTTCAGGATTATAGATGTAATAGATTTTCTGTTTCACGCTTCCTTGGTATTGATAACCCTCTGAGTGCTCGTTTATGCTTTGGACCACTATGCCCCGTGCTGAGATGAAAGTCAAATTTGAAAACGAGCCGATGAGGGTGGTCGAAATATATTGCAAAAGTAGTAAATTATGGTTATATTTGCAATCTGAAAATTAACTGTAACGGGGAAGATGCCGGCAATTTTAATAAATGCCGTGTGTAGTCCCCTAAAAAACATATATTTAACCTATGCTAACCTCCAAAGAGATCAGAGATTCGTTCAAGAAATTCTTCCAGGATAAGGGACATAAGATTGTACCGTCGGCACCGATGGTAATCAAGGACGACCCCACGCTGATGTTTACCAACGCAGGTATGAACCAGTTTAAGGATATTATTCTCGGCAACCGTCCTGCCGACAGCAAGCGTGTGGCCGACTCGCAGAAGTGCCTGCGTGTATCGGGAAAACACAACGATCTCGAGGAGGTGGGACATGACACCTACCACCACACCATGTTCGAGATGCTCGGCAACTGGAGCTTTGGCGACTATTTCAAGCAGGAAGCCATCGACTGGGCATGGGAGTATCTCACAGAAGTTGTAAAGCTTGATCCCAACCGCCTGTATGCTACAGTATTCGAGGGTTATGCTCCCGAAGGACTTGAACGCGACAACGAGGCTGCCGGCATCTGGGAGAAGCATCTGCCTGTAAGCCACATCATCAACGGCAACCGCAAAGATAATTTCTGGGAAATGGGTGAAACAGGTCCCTGCGGTCCCTGCTCTGAAATACATATTGACCTCCGCAGCGACGAAGAACGTGCTGCCGTGGATGGCGCAACACTTGTAAACAGCGACAATCCCCAGGTAATTGAGATATGGAATCTTGTGTTCATGCAGTACAACCGCATGGCCGACGGTCATCTCGAACCCCTCCCCGCAAAGGTAATTGATACCGGAATGGGATTCGAACGCCTTTGCATGGCTCTGCAGGGTAAAAAGTCGAACTACGACACCGATGTCTTCACCCCGATTATCAGCGAGATTTCTCGTCTCTCGGGCAAGGAATATGGCAAGGACCGTATGACCGATGTTGCAATGCGCGTAGCCGCCGACCATCTCCGCACCATCGCATTTTCGATTGCCGACTCTCAGCTCCCCTCAAATGCTAAGGCCGGATACGTTATCCGCCGCATTCTCCGTCGTGCAGTACGATACGTTTATACCTTCCTGGGTCAGAAAGAGGCATTCCTTTATCAACTGGTAGACCTTCTCGCCGACCAGATGGGTGAGGCTTATCCTGAGCTCGCCGCTCAGAAAGAGCTTATCAAGAAAGTTATTAAAGAGGAGGAAGAGTCATTCCTGCGAACTCTCGACAATGGTATCCGCCTGCTCGACTCATTCGTGAAGAAAGCAAAAGATGCCGGCTCCAACACTCTTAAGGGTGAGGATGCTTTTGTTCTCTACGATACCTACGGTTTTCCGCTTGACCTTACAGAACTCATTCTCCGCGAACAGGGTATGGACCTGGACCGTGCAGGGTTTGATGCTGAAATGAAGAAGCAGAAAGACCGCGCACGCAATGCAGCGGCCGTTGAAACCGGCGACTGGGTGGTGGTGCGAGACGGCGAAGAAACGTTTGTAGGGTATGACGACGCCGAATGTGAAACCGAGATTCTACGCTACCGCAAGGTGAAACAGAAAGGAAAAGAATTCTTCCAGATTATATTATCAAAGACTCCGTTCTATGCCGAAATGGGTGGTCAGGTAGGAGACAAGGGTACTCTGACAGGTGCAGACGGCAGTGTAATCGAAATCTTTGATACTAAGAAGGAAAACAATATCGGTGTGCATCTGACTACTAAAATCCCCGAGAACGTGGACCAGAAGTTTACTGCAGCCATCAATACTGAGCTTCGAGATGCATCGGCCGCCAACCACACTGCCACTCACCTGCTGCACGAAGCACTTCGCGAGGTACTCGGCAACCATGTGGAACAGAAGGGTTCGTACGTATCGCCCGAATTGCTTCGCTTCGACTTCTCTCACTTCCAGAAAGTGACTCCCGAGGAAATCCGTCAGGTTGAACATCTCGTCAATTCACGCATTCGCAAGGCAATGGCACTCGACGAACATCGCGATCTTCCCATTGCTGAAGCCAAGGAGATGGGTGCAATGGCACTCTTCGGTGAGAAATACGGCGACAAGGTACGCGTCGTTAAGTACGGTTCTTCCGTAGAACTCTGCGGTGGTACTCATGTACCCAACACCGGCAATATCGGTATGGTCAAGATTATCGGTGAAAGCTCCATCGCAGCCGGTATCCGTCGTATTGAAGCAGTTAGCGGAGCTGGCGTAGAGAAGATGCTCGACAGCATTCAGGATTCAATGAAAGAGATTAGCGCCATGATGGGTGGACAGCCCGATGTCAAGGCTGCTATCCAGAAGGCAATTAACGAAAACGCTGAGCTTAAGCGACAGATTGATGAGTTTATGGCAGAAAAGATTCAGTCGCTTACCAAAGTCCTGATTGAACATGCCGAAGAAATCAACGGCATCAAGGTTGTTAAGCTTTCGGGTGAACGCCTTCCGGATGTTGTTAAAACCGTAGCCTTTAATGTAAGACGAGACCTCACTGAGAATGCGGCATTCATCGCAGCAACATACTGCGACGGCAAACCATTGCTCACCGTTGCCCTTTCGGACAACCTTGTTAAAGAGGGTCGTAATGCAGGTCAGACCGTGCGCGAAGCAGCCAAATTAATCAAGGGTGGCGGCGGCGGTCAGCCATTCTTCGCACAGGCCGGCGGCAAAGATGTCAATGGTCTTGATGCTGCTCTTGCCAAGATTGAAGAAATCCTTGGTGTCGGCAAATGAAAACCGGCAAATTAAAAATATTAGGAATGATAATCCTCGGGCTGGCCTATATCTGGCTGGCCTGGGGAGTTCTTTCCTCGCCCAATGGCTTCAATCTAATGAACATACTGATTGTAGTCATGGCCGGGATAATCATCTTTGTTCCGTTATTTAAAAAACTTAACCGGGAGAAATAGAATTTGGAGTGTTATACACTCAGGAAATTTTTGTTTCTCCTCTCTCAATCTGTAGATGGAACTACTTCATAAGATAGACAGTCCGGAGCAGCTACGCTCCCTCTCGCCCGAGCAACTCCCGCAGCTATGTGCTGAAATCAGGGAGTTTCTTATCGAAAAACTCTCATGCAATCCCGGACACTTCGGTTCGAGCATGGGGGCAGTTGAGATTATCGTAGCTCTCCATTATGTTTTCAACACCCCTCGCGACCGTGTTGTATGGGACGTGGGGCATCAGGCGTATGCCCATAAAATCCTGACAGGACGACGCGATAAGTTTTGCACTCAGCGTACCAAAGGTGGCATCTCAGGCTTCCCCTTCCCGGCCGAGAGCGAATATGACACGTTTGTATGCGGGCATGCCGGGAATTCAATTTCGGCAGCGCTTGGCATGGCTATTGCCGACATGAACACGCCGGGTCAGGAGGACCGTAAAACAGTGGCAGTGGTTGGTGACGCCTCTATCGGTGGTGGACTTCCGTTTGAAGGTTTGAACAACGCCAGCAACAATCCCAATAACCTGCTGATTATTCTTAACGACAATGATATGTCGATAGATAATCCAGTCGGTGCACTTCATTCATACTTTAGCGACCTCAACACATCGGCACGCTACAATAATTTCCGATTTAAGGTTTATCAGAAATTGCGCAAACTCGGTATTTTCAACGATAAGCGCAAGGGGATGATGTTAAGGTTCAATAATGCCATTAAATCGCTCATCTCTTCCCAGCAGAATATCTTTGAGGGTCTTAACGTACGGTATCTCGGTCCGTTTGACGGCAACGACGTTGTTAAACTGGTCAAGGTGTTCCGTGACATTAAGGATATGACCGGACCTCGCATCCTGCATCTCCGCACTGTCAAAGGTAAAGGGTATGAAGCAGCAGAAAAGAATCCGCAAGCCTGGCATGCCCCGGGCAACTTCGACCCGGAAACCGGAATGAAGAAAAAAGCATCCGATAAGTCTGCCCCACTCTGGCAGGAGGTGTTCGGCACCACTCTTGTAGAGATGGCTGAAAAGAATGAGAAGATTGTCGGCATCACTGCCGCCATGCTCTCAGGCACCTCCATGGGAAAGATGATGGAGCGGTTCCCGAAGCGCACATTCGACGTCGGCATATCCGAAGGACATGCAGTAACCTTTGCCGGCGGACTGGCAGCTGCGGGTAAAAAACCATTTGTGGCTATATACTCAAGCTTTCTGCAGCGTGGATTCGACAATATTATCCATGATGTTGCAATTCAGGGTCTCCCGGTTGTTTTCTGCATTGACCGTGCCGGTGTGGTTGGAGAGGATGGTGTGACTCACCACGGACTATTCGACATTGCCTATCTCCGACTTATCCCGGGTATGTCAATAGCATCGCCACGCAACGCAGGTTATTTGCGACGCCTTATGAAGACAGCCGAAGAGATGCAGACACCCGTAGCAATCCGCTATCCTCGTGGCAAAGTGGTAACCGACGGTATTAACGAACCGTTGTCTCCGGCTCCAATCGGCAAAGGTGAACAGATAGTAACCACTAACGGAGCTAAAACTGCAATCCTGACAGTAGGTCCTATTGCATCCGAAGCGATTGAAGCTGCTGGACAGCTTAAATCGGAAGGTATTGCTACAGATGTTTACGATATGGTTTGGGTTAAGCCCTTGGACATTGAGATGCTTGCCAGGATAGCAGACAGCTATGATAACATCATTACAGTTGAAGACGGTACTCTAGAAGGTGGATTTGGTTCTGCCGTCGCTGAATGGCTCTCAGATCACGGTTACACTAAAACCTTGAAACGTCTCGGGGTGCCCGATCAATGGCAAAGCCATGCATCAGTGGCACAACTCCATGAGTCTTGCGGAATTGATGCTGTTGGAATAGCTGCAGCTGTGCGCCAACTTTCATAATCAAATCTATGAAAATAATAATTGCCGGTGCCGGGGAAGTCGGCACCCATCTTGCAAAGATGCTCTCAAACGAGGACCAGGATATCGTGTTGCTCGACAACGATCAGGCTCGTCTGGATTTAATTGACTCCAATTACAATCTAATGACCTGGAACGGTTCCACCTCTTCCTTTGAAAGCATGCGCGGTGTGGGGGTTGCCAATGCAGACCTCTATATTGCCGTAACACCATATGAAACCAGAAATATCACCAGTTGTGCCATTGCTAAGCGGCTGGGAGCCAAGAAAACCGTGGCTCGTATCGACAACGGGGAATTTTTGGTGTCTCAAAACGGCAAGATACTCCGCGATATGGGGGTTGATTTCCTTATTTATCCCGAAAATCTTGCTGCGCAGGAGATAGCAATTGCTTTGCAGCACAACTGGGCACGCTACTGGGGAGAATTTCACGAAGGGAAACTTTTGCTTATTGGAGTAAAGCTTTATGCCGACTCCCCTATCTGCAACGTCAAACTTAAGGACCTCCCCGTTACGACCCACGACTTCCATGTGGCTGCAATAAAAAGGAACAACGAAACAATTATCCCTGGTGGTAATGATGCACTCAGAGAAAATGATATTGTGTACTTCATTACGACTCCCGAGCATATAGCAACCTTACGGGAAATATGTGCCAAAAAGAAGCGCGTGGTCAAAAAAGCTATGATTATCGGAGGCACACGCATTGTTAAGCGATTTGCACGACTTTATGGCGACGAATTTCACCTCAAAATAATTGACAACAATCGTGACAACTGCGAAGAGATGGCAGTCAACTTCCCCAACTGCGAAATTGTATGTGGTGATGCCCTCGACATTGAGGTTTTGCGGGAAAACAACATTTATCAGTATGACGCATTCCTTGCACTCACTGATTCATCGGAAACCAATATCCTTTCCTGTCTCACCGCCAAGGAATTCGGTGTATGCAAAACCATAGCAGACGTTGAGAATCTCCAGTTTGTCAGTCAGGCGGAAAATCTCAATATCGGAACAACCATAAACAAGAAACTACTCGCCTCGTCCCATATTTTCAAAATTCTTCTGGATGCAGACGAAAGCAATGCCAAATTCCTGTCGCTTGCAGATGCGGAAGTTGCCGAAATCTTTGTCCGCCCCAGTGCTAAAATCACAAAAGCTGCGGTCAAGGACCTCAAACTCCCGTTCGGAATGACCCTGGCCGCTCTTGTGCGCAACGAACAGATTCAGCTCATTGGTGGTAACACTCAAATCATGGCTGGCGACTACGTTGTGGTATTCTCACTGGTCGGGACATTGCAGAAAATTGAGAAATGGTTTAATTAAAAATCTGATGATCAATTATAATTCCGTCAAGCCACGCCCGCGCAATAATATCAATATATTGATGCTGGCACGTGTCATCGGCTATCTTCTTACCATCGAGGCGATGTTCATGCTTGTGCCTCTGCTTGCCGCTGTTGTGTATGGCGAAAAAACTGTGCTCGGCACAATTGCAAGCGCTGCCATTACAGGTACTGCAGGGTCATTGATGATGCTTCTAAAACCACGCTCACGCGAGATGGGGAAAAAGGAGGCTATTATTCTTACTGCCATTACATGGGTGGTTCTATCACTCTTCGGTATGCTCCCGTTTTTAATGTGCGGAACACATATAAGTCCCGTCAATGCTTTTTTTGAAACAATGAGTGGATTTACCACCACCGGGGCATCTACGCTTCGCACTCTTGCAAATGTACCAAAATCCATTCTTCTATGGCGATGTGTAGTGCAATGGTTTGGAGGTCTGGGGGTGATTCTGTTCACACTTGCTGTAATACCGATGCTCAACAATGTAGCCGGGATGCAGCTGTTTAACGCTGAAGTAACGGGTATTACCCACGATAAACTTCGTCCACGTGTTAGCTACACTGCCAAAAGTCTGTGGGGTGTTTACATTATTCTATCGGGAGCACTGATCATACTTCTGTCACTATCCGAAATGGACCCTTTCGATGCCATTTGTTATGGACTCTCCACAATGTCAACCGGCGGGTTTGCCACCAGCGATATCTCGGTCTCAGTTCACAACTCTCTCTATATTAAGAGCGTGATGCTGATATTCATGTTTATCGGAGGTGTCAATTTCTCTCTTATATACTCGGCATCCCAGGGGCAATTGAAACCAATCCTCAAAAACGATGTATTACGCTGGTATGTCAAAATTACATTGTTAGGAGCTCTGGTTTTTTCGCTAAGTTTCTGGATTGAAGGGGATCAACGTGGGTTTGTAGCTCTTGTTCTGGATCCTCTATTTCAGGCAGTATCACTTCTAACATCAACGGGGATATCCTCCCCCGACCTTTCCCACTGGGGGTCGTTGGCAGTGCTTGCCCTTCTGATATTGATGTTTATCGGAGGATGCGCAGGGAGCACATCGGGTGGTGCCAAAGTGGACCGCATCATAATTCTCGTTAAATTCATCAAAAACGAATTTTACAAGATTGTCCATCCCGGCACTATCACAACAGTAACAGTCAATGGCAAAGGGACCGCAACAGCCGTGGTACAGAAGGTGCTTGCATTCCTGTTCATGTACGGATTGGTGCTTGTCGTAGGAGGAGTTGTTGTTACACTACTGGGGGTACCCATGCAGGATTCTCTATTTCTCACTCTTCAGGCGCTATCAAATGTTAGTCTGGAAAGCAACATTCCTGGTGTGACATACACATTTGCCATGCTCCCCTCCACTGCAAAGATGGTGATGGCATTTGTTATGCTTACCGGACGTTTGGAGCTATTCACCATTCTTATCCTCTTTACCCCAACCTTCTGGAAAAAATAATCAAACGATTCGGTTTATTCTGAAAAAGTAAATCCAAACTCATCTGAAAATAAATAGGCGCACTCCATTCGAAGTGCGCCCATTTTATTTAGAAGTTGTTTAAACTTATTTACGAATCTTAAAATGAAGTTG
>QLIP01107133.1_pt1 | contig 14903 bp, 10 predicted proteins | sample 1769771 | NCBI WGS metagenome assembly QLIP01 (sample SAMN09428762, study PRJNA476227) | Gut metagenome, whole genome shotgun sequencing project. | isolation source: cecum | host: Rhizomys sinensis | place: China: Jinsha town of Minqing, Fujian Province | collected 2013-09-23
ATAAAATTATTCAAAAATTATTGTTCGTGCAAATGTACGACCGGGGGATAAATTATTTTACATTCCTCGGCAAATATTTCTCTACCAATTGAGTGTCAGCACCATAATCGATTGCAATTTTTCTGTCGGCTTCAGCGCGTTTGTTTTCAAACCGAAGTTTATGAATCAGCCCTCTCAGCAGATACATATTGCCCGACCGGGGGTATCTTTTTAATACACTGTGCAACTGTTCGGAAGCGAGCGATAATTTGTCACGCTGTATATTAAGGAGAATCAGATTAAACCAGGTGTCCTCATCATGCTCGATAGAGAGTGCCTTTTCAAGCAGGGGGATTGCGTCAGCGCTGTTCCCTCTCAAAGCTTCGATCTTGCCAAGTCCGGCATATGGGGCAGAAAGTTCCGGATTATGCTTTTTGAGAAACAGGAAATCCGATTCGGCATCATTATACCGGTTTTCGGCCAGAGCGATAGTAGCTCTCATCTTTCTGGGCCATACGAGCAGCGAATCTATCCTGATGGCTTCATTTATATCGGCAGCGGCATCAGCAGTGCGCTTCATGGCAAGGAGAGTGTATGCCCTGTTGCACCGGATTTGGGCAGAATTCGGGGCCTGTGCAAGACCGATTTCGAAAGCCTGTAGGGCACCGTCGTAGTCCTGCAAACGAGTGCGAATATCGCCGAGGTTTGACCATAGATGAGAGTTAAGCTTATTGGCAGGCATAAGCCGCAGTGCAGCAACGGTGACACGTTCGGCATCCTTCCAGTTTTGTTTGCCGATATAATAGTCGGCAGAGTCGACCAGCTGAATATAGGTCTGCGCCGCTCCGTGAGGGGCGACGCAGATTATAAACAGTGTTAAAATTGCAAAAATTTTATTCATCAATCATTGTTTTTGTGAAAGCGCTCCTTACCATTGTCGAGGAACTTGATGTAACCCGGAACATCCTCCTTATATACAAAGGGAGATTCGAGGGGTTTACCATTCTTGTCCACAATTACATGGTAGGGCTGTGCATTAGCGCCAAACTTGGTGCGCTGGAGGTAGCTCCATTTGTCACCTACAGTTCTCAGAGTGCGCTCCTGACCATCTTTTTCCTTAACAACGATAGGTTCCTTGAGGGGAGTCTTATCGTCAACCATGAGGGTAACAAGGATATAGTCGTTGTCAATCTTTGATTTAACGGTGGGATCTGTCCAAACGGCAGCCTCCATCTTGCGGCAGTTTACGCAACCAAAGCCTGAGAAGTCGAGCAGCACGGGTTTGTTGAGTTTCTCAGAGAGGCGCATACCTTCTTCAAAATCGTCAACTTCAGCGTGAACGTCACCTTCGTAGAGGTTGAAGTCCTGAGTTGAGATGGGGGGAGAGAATGCGCTGATGCTCTTGAGAGGAGCACCCCAGAGTCCGGGGAGCATATACACCGCGAACGCGAAAGAGATGCAAGCGAGCATAAAGCGAGTTACACCGGTAGTTTCGCTGGGGGTGTCGTGGGGGAAGTTGATTTTGCCAAGGAGGTAGACACCGAGCAGAGCAAAGATAACAATCCAGAGAGCAACGAATACTTCGCGGTCAAGGATGCGCCAGCCGTATGCGAGGTCGGCAACCGAGAGGAACTTAAGGGCGAGAGCAAGTTCGAGGAAGCCAAGCACAACCTTAACAGTGTTCATCCAGCCACCGCTCTTGGGCATAGACTTGAGCATGGTGGGGAACATTGCGAAGAGAGTGAAGGGGAGAGCCAGGGCAAGAGAGAAGCCGAACATACCGATGGCGGGGGAGAGGAAGTCGCTTGAAGCAGCAGCCTCAACGAGGAGGGTGCCGATGATGGGACCTGTGCAGGAGAAAGAGACGAGAGCCAGAGTGAAGGCCATGAAGAAGATGGAGAGCATACCAGTGGTGCTGTCCACCTTAGAGTCCATCTTGTTGCTCCAAGAAGCGGGGAGAGTGAGTTCGAAACCACCCATGAAGGAGATTGCGAAGACAACGAGGAGGAGGAAGAATATGATATTGAAGAGAGCGCTTGTGGCAAGGTCATTGAGCGCCGAGGCACCGAAGACGGCAGTAACGAGGAGACCGAGAGCAACGTAGATTACGATGATAGACACACCATATGTAACAGCAGAGCTGATGGCTTTGCTCTTGCTCTTGTTCTGCTTAAGGAAGAAGGAAACGGTCATCGGGATAAGGGGCCAAACGCAAGGGGTTACCAGAGCGATAAGACCACCGATGAAGCCGGCGATGAAGATATACCAGAGCGAGCGACCTTCCTCTTTCTGTTCACCTTCGAAAGCTTTGAGTTCGCTTTCAACATTTGCCCACCATCCGTCGGCGTTGGCGGGAGCGATAGAATCGGCAGGAGCGGCGGCAGTAACAGCCTGAAGAGAGTCGGCAAGAGCCTCGGTGCCGTTGGCTTCAGCAGCGGCAACCTCCTCCTTGGCTTTCTCCTCGGCAGCGGCAGCTTCCTTGGCATTTACCTTAGCTTTGCCGGTGAAAGTGTGAGAGTCGAAAATCTGGTAGCAGTTTGATTCGTTGCAAGCCTGACCTGTGATTTCAACCTTGGCAGTAAACTTGTCGGCAGTGGGGGTAAGTTTCTGGATAAACTTAACAGTGCCGGTATAGAAATGCTCGTTAACCTCAAAAATATCGTTGTAGGCAACGGTATATTTTTTGTCGGCAGAAACGGGACCGTTAGCCTTGGCACCAGTGATGTTGAAGTGGAACGCCAACGGCACACCGCCGCCATCGGGGTTGTCTACCGAATAGAGGTGCAGGCCGGGGCCAACTTTTGCAGTCATTTCAAGAGCCGGTTCGGCGGTGTTTTCGCCTACTACTTTGTAGCTCCAGCTAACGTGCTGTGCGCTGGCAGAAAAAGCCGCAACGATGCACAGCAGAAACATCGCTAATTTTTTCATGAAATCAGATTTGATAAGTTTAGTGTTATTGTGTTTTAGTTTAAAATTCATTTTATTAAGTTTTGGTTTCACACTTCAGGACAAAAGTACTTATTATTCCGCAATTCTACAAATAAGAACGTTTCAATTCTGAAAAAAATTAAGTTAATTTATGATATTGGAACATGTCATACCTTCATTTTCCAAAATTAAAAACTGTTTTCATTTTTGTATAATTGCTAAATAAAAGAATTATAACGGGATATGTAAAAGTATGTTTTAAAACATATAATTGAATGTCTGTAGGTTCGTTTAATTCAACTATTTTTGCATAACATAATAAGATAGAGGATGAAAATGAGAATATAAATTCTCCATTAACACTAATGATAGATTGACAAACCGGAACAAGGTTTAATTGTCAATATTTAATTTGGCTGAATTAAGCAATATTTCTGAATGGGGTTGGAATCCACCGTAATGAAATTGTGGGACGGAGTCTTATGGTTCCCAGGGCAGATTCATCCACTGACGTTAAGCGAATATAGATAACACTAATATAATATCATGAAAAGAAAAGAATTACTCCTCGGTGACGAGGCCTTTGCTTTGGGGGCAGTCAACGCAGGACTTTCGGGTGCGTATGCCTATCCTGGCACACCTTCGACAGAAATCATGGAGTTTGTGCAGGGTAACAGCACAGCCAGGGAGCGTGGCATCCATTCTCACTGGTCGAGCAATGAAAAGACTGCCATAGAGGAAGCTCTCGGTTTGTCCTACTGCGGCAAGCGCGCCTTTACATCGATGAAGCATGTGGGTATGAATGTAGCCGCCGACCCGTTTGTTAACTCAGCCATGACAGGCGCAAACGGTGGATTGATAGTAGTAGCAGCCGACGACCCGTCGATGCATTCGTCGCAGAATGAGCAGGACTCACGGTTTTATGCCGACTTTGCCATGATTCCGGCACTTGAGCCGTCAAATCAGCAGGAAGCCTATGATATGGCGAAATACGGATTTGAACTGTCCGAAAAATTCCGTATCCCCGTGATGCTTCGATTTGTGACCCGCCTCAGCCACTCGCGTGCCGTAGTTGAGATTGACACCGAGGCGCAGCCTGAAAATGAACTTCATTATCCCGAGAATCCCAAGCAGTGGGTGCTTATGCCTGCCATGTCAAAGATTCGCAACCGTCAACTCATCAAGGATTTTGAAGCATTCAGTCAGGATGCCGAGGTTTCACCCTATAACTGTTATGAAGAGGGTCGTGACCACTCGGTAGGTGTAATAGCAAGTGGAGTTGCCTACAACTACCTGAGCGAGGTATTTGACGGTGAAATCCCCTTCTCTGTACTCAAGATTTCGCAGTATCCTCTCCCCAAGGGGCTTATCTCCAAACTCTATAATGAGTGTGAGTCAATCCTGGTGCTCGAAGAGGGTCAGCCCTTTATTGAAAATAAGATTCGTGGCATACTTAACCTGGGTAAGAAGGTGTATGGCAAGTTGAGCGGAGAGGTGGTTCGCGACGGTGAGTTAACCCCTGACAATGTCCGTCAGACTATCGCAACCCTTTCGGATGCATACTCGTATGTAGCAAAAGAGGTGAAGCTTGCCGTTCCTGAAATTGTGGCACCTCGTCCGCCGGCATTGTGTCAGGGATGCGGTCACCGCGATGTTTATGGGGCTCTCAACGAAGTACTTGCCGGTTATGAAAACCCCAAGACCTTTGGCGATATCGGTTGCTACACACTGGGCTTCCTCAAACCGTTTAACGCCATCGACACCGTTGTTGACATGGGTGCATCAATAACCATGGCCAAGGGTGCAGCCGATGCCGGACAACATCCGGCAGTGGCAATTATCGGTGACTCGACATTTACCCACAGCGGAATGACAGGTCTTCTGGATGCTGTGAACGAAAACTCACCGATAACAGTAATAATCTCCGACAACCTTACAACTGGTATGACCGGTGGTCAGGATTCGCAAGGTACCGGTAAAATCGAGGAGATATGCCTTGGTCTAGGTGTTGACCCGGCGCATTTGCGCACCATCGACTCACTTCCCAAGAATCATGCCGAAATGGTGAAGCTCTTTAAGGAAGAGATTGACTATGCCGGACTTTCGGTGATTGTATCGCGTCGTGAGTGTATCCAGACCGCACGTCGTCATGCTACAGCAAAGGTAAAACCCTCCATCTAATAACCCGATATCCTCCCCGTTAAAGATGTTTAGACAACATCCCTATTAATATTATGGCAGAGGGGAGACCTTATACTAAAAATAAAGATGAAAACAGATATAGTATTGGCAGGTGTAGGTGGTCAGGGAATCCTCACCATTGCCACAATTCTTGGTAAAGCAGCTCTCAACGAAGGGCTCTATTTGAAGCAGGCAGAAGTGCACGGCATGAGTCAGCGTGGCGGCGACGTGCAGAGCAACCTGCGCATCAGCGACCGCCCTATTCATTCGGACCTTATCCCACAGGGGGGAGCAGACCTGATAGTATCGCTCGAACCTATGGAGTCGCTCCGTTATCTTCCATATCTTAAGGATGAAGGTTGGGTGGTGACAAACACCAACCCGTTTGTGAACATCGACAACTATCCGGCCGAAGAATCACTGACTGAGGCACTCGGTGCAGTTCCCAACATGATAGCGTTCAATATGGACGAGAAGGGGAAGGAGATGCAGGCATCGCGCAGTGCCAATATGATACTGCTGGGGGCAGCCTCACCATTTATCGAGATAGATAGTTCCAAAATCGAAGATGCCATTGCCGCTACATTTGCCCGCAAGGGTGAAAAGATTGTAGAGCAGAACATAGCTGCTTACCGCGCCGGACGTGAATTCACAGAAAATAAATTGAAGGGGTAGTATGTTTCCGTTAACAAATCAGCAACTCGACGAGGCGATAGAGCGTCTCGGGATAGTAGACCTGCAGTCGGCAACAATCCGCCAGATGTGTGCACTTGCCGCCGAACTCGAGAAAGTGGCAGGTGAGAAGATGGTGCATCTCGAAATCGGTAATCCCGGGTTTGCCGCAGAGTCTGTGGGGGTTAACGCCGAAATTGCCGCCCTCCAGACCGGGATTGCCAATCAGTACCCCAACATCGCAGGAATACCGCAGCTAAAGGAGGCAGCATCACGTTTCATAAAAGCGTTTGTAGACACTGATATTCGTCCCCGCAACATAGTGCCTACCGTAGGGTCGATGCAGGGAAGTTTTACACTTATGATTCTCCTTGGGCAACGCATTCCCGGCAAAAATAAGATTCTGCTTATAAATCCCGGTTTCCCGGCTCAGCGCCATCAGGCAAAACTGCTTGGACTTGAAACTGCATCGTTCGACATATACGGTTACCGAGGCAAGGCACTTGAGGCAAAACTCGAGGAGATGCTTGCTCCCGGCGATGTGACAGCACTTATTTACAGCAATCCCAACAATCCGGCCTGGACAAACCTTACGGAAGAGGAGTTGGAGATAATAGGGCGCATGTGTACCAAGCATGATGTGATAGCACTTGAGGATCTGGCATATTTCGGCATGGACTTCCGCAAGGATATTTCAGTGCCGTATCAGGCACCCTACGTGGCATCGGTGTCAAAATATACCGACAACTACATCCTGCTGCTTTCAGGTTCCAAAATTTTCAGTTATGCTGGTCAGCGCATTGCCGTGGTCTGCATGAGCGATGCTGTCTTTGAGCGCACATATCCAGTATGTAAGGAATTTTATGAGCTTCCCAACTTTGGTGAGTCATATGTATTCGGTGTTCTCTATTGCGCATCGTCGGGCACTTCGCATTCCGCACAGTATGCACTTGCCACCATGATGGACGAGGCTGTGAAAGGGTCATTACCGTTTGTGGACCACTGTCGAATTTACGAACAGAAAGGAGCTCGCGCCAAAAAAATGTTTACCGACAACGGTTTCCACATCGTGTATGATATGGACGGTGACCAGCCGGTAGCCGACGGTTTCTTCTTTACAATTGGTTATGGCGATATGCCGTGCGGCGATTTCCATCGCGAGTTGATGCGCTATGGGGTAGCCTCGATTCCATTGTCAAGCACGGGTAGCGACTGCAGCGGTATCCGCGCATGTGTGTCAATGATAGACGGCGATGAGTGTTTTGAACGCTTGGAGCGTTTCCTTGCAAAGTTTAACGAAGAACATTCCAAGTAACAAATACAAGCGAGGGGGGAACAGTGCAGTAACCGTTGCCCCCTCATTAAATAACATTTCAAGTATGAGCGAAATAAAATATATGACCGCCGATGAGGCAGTGAAGCTTGTCAGGAGCGGAGATCACATCTATCTTCAGGGGTCAACATCATATCCCGAGGACCTTGTGGCGGCACTTGCCCGCCGAGGCGATGAACTTAAGGGGGTAACAGTTTATTCCGCATTTGCCATTTGTCGGGGAGTGTCTCCGCTCTGCAAACCGGAATATAAGGATTCGTTTCTGATTGATTCGTTCTTTGTTTCCAATAACTTCCGCGGATGGATCAACGAAGGGTACGGCTCTGTAATACCTCGGTTCCTCGGCGAAGTGCCGGCGCTGTTCCGTGATGGTACCTGCCCCGTCGATGTTGCATTTATCAACTGTTCATTGCCAAATGAACATGGAGAGGTAAGTTACGGCGTGTCGGCCGACCTCGCCTTCAGTGCCGTGGAGTGTGCCGACCGTGTAATTGCGCAGATTAACCCGCATGTGCCCTTCACACCCGGAGATGCCGTGATTCATCTTTCGCAGCTTGCAGCGGCAGTCAGGGTAGATACTCCGCTTGTTGAGGTACCCACCACAGAGCCGACAGAAGCTGAAATTCGCATCGGAAATGCAATAGCCGAACACATTCCCGACGGAGCGACACTTCAGATAGGGGTGGGAGGTATTCCGAATGCAGTGATTCGTGCTCTTGCCAATCATAAGCATCTTGGACTCCATACCGAAGCAATGACCGACGGTGTATTGCCACTGCTTGAAAAGGGTATAATTGACAACTCGCAGAAGAAAATACTCCCTGGCAAGTCGGTAGCATCACTTGCATTAGGCTCCAAGGGGCTTTATGAATATCTGGACCATAACGACGACGTTATTTTCAAGGACTGTGCATGGACCAACGACCCCTTTATAATAGCGCAGAACCCCAAGGTTATGTCTATTAACTCCTGCCTTGAGATTGACCTAACCGGTCAGGTATGTGCCGACTCGATAGGCACCAAGATGTTCTCGGGTATCGGGGGGCAGCATGACTTTGTGTACGGGTCCCAACGTAGCGAAGGTGGACTGTCGTTTCTTGCAATGCTTGCCACCACCAACAAGGGTGCAAACAAGATCAAGCCCGTGCTCACACCAGGAGCAGGAGTGGTGACAACCCGTTTCCAGACCAACTTCGTAGCCACAGAGTATGGGTGTGTTGACCTGCGCGGCAAGAATATTGCCCAGCGAGCAAAACTCCTTATCTCGGTAGCGGCACCGGAATTCCGTGAAGAGCTTGAGAAGGCCGCCTGCGACCGTTTCGGCTACTCCTTCCTCCGCCTGAAATAGAGATTGAATATAAGTTGCTGACAAGCAAAAGCAAATGATGGCTCAAGGAGCCAGTGAACAAAAATAGACAAAATAAAAAAGCAGGAGTCCCGATTGGGATTCCTGCTTTTATAATAAGGTGGGTGTTGAGTTATCAGACCTCTTTGTTGTGCTCGAGGAGGAGAGTCATTGAGGGACGGTCGCAGATTTCAGCGGGGCCGAAATACTGGATAGGACCAGGATACTGATAAAGAGTGTTGAGCGCAAGTGTTTCACGCATAGATGCGAACTTGAGGTAGGGGCGACCCTTGAGGTTAACGAGAGCCTTCTGGATAACAGGCTTCATTTCGCCGTGACGACGCTCCATGTTCATCATCATTGTGATTGGAATACCACCGCATACCCAGTTTTCGGGTCTTTCGGTGAGGTTGCGCACGCTCGACATGTAGCCGGTAAGACCGCTGTTGATGAGCATGGCAGCATTGTAACCGAGAGCATAGCAGTAGTCGGCGTCGAAGTTTGTGGGGTCAGCACAACGACCTTCATAACCGAAGAAGTGGTGCTGGGCAGCAAACTTGCCACTGTACTCACCTGCGGCAGCCATTTCGTTAAGACGCTTTTCTACCATTTCGCTGAGCAGAGACTCAGTTTCGATAAGCGATACCTGTACGTTGCCGTGGCTGTCGCGGTCGAGGCTGAGCTGGAGAGCGATGTTCTTGGGGAGTGAAGCGTAGAGGTCTGCGTTAACCGGAGTGAGGAAGCCGTGGATGGCATCGAGCTTAGCAGCTTCATCAAGACCTTCGAGTTCATCGGCGTGATCAACGAGAACTTCGTTGAGTTCGCTGATGAGTGACTTCATCGAGGGGATGAATTCGATAAGACCCTCGGGGATGAGGACAGTACCGAAGTTCCAACCGAGTTTGGCACGCTCTGCGATAACGTAACAGAGGGCGCTAACGATGTTGTCGAGAGTCATGCGCTTAGCCTGTACTTCTTCGGAGATGATGCAGTAGTTAGGCTGAGTTTCAAGAGCACACTCGAGAGCGATGTGGCTTGCAGAGCGACCCATGAGTTTGATGAAGTGGTAATATTTCTTGGCAGAGTTGCAGTCGCGCTGGATGTTACCGATAACTTCGCTGTAAACCTTGCAAGCTGTGTCGAAACCGAAAGAGGTTTCAATCCACTCGTTCTTAAGGTCACCGTCGATGGTCTTGGGAACACCGATAACCTGTACGCCTGCGCCGATGTTCTTGTAGTATTCGGCAAGGACAGCAGCATTGGTGTTGGAGTCGTCACCACCAATGATAACGAGAGCCTTGATGTTGAGTTCCTTGAGAATCTTAAGACCGCTTTCGAACTGCTCGGGAGTTTCGAGTTTTGTGCGTCCAGAGCCGATGATGTCGAAACCACCGGTGTTGCGGTATTCAGCAATGTAGCCTGGAGTAAGCTCCATATACTGATGGTTGATGAATCCGGCAGGGCCCATGAGGAATCCGTAGAGACGGTTTTCCTTGTTGAGTTTTTTGAGTCCGTCGAAGATACCACTTACCACGTTGTGTCCACCGGGAGCCTGACCACCAGAGAGGATGATACCCACGTTGAACGGTTCTTCCACGCGAGTGGGGTTCTCATCGTTTTCAAACTGAGCGACGGGGAGACCGTAAGTGTGGGGGAAGAGCTGTTTGATAGCTTCCTGGTCTGCTACTGAGTTGGTGGGTTCGCCGAATTTGACTTTTACGTCACCTTGAAGATCTTTAGGCAATTTGGGCTGATATTCTGCCCTGATGCGCTGTAGAGCACTTTTTTTCATTATTTTCTTGTTGCTTTACAATAAACTGTAGATATTTGCAAAGTTAATAAATTTTCGGTAAAGTTACAACTAATTACGCATCAAACGTTTCAGTGTTGTGCAGAAAGCATCTCTTCAGCGCGTCTAAGGTCGTCGGGGGTGTCGATGCCGACGGTCGAAAATTCGGTTACACCCACCTTGATGCCGTAACCGTGTTCGAGCCAGCGAAGCTGTTCGAGCGACTCTGCTTTTTCCAGCTTCCCTTCTGGGAGTGCTACCAGTTTCTGGAGCACGTCGGCACGGTATCCGTAGATGCCGATATGTGTATGGAAATCAAACTTTTTCCACCACTCAGCGCCACCATTTCTTACAAATGGGATTACGCTGCGCGAGAAGTATAGAGCATCCTGCCCGGCTCCAAATACAACCTTGACAAGATTCGGGTCTTCGATACCTTCGGGACCCTGTGATGCATCGTAAAGTTTTGCAAGGGTGGCAATCTGGGCGGAAGGGAATTCCTCGAATATCTTGACCAGGTTGAGTATCTGCTGCGGTTGAATAAAAGGTTCATCCCCCTGCACGTTGATAACGACGTCGGCATCACTACCGCAGAGTCGGTATGCTTCAGCCACACGCTCGGTGCCGCTACGGTGGGTTGAGGCGGTCATTACGGCATTAAAACCAGCATTTTTTACGCAGTCAAAAATTCGCTGGTCGTCGGTGGCAACCACACCTTCGACCCCAGCCTTGCTTACTTGTCGGCATACACGTACAATCATTTCCTCGCCGGCGATTTTGGCGAGAGGTTTTCCGGGGAATCTTGATGATTCGTATCGAGCCGGAATTACTACTATAAACTTCATAGAGTCTGAAAATTATTTTTTATTGGAACTGGATGGGTGGTTCACATAGCTCTTGTTAATCCAAGCCGGTACGAGCACCGCTCCGATAAGAAGATAAAGGTAATAGGTAATGATACGCCAGAAAATGGCAAGAATCAACCCCATGCCGGCAGTGGCAATAAGGTCGCCATAATAGGATGAGAATAGCCATTCGCTAAGTCCGGCACCACCAGGTGTTGGACTCACCATAAGAACGACCCATATAACAAACTGGCGGGCCAGAATTACCCACTGATGTGGGTCGTCGGCGGGAATAAATCCGAAAAATAGAACATTTACTACAAGGTATCGAGCTGTCCACGAGAGAGCAGTGCCGCAGAATACCTCGAGCCAGAATTTAAACGGCTTTTGTCGCAGCTCGCGTGAAGTGGCCACCATGTTGTCACCGAGTCCTAAAATCTGTTTGCTCCATTTACGCAGCCATTTCCAGTTGGCAATGCGTGCCAGAATCTTATTAATCCACAACGGTTTCCAGATAATCCCGGCAAAGAGAAGGAATGTCCACAGTGCAATCAAGGAGTAAACCCCCCAGAAAGTGTATTTGATACCGTAGGAGAACGTAGTGCCACTGGATGCAAAAATTTCGGAAGCCGGAGTTAGAAGAACCACAAACGGGCAGGAGACCACAAAGAAGAGCTCGTCCATAAAGAGGGTGGTGAGCATCAGCGTGGTAGCCCTGCCGAATTCGATACCCTGAGAATTGAGAAACACGGGCCCGAGCGAACTGCCACCGACGGCTGAAGGGGTGATGCAGTTGGTAAATTCGCATAGCATATCAACTCTCCAAGCCTGCGGCCAGGTCAGCTTGCGGTCGGTGAGTGCACGGAAACGCCATGTTAAGCCAAAGTCGCGGCCGAACATGCATATAAATCCGAGAATGATGCAGAGTACAACGCGGTAATCGAAATGAATGGAGGCCCAGATTTGTGAAAAATCCTCCTTTTTTGCGTCGTGCCAGAACATGAGTAGCACCGCACCGACACTAATCACAACGGGAAGCAATACTTTCCAGAACGCAAAACCTTTGCGCACCTCAGTGGCCTGCCGGGTATTTGTGCTGTTATCTTCCATGGTTTTTTATAATAGTTTCATATCTGTCGCAGACCTCTCCCACAACATCCTCCCAGCTTCTTACCAGAGAGTTGCGGGCGCCAGCGGCTACACGCTGCAAACGGTCGTTGTCGCGTGCCACATCGGCAATAAGAGCCGCCATATTTGCCGGGTTGGAGTCTACGAGGAATCCATTGCAGTCGGTATCGACTACTTCGGACGCGGTGGAGCCGGCAAGAAGCACGGCCGGAGTCCCCATAGCAGCCGCTTCGCGAACCACAAGGGGGGCGTTGTCGTAAGGACTTGGGAAAAGGAACATATCGGAGGCAGCATAGAAGTCGCTAAGGCGGTCTCGATCCTTGATGATGCCGTTGAGTACGGTCCGTTCGGCAATCCCATAGTCCTGAACCTTCTTTTTTATTTCGTCGGCAGCATAGCCGTTGCCGATAAAATTCATCCGGAACTTGATGTCTCCATACTGTTGAGGATTGGTGGCAATTATCTTTAACGCATCCAGAATTTCACCAATACCTTTCTCCCAGATATGCTGCCCTACAAAGAGCAGGGCAATTTCGTCGTCGTTGAAGCCGAGTCGTTTTCTTGCCTGTGCCTTGTATGCAAAGGTATCACCCTGTATGATGCCAGCGAAGTCGTTTCCGTTTTCGACTACTGTAAGCGGACCCTTATAACCATATTCCCGTACGGTATCTTCGACATCGGCCTGCGGAATCCATACCTCATCGCAGGCATTGAAGAAATCGAGAATTTTTTTCATGATGATATTTACCATCCATGGAACATATCTGAAAGAGTGCTCAAGGTCGCTGCGGTATTTAGAATGGAAGGTACCCACCAGCGGAATCCCCTGTTTCTTTTTGGCGTATACAGCGAGGCGTCCCGATGAGAAAGGGCAGTGGGCATGGGCAATGCGGAACTTAGTGTCGCGAACGCGCTTCCATATCATTGGATCGGCCTTGGGGTAACCGTAGCGATAAGGGGCACGACTTTGGATGGGGAGTGAGAAATAACGCATCACATCATAGGGTTTTTCCACAGTTTGCTGATTCCATGGTGTAACGACGCACACCGGCATGTTGCGTTCGCGAAACCAGTGGGCGTAATTTTCCACGCACAGAGTGACCCCGTCAAGAATAGGAGGGAAACTGTCGTTAAACAGTCCGTAGACACCATTTTCTTTTGGATGACTGAATATTCCTTTCATATTATTCATATAAATTGTCCGGACCTAAGGCAGGGTGTTTTTTGCGGTACAGACAACTGTTACAGTGAAATCGAAATTTAGAGGCCGTATTAAAACGGTTTATTAGAAACTCCCAGCACAGAGGGAGTTTCTAATATTAACGTTTTAACTTATATTTGTGTTTATTTGCGTTCCAGCCCAGCGGCTTTGAGAATCAGCATCGGGACTTCGATGTTGTTGAGGTTGCCGGTAAAGAGTTCCGAACCGGCGCCGATGGCATATAAAGGGACAAAGCTTCCGGTGTGAGCCGATGTGGTGAATCCGGTGCCGAGATGTTTGTTGAAAATGTCGAAAACTACGACTGCAAAGCTGTTGAAATTCTTGTATAGAGTCTCGGTGTCGTCGGTGTTGCGGTCCACAAAAGTCTTGTTGAACATCTCTTTGAGCTTTTCAGTTTCTTTTTCAGAGATTGGAACGCCGCTCCAGAAACCGAGTTTCTCGGAAAGAGCTTTTTTCATGTCATCCCAATTGCGAGAGGAGCCCGGACCATAATTGTCGCGGCAGAAGTCTTCAAAATTGTCTTTTGAGATGCGCTGATAATCGGCATATTGAAGGTTGATGTTAGTCTGGTTGTCCATGCGCCCTACAGACATCCCGCCGGTTTCGTGGTCGGCGGTGACAACAATAAGTGTTTCGTCGGGATGCTGCTCGTAGAAACGGTATGCTATCTGGATACCCTCCTGCATGTTGATAATCTCCTTGATAACAGCGCCTCCGTCCGAAGCGTGCGCAGCCCAGTCGATATTGCCTGCCTCAACCATCATGAAGAATCCGGGGGCATTGTCTACTTTAAGGTTGGCTTCGAGAGTAGCGAGACAAGCAGTGGTGAAGTCGGCTACTGTGGTGTGGTTTGCCAGTGAGTCGATGGTATACCCGGAGTTGTGACCGTAAGGGTTCTTTGCATACATTACGGTTTTGCCATTGAAAGAGGGGAGTGAGTTAAACTCCTCAATACCGGTTACGAATCGGTATCCATCCTTTTTCATCTTTTTGTTAAACTCCGGAGTCAGTTCAGGCGACTTTTCGAGACCGCGGAATTTTGACCCACCGTAGAACTTGATGCCGGTTCCGATAGCCTGGTTCATTATGGTGGTATAGTCGCTGCGCTGACTGCTGTGGGCATAGAAGGCAGAAGGGGTTGCGTCGTCGATTGTGACGTTGGTGGTGATACCCACTTCGTAGCCGGCTTTGAGGAAATCGGTCGATATGCTGTAAATCGGTTCACCGTTGGCATTTACACCTACCGAATAGTTATTTGCTTTGCCGCCTGTGGAGAGGGCTGTACCACCGGCCGATGAGTCGGTGACGGGGCTGTTGGCAGAGAAAGTGCGTACCTGTGAAGCCACCGGGAAGCGGAGCATCAGCAAAGGTTCCTTTTCCTTGCGGACGTACTGGATGTAGTCCTGAGCGGCTGTCACACCACCAAATCCCATTCCATCGCCAATAAAATAGAAAATATACTTGGCTTTTTTAGCCGGTTT
>QLIP01068884.1_pt1 | contig 14861 bp, 16 predicted proteins | sample 1769771 | NCBI WGS metagenome assembly QLIP01 (sample SAMN09428762, study PRJNA476227) | Gut metagenome, whole genome shotgun sequencing project. | isolation source: cecum | host: Rhizomys sinensis | place: China: Jinsha town of Minqing, Fujian Province | collected 2013-09-23
ACACCTGTTATAATAACACGTGTTATATGACATGAGTGTCATTGACTAATACAGTCATTTTTGGCTATTCTCGACTACTACTAATAGTTTTTCGACTACTACTAATAGTTTTACGTACAAACATATGTTCGGTTTGATAAAAGTAGTACATTTTATGTAAAGTAGCTAATTATAAAGGTACACTTTTTGCCGTAAATTTATCGTTTTTCGATAAAAGTCTGACAATTTACAAATATTTGTTAAATATTCAGTAAACACAGGGAATTTTTTGTGGTATAATTAAATAAAAAGCACTATTACAGTACCTTGACAACTACACACACAACAAGACGTAGCAACACTCAAAACTTCTCAAGTTTTCTAAAAGTTTCAGTGTAAAAGGGGAATTGTCTATACAATTCAAGCAATTTTAGGGAATTGTGTATACAATTAAGTGAATTGTGTCTCATTTTCACACAATTCACTTGCTTGCGTACACAATACGCACGACGTGTCGAGCAGTTCGACCGTCGAACACACAAAACTAAACAAGCCTAAAGAGGCGGAAAGAGAGGAGAAGGAACATGAAACAAGAGAACAGGGAAAAAGGCAAGGCAACGCCGACTACAGTAGTTAAGATTGACAGCACTACTTCAGTAGTACCAAAAGCGGACTACACGGCGCAAGAGGAGAAGTTATTAAAAACCTTAGTAGCGCGTATCGTAGACGCTAACAGCAAAGCCGAAGGATTGGCGCAAACAATAGCAAGTTCGCTATGGGAGATTGACGCTAAACGCTTATACCGGATAGAGGGATATACGGGAATAAGTGCATATGCGACGGACAAGTTCGGAATGAGTAAGGGTACCGTATCAAATGCCATAGCGGTCATAGAGCGTTTCGCGGACAAGGAAACAGGAGTTATTAAAGAAGAGTATGCAAGCTATAAGTTCTCTACTTTAATGGTGATTAAATCCTTGTCAGATACGGAAATAAGAGACAATATAACACCAACGATGTCACGCGATAAAGCAAAAGAGATTGTTAAAACCCTAAACGGCGCAAGCAAAGAGCAAAAGAAGCTAACAGCAAAAGTTGATGAGGCTAAAAACCTTGTAAATGTGTTAGTTGCCGATAAAGGCATGAGTAAAGAAGAAGTGCAAAAAGTTATAAAGGAAAAAACCGGAAAAGATGTTGATGCTATAACAGCAAGTGAAGTAGAAGAAGTTTTACCGGCATTAAAAGAAGTCGCTGGAATAGTAGAAGAGGCGAAAGAGATAACCCTTTATACTATGGAATATGCAAGCGATATTTCCGCATTTTACTATGATATATGTAGTGCTTTACGTAAAGGGCAAAAAGTGAACATTGCGGAATATCCGCAGACGTTCACACCGGACGCCGCGAACTTGTACCACACATTTTTGAAAGATTTTGAACGTTAAAAGTATAGAACGGGCAAGGGGGAATATTCCCCCTACCCTATCTATAAAATGCCATTTTGTTTTCATGTTCCAGAGTTCGACCGTCGAACTGAAAAATCACCTCATTCCCAGTTCGACTGGTCAAACTCGGAATGAAAACGAAAATGCGAAAACAAAACTGAAAACTAAAAATCAAAATGGAAAAGGAGAAAACGAAAATGAAAAGAAACATCGTAGCACAATCAAACAACTTCACAAAGAAACACCTTATTAACAGTAAGAACGGCGTAGCTATTCAGACCATTGCCGGAGAAATCGAAATTTCAAGTGCGGCTTGCCTTGAAACTGAAGATGAAGAGGGTGTGAAAAACGTTTCCGTCCTCATTGCAACAGACGGGACATGTTACACCGGCATAAGTGCGAGTGCATATCAGTCAACGCTCGATATTATCGACTTGTTGGATGAAGAAAATTCCCCTTTGAAAATTAGAGTGGAAAGCCGCACAGCGAAATCCGGTCGTGAGTTTGTCGCTATTACAGTATTGTAATGGTACACGGCAAGTATGTCGAAGTTGAAAACGTGATTTTACCCTACTTTGAAAAAGGGATAAACGTATTCTATTTCTGTGGTGGGCGTGGGATAGGTAAAACCTACTCTGCGCTCGACCTCTGCCGTAAAATAGGTACTGGTGAAATCATGTTTAGTTCGACCGTCGAAACTAACAAATTTATGTACATGAGGAGAACGAAAGTTGAAATGGAAGTGTGTGGCTCTAAGATAGGAAATCCATTTAAGAAATACAATCAGAATGAGGGAACAGCAATATCAATAGAACACAATTCCGATATGGGATTTGGCTGTATATATTCCGAAAAGGGAAGCGACACCAACATCGGATATACTGCCGCACTTTCAACATTCGCAAATTTGCGTGGTGCAGATTTCTCTGATGTATCATTTTTACTTTATGACGAGTGTATTCCAGAAACGAAAAACAAAGCCCCACTGAAGCGTGAAGGTCACCTTTTGTTGAACGTATTAGAAACTATAAACCGAAATAGGAAAATGGACGGAGAAAATGAAATAGTGCTATGTCTACTTTCAAACCCTATTGACCTTGGTTCTGACTTGTTATGTGAACTTGCCATAACACCTATTCTCAATAATATGATTATAAAAGGTCAAGAGAAATTTACTGACCCGGAACGTTCTTTTCATATTGAAAAGTATATAAATCATCCTGTCAGTAAAGAAAAGCAAGAAAGTATTGTGTACAAATTTTCTCGTGGAACTAACTTTGCAGAAGAAGCGTTATCCGGTGGCTTTGTCAATAATGATATGACAGTGGTACGTCCGAAAGTGCAACTTTCAGAATACATTGCTATGTTATCAATAGAAAACATATGTGTGTATAAACACAAGTCAAGGGAAGAGTGGTATATATCCTCTGTAATGAACAAGGCGAAATACAAGTTCCGCGCAAATGAACAGGAGAAAGTAAAGAAAGAATTTTATCACACTTATAAGGCACTCGTGTTAGAACATGTAGTATACTACGACACTTATGCAACTAAAGTAGTTTTTGAAAATATGATACACTACAAACCATTCACTTATGTTTGACCGTCGAACTACGGCATTATGGGAACTGAACTCTTGCGAGAGTGGCGTTTGGTTCGACCCTCGACGGGGTACGCTGACTTAACCAGTCTAAGTTCCCAACCTAAAAGGAGACATTACTATGAAAGAATACTCAGAGAAATGCTTTATGTGTCAAGAAAAAGAAGAAATAATAGACACCGGAGTTGAAAGATTAAAAGGCAACTACTATAAGTATACTGTTTGTCGTCTAAACAACGGAAAATGTTGTAAATGTAGAACAAAGGTACAAGTAGAGATAGGGGGAGTACATGTATGAAACTAAACGAATTATTTGCGAAAATTGTGAACTTAGATGCAACCAAGGAATACGATGTTGTAGAGACCCAATCGCATACAGAATCGACATTACAGCAGACACAATCACAAGAATCTGTACAGAACCAACAAGTTGGCGTCCAACAGCAAGACACATCAACGTCTCAAAGTTCGACGGTCGAACTGCCAGAAATTACACAGTTAAAGGCAGAGTTCGAAAAACTAAAACAGCAGAAAGAAACCTTGGAAGCGGCAAACTTTGCGTTGCTGAACAGACTTCCGGTTCAAACTCCTCAGAAAACATTTGAGGAAAACATTATGGAAATTGCAAAGAAAGGCGGTATGATATATGGCATTAGTGACACCAGCGACAGGTCTCAATCCTGACGCAACTCAAATTTATCCTATAGTAAATGAAATTTTCCAACAGATGACCGGCGAAAAAGAGATTGAGGCAGTGGACACAGCCTCTCTTGTAGCAGTTGGTCAGAGAATCACAAACCTTGGAAAGACAGACCTCTACCTCAACTCACTTTCGCGGCGTATCGGAAAGACAATCGACTCCTTCCGCGCCTATACATCACAGTATAGTGACTTGCACCGCTCGCAGATGGAGTGGGGCGCATACGTTCAGAAACTCTATGCAGAGATGCCTGACGCAGTTGATGACGTTCTCTACGATGTAGGGAAAATGGACGGAAAATCTGTAGACCAGTGGATTATCAACAATCCGAAAGTACATCAGAAAATCTTCGATAAAGTGACACCTTACAGCTTTTTCATCACTATGCAGACGAAACTTCTTCGTGAAGCATTCTTGTCGGCAGGTGCTATGCAGAATTTGATTAGTCAGATTTTCGGAAAAGTTCAGAATAAAATCGCGTTCGTTATGGAAGAGTTAGGACGGTTATGTGTCAACAACTTCATTTTGAATACGAAAAATGAACAGCACTACCATTTAGTAACAATGTTCAATGCAAATAAATCGGCAGGTCAACAGACCACCACAGCAAAATGTCTGGACAACGCTGACTTCCTGCGTTTTGCAGTGAATACCATCAATGTAGTTTCTGACAAGATGATGGGCATGTCTGTACAGTACAATGCAGAAGGACTTCATCGCTTCACACCGAAAGCGAAACAGCACTTCTACATACTGTCAGACTTTATCAATAAGTTGCAGACAGTTGTAGCGTACGCGGCGTTCAACAAGGAAGAGATAATGGCTCATCCCAACATCAAACTTCCGTACTGGCAAGCATCTTCAACACCAAATGATGCTAATTACTACGATACAATTACGGCGATAAAGGGAACTGTCAGCGACAATACTGGTTCGACCGTCGAAAAAAATCTAAACAATGTTGTTGCCATTATCTTCGATTATGATGCTATGGGTACATTCAGAGAAGAAGAAGATGTTTTGACAACACCAGTAAACGCAAGAGCGGCTTACTACAACACATTCTGGCACGAGCGTCAACTGTGGTTTAATGACCTCGGGGAAAATGCAGTAGTATTCTTCTTAGATTAACAGGGGGGGACGGGGATGGCTATAGAAATATACCTTGGAACAACAAATAAGAAAAGGAACTCTACGAAAGTGCCGTCCCCTAATACGACGGCTCTTGTAGAACTTAAAGAACCAACTTCAATAATAAGACCATCATTCATTATTTCAGTAGTACCGGATTTTGATATTCATGGACTTAATTGTTGCTATGTTCCAAAATTTAAACGTTACTACTTCATAGTAAACATAACATGGCTTTCCGGTGTTCACGCTCAAATTGACTGTGAAGTTGATGTGTTGGCTACTTACCGTTCTCAAATATTAGCTACAAAGGCATATATAAACAGAGCGGCAAGTAGATACAACATAGGGATAGCAGACCATTTATACCCTGCTATGCCTAAGAATACACAGATAGTTCAGTCAACTGGTAGAATACCTGCTCTGTCACCAAAAGATGGTACATTTTGTTTAGTAGTAAGTACTGAAAGTTCGACCGGTCAAACTGGATTAGCACAAGGATACGCGTTATCTGCAAGTGAATTAGGTTCATTGGCGAATAAATTATTTGCAGACGATACTATTCAGAAAATAAAAGAGAGCGTATATAATCCTATAACAGCAGTAGCATCATGTGTATGGACACCTGTATCATGGGCGCAAGCCACTGCCGGTGGAAATGTAGAAGTAAAAGTTGGAGAATATTCACTCGGAACATATTCAACTATTAAAAAGATGGTAACAATAAATAAAACAGTAACATTTACACCACCATACCAAACAGTAACAGAAGATGGAACATCCTTAGAATCAGCAGACTACAGAAACATAGAACCATTTTGTGAATACTATCTAACACTACCGGGGGTAGGGATTATACCAATAGAAATTGTACCATTTTTAGAACAGTCACCACAGCAGGTTACAATAGAAATTGAAATAGCTATATCACCATATACAGGTGACATATCATATACCTTAGGAAATGGTAAAGCAATTTTAAAATATGTAACTGGAAATTTTGGAGTACATGTACCTATAGCACAACAAACATCTAATCCACTATCAACTTTTGTAGGCTCATTAGAAATAGGTGGTGGCGTATCAGCTGTAGCGGCAGGTGCGGCAACCGGAAACGTAGCATTGGCGGCAGGTGGATTAGCCGCGGCTATTGACGGAATAGGTCAAATTATGCAAGGTTCTGTTCTTAATACTAACATAAGAGGCTCTATGGGTGGGTGGTCTACACCTGAGAAAATGTTATCAGAGATAACATTACTCATAATTAAGCACGAAATAAGCGATAACCCAAATAACGGACTTAGCTGTGTTGGTAGACCGTGTAATGAAGTACACACATTGGGTTCACTTTCGGGGTTTGTGCGTTGCTCCGGCGCATACGTGCAAGCACCATGTACTGAAGAAGAGCATAATATGATTGCTCAATATGTAAATGCGTCGGCAAATTATATATTTGGGGGATTGTTCATTGAGTAACGAAAATAGTTCGACTGTCGAACAGCAACTGGTTACCGGTAAGAAAATCCGGAAATGGTATAAAGAGCAAGCAGGTCAGAAACCAACAAAGGTTCAAGGACAGTTAGCTACGTCAACAGCATTTTATAGGCGTGCTCTTACCAAAATAGTAAAGTCGATGTTTAAAATTACCTGTCCTTTGGACTGGGATATCGACTATCAACTTAATACACTTTTAGACCGGGGATATTATATTATCTCTGATACCAAAACAGCAGGTGTACTTCCTATAACTGGAAGTCTTACTGGTATAAATTATATCGGTTTACCTGTTAAAGCTGTTATGGCAAGCCCTATTCTTGGTAATTGGGAGAATGAGATAGGTGTAGATTGTGAAATAATCTATTTAGAGAGAAGCGCATCGAGACATTACTACAACTTTGTAACAATAATTGACACTTTTGCACAGCGTTTTGCATCAGCCGACGCATCAATAGACGTAAACCTTATGAACTCACGTATGGCATATGTTGCAGAAGCTGAAAACAAGGCACAAGCCGACACTATAAAAAAGATGTATGACAGTGTATCAGAGGGTAACCCACTCGTAGTACATAGACAGGGTACAATCTCTGGTGAGGGGTTAAAACTATTTTTCAATAGTGTTAAAAATTCATATGTAGCAGATTTAGTACAGGACACAAAAAGAACTATCATGAACGAGTTTTTAACTATGCTCGGTATAAACAATGCCAATACTGATAAAAAAGAACGTTTAATAAGTAACGAAGTAGATGCTAATAACATAGAATTATCGGCAAACGTCGACCACTGGAAAGAAACACTCGAAAGACAATGTAAAAAAGTTAAAAGGATATTTCCCGACCTCGACTTTAATATCGAGTTACGTTACGATATTGAAAAGATGATGGCTCAAATGGAAGCAGTTTCGACCGTCGAACAAAATAAGGAGAATAAGAATGATTCTAAGTAATTCTGTTGAGTTGTGGTTAATGAATCACACAAATAAAAAATACTTAACAGGTATCGACATTCATCCAGATATCGACAGAGACAGATTGCTTGAATACCTGTTAAAAGAATATGGTTCACTTACAACTCTTGCGCATACTTCAGAAGAGTTTCACTCGGAAGTTGATAACTTCTTTGCAATACATAAGTGGACATTTGATAGGCTTGTAGCAACTATGAGTTTACAGTACAATCCTATAGAAAACTATAATAAAACTATAGACAATAGAGAAGATGAGGATAAAACTGGAAGAATAGTAGATGATACAACTTCTACTTCAAAAGTAAATAATGACGGAACAAGTAATTATAATAACACAAATTTTGTATCTGCTTTTAATCAGATACCATCGAATACTCCACCTTATAATGATAGTGAAAGTACAAGAAATGTATCTGGTTCTGCTACAACGAGTAAAATAGATAGTAGTAGCGACTCAAACAAAACTACCAGTACAACAGATACACGTGACAAAACAGAGCATACACTTGAAAAAGGATTAGTCGGAGATAAAACGTATCAAAGACTAATAGAAGAAGAACGAAAGCAAGCGATGTTTAATATATACAAGCGTATAGGTAATATATTTGCTGATGAGTTATTACTTGGCGTTTGGTAGAAAGGAGAGTTATGGGATATTCAGAATTTCCATTTACCGCATATGCAGGTGATTATCAAGGTGGTGATATGTCAGAGTTTATAACAATGTATAAGAAGCTCGTTTCTGATTACAGTGGAACTCTGAACAGAATAACTGCTTTAGATACTCGGCTTACAACATATGAAAGTAGTATCAATACACGTATGAATGACATGCGTGATAATACTATTCCTACTCTGGTACTTTCAGAAGTTACCAGACAGGTTGCGAGTTCGACGGTCGAACTAAGAACAGACCTCGACAATGCAAAAACGAGATTTTCTACTGATATTTCACAACTTCAAACTAAACTTAATGAATTAACAACAGTTACAGAAAGTAATAAACGTTTATTAGGAGTACAGATTGAGGCTGTAGATAAAGATGTAAATGGTAGATGCGACCGTCTCGAATCACGACTTACTGAACTCGACCAGAATTTACGAGAGCTTATAGCTACAACAGATGCAAACACACAAGAATTCTTGACAGGTTTAATAGAGCTGTCATGTAAAAAAGTTCACGACGATTCTGTTTTCAGAGATTCAGTTATTGAGGAAAGAGCAGAGAGATTTACAGAGGAACAAGTTCGACGGTTAAACGATAAAATAGAAACATTGAAACTTTCAACAGATACTGAATCAATACGCGGTATATGGAACTATGCGGTAACATATGGCGGATATTCAGCAGAACAGTGGTATGAGGATACGGAGATAACATGTGATGATTGGAATGAAAAGGAAATAACGTGCATCGACTGGTACATTCGTGCCAGAGAGTTGTTCAACTGGTTCTACCGGTCTCTTAGGATATTCAGTCCATTCACCGGAAAGCTTGAGTTTCCTAATGATGTATTGATAGAAGTTGTAGACTATCTTAAAGATTTAGGGTTAAAGGCAGGGGAGTATGACGCTATGAATGTTAGCGCAGAAACATATGATGCGAAACAAATAAGTGCATTCGATTATGATTTTAGAGGAAAGGAGATTTTAACAAATGTTCAGTAGTGAAACACCTAACTACGGTCTTCCGAAGTACGCTCCGTTAGACCATCCAGATTTTCTTACGGATTTCAATAATGCATTCAAGAAAATCGACGAGGCACTGTTCGACAATAAAACACAGGGTCTTGACGTAAAAGAAGAAGTTGATGCCATCGCGGTACGTCTCGATGATGTTGAACAGTTAGCTAATACGTTACAAGCGAGAGTAAATGAACTTGTATCATTAGAGGATAACGAAACGTTCATTGCTCTGAAAACACAAGTAGAGGGATTAGCTACAGAAGTTAGTACAGCAAAAAAAGTAATTGGAAATAACAAGAGTACAATTACTGCAACGAGGAATGCCCTCGATGCTGTTAGTTTGAGGGTAGATGCCGTTGAGACAAAGGTAGCTGATTTACAGCATGAAATGACAGAACACGACAACACATTCACAGCTATAAATTCGGCGTTGGAACAGTTAAGAAGTTCGACCGGTCGAATCGACACGAAACTGTTGATTGTGGAAACACAGAGTGACAAGAACGCGCAGGATATTATTGCAACAAGGCAAGAGGTTGCAGAGTATCACGGAAACGTTACAACGCTCGAGAGTGAAGTATCTACTTTGAGAACACAGGTTACGAGCAATACTGGACGTGTTACACAGGTAGAGAAAAACATTGTAAAGAACAATACGACAACTGGAAGTTTAAAGACAGAAGTAGAATCGTTGAAAGTAAGTGATACGGCGCTGAATAACAGAGTAACTACTATGGATGACAGATTAGTGGCGTTGGAACAGGGTAGTGGTGGGAGTGGAGAGACTGTAACAAATGAGGCTCTAAATGCAGTATTAAATAGAGTTAGTAATTTAGAGAGTACGACCACAGCACAACAGGCACTCATAACAACGGCTAATAGTAAAGGTGTTGAAAATGCCGGTAGAATTGATGGTCTGGAGACTGGTCTTGCTAATGTTGAGGCTGATATAACAGAAAACGATACTGCTATTACAACATTAACACAGACAGTTAGTGAGTTACAGGCTAAAGATATTGTTATTGAGGGAAATGTTACAGCCGCTGATACAAAAGCACAAGGTGCATTGGATGGATTAGCAACCCTCAGGACGAACACTGAGGCAGACCACACGAAGCTTGAAACTGTAGAGGAGGTAGTTAATGTACACACGACAGATATTGCTAATAATAAAGTGGAAATTCAAAGTGTTAAGAATGCGCTGGAAGAAGTAAGTGGTACTGGTGGCGAATTAACAGGTTTGACTGGTCGAACCTCGGCGTTAGAAGAGAAAGTCCAGACATTGGAAAACAATGACACTGTACAGGACCAGATGATACAGGCTAATGCTGACGCGATAGCTTCTACGAGAGGAAATGGTTTCACATCAGCTATGACAAATGTTGCGCTTAAATCACTTATTGATAGTAAGCCATCAACTGCCGGGGTGACATTACCACTTACTACTGGCAATATAAATTTTCCAAGTTCAGATTATACGGATGGTTATACTACTACAATGTATAACACTGGTAATGGTACAAACACCAATAAAGGCTCAGGAGGAAAGCCTGTACTGTTATTGAAGGAAATGTCCAGAATAACTGTTTCAATAAGTGTTGGCACGATTGAATACCCAGAAACATATACAGTAAAATTAGACTTATATGGCTTAAATGGAACAGTTTTATATTCACAGTCTGTTACTAAAGCATACACAAACTCATTTAATGAAGTAGGTATAACTATTGGAGATATTACTACCATAGTAATACCAGTAATAAGTATTACAAGAAATGGAACCCCATCTGGTGGTAGTTACAAGTGCATTGCAAGATTAAACAAAATCACTAACGGGTTACGTTTAGCATAGGAGGTGTATAGATTATGACAAATATTTTAGACCCAACACATCAAAACACCGGCGCACAGACAGTACCGGGAGTTGAAACACCTAACGTAAAGCTAATTCTTATGATGAAAGATACCATCACAAGTTGGCTCAACATTTTCAATACAAACATGTCCAGAATTGATACAGCGGTTCACAACATTGAACTCCGCACATCTATCAATGGAGAGATACCGCCAGAAATATCAGAGGATATCATAAAGTTAAACGCGAGTAACGCGGAGCTAAAAGAACTTGTAAAATCACACGCACAGACGATTGATTTACTTACAGAATCTGTCACAAACTTACAGACACAATCAGCTACAAATACAGCAGACATTAGAACACTGCTTACAAACTACACAAACATCGACACTCGTTTAAGCACACTTCAAGCTACTGTTTCAGACAACAGCAGGAGAATTACAAAATTAGAAACAAACGCAGGGGGGTGATTAAATGTGGCAAGAAATAACACAGGCTATTTCAACAGTTGGATTTCCTATTGTAGCTTGTGGCGCAATGTTTTGGAAAGTGAATGACCAAGATAAAAAACATAGCGAAGAAATGGACAGTTTACGTGAGACTATAGACAACAACACAAAAGCAGTAAATGCACTTACAGCAACTATTGAGTTCATGAATAAATAATGAATTGGCGGTCGGCATAGTTCGACCGTCAAACTTCAAGAAAGGTGGTATTATGTATACAGAAGGAATTGATGTTAGCAAGTGGCAGACAGATAAGCAGTTAGACGAATACCTTATTTCTCATACAGAAGTAAGGTTCATCGTAATGAAGGCAACGGAAGGTAAAACATATGTAGACCCTAAGTTTCTCGATAGGTTTAAAAAATATGCAGACAAGGGCTACATCATGGGTGCATACCATTTTGCAAGAGAGGACAATGGAAACGGTGCTATTATTGAAGCGGCACATTTCTGCAACACGGTTAAGAAAACAGGAGTAAATTGTTTCCTCGTTCTTGACTTAGAGGGCAATAGCCAAATATGCGAAGAAAGCTGTAAACATACTGATGGTAGTGAAGGCTGTAGTAGCCAGTGGGTAGAGCTGTGGCTTAAACACGTTACAGAGACACTTAAAACAAGACCTATGCTCTACTGCGGAAGGGATTTCACGAAAAAATGTGACAGTCATATATATACACAGTATGGACTATGGCTCGCGGCTTATATCAAACAGAAACCGGTTGCAGGAAAAAATTTCTTCGGATGGAAGAATATGACTATGTGGCAGTACACAAGCAATCCGTTAGATAAGGATACATTTTATGGAAGTACAGAAGCGCTGAAAAAATTCGTTATGCCTGTGACGAGTTCGACGGTCAAACAAAACTGCGGAGAATGTGGTAGACCTCTGTAATGGCAAAGACGTGGGAAAAGATAACTTGGCAAGAGTACGGCGCGCTTAGAAAACGAGAGAGAGCGCGCTTGTACCATGCCGCTGAAAAAGGTAATAAACAGGCACAGGCAGTGTTTAAAGATTTAGCAAGACAGATTAAAACAGAGACTAATAAGCGACTAAGAGGACTGGAGAGACATAAGTATGACTACGGAGCAACTTATAATAATCTTGTAAACTACTTAACTGTTCAACATTATAGTATGAGAGTTCTAAGCTTTACTGCACTGAAAAGGGATTATTCTGATGTATTCTATATGACTGAACAAGCACTAAAATTTTTACATAGCAACTTTAGTATATGGAAAAATGTGGAAATGAACGAAATGTGGAAATATGAAAATATACGAGCAAAACAAATAGAGGGAAGTAACTTAATTACAGGACAGGAGAGAAAGGGTTTTAAAAATTATAGACAAGCAAAAGAATTTTTACGTTTTTTAGGAAATGAGGAGGTAAGTGCGGCATTAGACCAAGTTGGTGCAAGTGATGAAATGGTAGAAGCTATGTATGACGCTTACGAAGTACAAGGGAATAAAATGTTTAAGGTACTCGAAAAATCATTTAATGAGTTTAATAGCGGAAAGATTACATTCGATGAGGCTATGGAAAGGACAGGTATAAAAATTGAGGACTATTACAGTAGACGGGCAACAACTTGATATCTATAATGTTAGGGATTACTACTTTCCCAAACTAAAAGATTTTTCGACGGTCGAACTTAGAAAAAGTGGTTATGTAAATGAAATATTCACTTTTGATATTGAAACGACTACACTAACAGATTTACTACCATTTGATTTTGACCCACCTATACCTAATGAAGAAGTGTCCTTTATGTATGTTTGGCAATTCTGTATACGCGGTGATGTAATAATAGGGAGAACGTGGGGAGAATTTAAAAAACTAATAACTGAATTGAAAGAAATATTCGGTGACTATACTTTTGTAATATATGTACATAATTTATCATTTGAGTTTCAATTCATAAAAAACTTCTTTAATAATTGGAATATATTTGCAACTGAACCAAGAAAACCACTATACGCACGAACAGAGACTATAGAATTTAGATGTAGTTATAGACTAACAAATATGTCGCTCGCAAAATTCACATCAACTACTAAAGGTGTTAAACATATAAAAAGAAGTGGAGAAGATTTCGACTATACGATAAAGCGATTTCCGGACACACCACTAACAGATGAGGAATTAGGATATTGCGCATATGATGTTTTAGGGTTATATGAAGCTATAAATATTTTATTGGAGGATTATAATGATGATGTATATTCGATACCTTATACTTCTACTGGTTATGTACGTCGCGACTACCGTACAGTATGCCTCGAGAGTGAAGAACATATGCAGAGATTTAGACGAAACAGACTTGACGGACATATATATTCTTTACTGCGTGAGGCTTCTCGAGGTGCTATCGCTGGCTCTAATTATGTCAATACTAATGAAACATTAGAAGAAGTAGACAGTTTTGATATAAAAAGTAGTTATCCATATGTAATGTGTACAGCTTATTTTCCAGACGGCAAATTTAATAAAGTAAACGCGAGAACCTACGAGCAAGCCAAAGATTGGATAAAAAATTGTTGCTGTATAATTGTGTGGCAATGTGATAACCTTAAACTAAAACAGTGGGAAAGCATTCCATATATAAGCAAAGCAAAATGTAGGGCAATAGAGGGTGGTAAATTCGGCAACGGTAAAGTGTATTCTGCTAAAAAAATAGGAATGTGTTGTACAGAAATAGACTTTAACATAATACTCGAAGACTACTACTGCGAAAACATTAAAATATTAGAAATGTGGGTATGTGCAAGAGGTATGCTAAGTACTGCATTTAGAACTCATTTATTAGAAATGTTCCAAACAAAAACAGACTTAGAAGGTGGAGACGCTTACCTATACATGAAATGTAAAAATAAAATAAATTCATCTTTCGGCATGATGCTAACTGATATACTAAATCCTACTATACTATTTGATGAAAAATCTGATGAACCTTGGAAACAAGAAGATATTTTAGATATTGATAAAGCACTAAGAATATACTACTCTAATAAAAAAAGTTTCTTAAGCTATCAAGACGGAGTTTGGGTATTAGCACACGCTCGCAAAAACCTACGTGTAGGTATGAAGATAGTTGGAAGAGATATAGTTCAAGTAGATACTGATTCTGTAAAAACACTCGAGGATTATAAAAAAGAGTTCGACCAGTTAAACAAAAAAATTATTGCTGACTGCGACAATTATGAACCAAAACCATACAGTACTTATAAAAATGGTAGAAAGGCTTACCTTGGTATTTGGGAACATGAGTGTTGCTACGAGGAGTTCAGAACATTAGGTGCAAAAAAATACATAAACACTAAAGGTAATAAATTAGAAGTAACTGTATCTGGGCTAAACAAAAAAGCTGGATGGTATATTAAAGATATTTTAGGTGGAATTGACGCATTTAAACCCGGTACTGTTTTTCCATCATTCCATAACGGCAAAGTTGTTTCAGGTAGACACGCAATGAAATATAACGATA